>Ga0098047_10000864_pt1 | contig 12224 bp, 6 predicted proteins | sample 12_taG_FD_92585 | JGI IMG/M metagenome (GOLD analysis project Ga0098047, IMG submission 92585) | Marine viral communities from the Subarctic Pacific Ocean - 12_ETSP_OMZ_AT15267 metaG | ecosystem: Environmental > Aquatic > Marine > Oceanic | place: Subarctic Pacific Ocean | collected 2015-01-16 | reverse complement strand
CTATGGCACTACAGATATGTATAACACTACCAAATTATACAGGAAGCTATGGTAAATGCCTCTTATTACAGAGCAAATAAGTAACTTAATCAATGGGGTTTCGCAACAACCTCCTGCATTACGATTGGCTTCTCAATCGACTACACAAGAGAATGGGTTAGTTACTATAGCTGAGGGGCTTAAAAAAAGACCTCCGTTAGAATATATAGCAAAGTTAAGTAATAAAACTGATACAGATGCAAATATTCATTTCATTAACAGGGATGAAAATGAGAGATATATAGTACATCTGACCTCAGAACAGTTTAGTTCTGATTTTAGTTCCGATTTTTCCGGAGCTGAAATGGAAGTATGGGATCTAGATGGTGTTTCTAAGAGTGTCTCAGGAGCTACAGGAGATGTATTAACCTACATAACTACCGCGAATACACGAGATAATCTTAAGTTATTCACCGTAGCTGATTATACCTTTCTATTAAATAAAACTGTTACAACGGCTAAGTCATCTACTACAAGTTCTGATAGAGACCCTGAAGGTATAGTATTTATCAAACAAGCTACGGCTACTACAGATTTCTTAGTTTATGTAGATGGTACACTCAGGTCTACAATCAATGGTGATGCTGATGCTGCTACTCAATTAAATGATTGTTATACTGAATTAACAACTAATATTGGATCAACCTTTGATATTACCAAGTTTGGTAGTAGTAATGTTCACTTAACTAAAAAAGATGGAAGTGATTTTACACTTCATGTTCAAGCTCCAGAAGATAATTGTATTGCCATTAAAGAGAGTGTTGTTGACTTTACGGATCTTCCTTCTAGGACTAAAGATGGTTTTATAGTTAGAGTTACCGGAAGCCCAAGCTCAGGAACGGATGACTACTGGCTTAAACATAATAACCAAGCAGATGAAGATGTAGGTGAATGGGTAGAAACTGTAGAACCTGGATTAGCTAATAGTCTAGATGCTAGTACAATGCCCATACAGTTTATCAGGACTTCTGAAGATCCTTGGGATGATGCGTTTGCTGCTGATTTCGGTGAAACCGTATTTTCACTGTCTCAAATTGCATGGACTGATAGGTTAGTAGGTGATGAAACGACTGCTCCTGATCCTAGTTTTATTGGTGAAAAGTTAAATGATATTTTCTTTCACAAGAATAGATTTGGATTTTTAGCAGGAGAGAATATCATACTGTCTGAGCTTGGAGAATTCTTTAATTTCTATAATACAACGGCTACAGATTTACTGGATACAGACCCTATAGACTTAGCTTCTCCTAGTAACCAAGTAAGTATTCTTCATCATAGTCTTGCCTTTAACGAAGACCTTTATTTATTTAGTAATTTTGCACAGTTTAAATTATCTGAGTTTGCAGCAGGAGGTTTGACTCCTACTAATGCTAAACTATCACTGCTTACAGAATATAAGAATGACATAGGGGCTACTCCTATTCTGAATGGACGTAAACTTTACTTTTCAGAAGAAGTAGATGGCTTTTCTTCTATTCGTGAATTCGGAACTATAGAAGACTTACAGGAAGAAACAGCAGAAGAAATTACAAGTCATGTGCCAAGTTATATCAAGGGTAAAATATTTGATATAAGTCCTCATAGTGACTTTTTGTTTGTTCTCTCAGATGAAAACTTAAATGAAATATTTATCTATAAGATGTTATTTGAGAGAGGAGTTAAAAAGTTAAGCTCATGGTCTAAATGGAAGTTTAAAGATGAAGAAAAAGTAATAGGTATTAATGTTATAGACCATATCGCCTATCTTGTTATCGTTAGACCTGATGGCACTTATCTGGATAAAATAAGTTTACAAGATGCTAACCTTGTTAATCTGACTGAAAGCTCAACTCAGCTTTCTTTCAAGCCACATCTTGATAGACTTACAGAAGTTACTGGCTCTTATAGTTCAGGAGCTGATCTTACTTCATGGACTATTCCTTATCCTGATGATTTTGGTTCCACGTTTAGAGTGGTCTTTGGGGCAGGCTTTAGTGGAAAAGAAGGTGACTTGGTGCAAGGGGTATCACAAACCACTCCTACAACCCTCACTGCTTCTGGAGATCACTCAGACAGCTCATGTTTCATCGGTAAAGATTACCGCTTTCTCTATGAGTTTACTGAGCCTACAATTAAGACTGAAGTAGCTGGACGAGTCAGTTCGCTTTCTGGAGGTATCCTTAAGATCCGTAAGTTCAATGTAGATTATTTTAACACCGGATATTTTAAATTTCAAGTTACAGCTCCAGGAAGGGATGCTTTCAGCCATATCTATACTGGACGTATTCTTGGCTCTACTCTAAACAAGATTGGTACTATTCCATTTGAAACTGGTAGTTTTAAAAAGCTTATTTTAGCTGATGCTAGAGATTTAAAACTAGAATTAATTTCAGATTCCTATTTGCCTTGTGCATTTACAGGAGCAGATTGGGAAGGCAATTATGTAGTAAGAACTATTTCAGGTATACGAGCTAGATAGGGAGATAATATGAAGCCTTATCATAGGCAATCTATATTACATGATATTTGTGAATTAGCTCCTAATTTAAGATACGAAGATAAACGAGAAGTCAATACGTTAGGAAAAACTTCTGAACAAGCTTTACTGTCCGGATATTTATTTGGAAAAATTTGTCGTTCTATAATAGATAATCATGGACAAGTAGTAGGGATGTACGGAGTTTGTCCTGTGGATGAAACAACAGGCATTGTGTGGATGTTAGGCTCTAAAGGTTTACATAAGATTAAACGCGCTTTCTTACGAGAGAGCCGAACTGAAGTTAATGGAATGAATAGTCTCTTTCCGCATATATGGAATATCATAGATAGTAGAAATGAGTTACATATTAAATGGATAAGATGGTGCGGATTTAAGATTATAGGAGAACGCATGATTAATAACGTAAAGTTTTATGAATTTTGTAAGGTAACTAATTAATGGGTTTTTGGGGATCTCTAGCTGCGGTAGGTAAAGCTGGTATATCTGCTGCTAAAGGTGCTGATCTTGATACCTACTTGAAATTAGGTCAGTTTACTGCTGCTGCTGGAACCAAACTGATGGATTTTCAAGAAACAACGATATTAAGACAACAGCAATTTCATGCAGCACAAGAACAGGCAGCTTTTAATAATCAGTTATTATACAATTCGTATACCAATTTAAACGAACAAGAACAGCTTGAATATAAGAAACACGCAGTCGATCAATTTGAATTACAAGTTCAAGTTAGAAGGGCTGTAGCTGCTAGATTAGCTCTACAAGGTTCAGCTAATAAGTCTGGAGGGTCTGCTGAAAGTATTATAATGAATATCCAAAGACAAGGCTTATATTCCAGCCATAGAAAAGACTTTAATTATGAAATACGAATACGAAATCTGCAAACCCAACGTGCTAATGAAGCTCTTGCAACTAAAAGTAAAAACAATGCGTTATATAATTCACTACAAGGATTCCCAAGTGCTACCGGATTAGCTTTATCTATTGGAGCTTCAGCCGTACAGTATGGATCTGAGTGGAACAAAGGACGTACAGACGCTGATTACAAGAGACAGACATTGTCTATGGCAGCGAGGAAAAAGATGGACAAGGGTAAGACTAGTAAGCCAAGTAATGGTAATGAAGACATTATTAGTGGTGAGGTGGGAACCAGTTAATGGCTCAAAATCAAATTCCTCTAGATCCAATTCAAGCACAGCTAATTAAAACTGCTCAAACTGGTACAGCTTCAACAACATCAGGACCAGCTTATACACAAAACGTATTTGGTACTCGAAGCCCAGCAGGAACTGGATTAGTAGAAGGTCTTAGAGCTTTTAGTAAAGCTTTAGGCTCAGCATCAGAAGTAGCAAAACAGCGAAAGTTTGCAGAAGATATGGTTACTGCCGGAATATTTGCAGCTAAAAACGAAGTAGCTCCAGGATTAACTTCTCAAAAGGCTTTACTTCATAATTATAATTTATTAGACGAAAACTACACTAATAGAATTTTAAACCAAGTAGAAGTTTATGATAATAATACGGCTTCAAATATTGCAAATCATGTAGGATTGACTACAGAACAAAAAGGTCTACAATTCAAGACATTTATTGACCAAATTAAACAAGAAGCAACTAACAATGTTACTCATAATGGCGAAGCTTTAGGAAAGTTACTTGTTAAGCTAGACGGTTATCAATATAAGTGGGAAGTTGATATAGCTTATTTTGACAAAGCACAACGTATGCAGACAGCTATGGAAAATGTCAGCACTGATATTCAGAAGTATTCTACTGAAAATAAAGGTTTTACACTAGAATATATTAAATCTTTAGCGGACAAATTAAAAAAGACTGAACTTCAACATGAACGAATTAAAGTTGGAGATAAATTTATTCGTGCTGAACTTGCTATAGATTATAATAAAGCTGTATTTTCACTTCTTAAAGAGCAAGTGGTTGATTCCTACAGATGGAATCCTCAGTTATACGAATCATTCCTTGAGAGATGGGAGGATTATTATAAGCCTTTCGCTACTAAAGAAAACGCTTTAATTACTGCTGGAAAACAAGATGCAATCGGAGATCATCAAACTTTTCAATCTTTGTTTGATGAGTTTGAAAAGGATATAATAGCACAACAAAAAATTCAAACAGAACTAGATAAAAAAGGTGCTGCCAACTGGTTTAGGAGTTGGATAGCTCCTAAACTAGAAAATAATATACCTTGGAATGGAGATTTAGATACTACATTATTTTCGAATATATTTGGATCAGAGGCTTCTACTTGGATTAATAAAGCTAAAGTTATGTTAACTGCCGATAAACGTGGTACACATAGTCCAGAATTTATCCTTGCTTTAGAGCTTGTTCAAAATGGAACCATGAGAACGGAAGAACAGATCCAAGGTGTAATACAACAATTTCATCTAAACAATGACGCAGGATCTAAACTGTCTAGATTAATCTCCCAATTTAAAAGTGAGTTTAAGGAAAATATAACAATATTACAAGATGCAAGTATAATTACTGATGGGCGAATGAGCAAAGTAATCCAAAATACATGGCTTCAAAATCTATTGGCTCCACTTATAGAAAAAGAAGGTTTTACTTTCAAAGAAATGACTAAAGAAAGATGGGTTGAAAAGTTTCTTCTTGTTAAAAATAAAGTTAAATGGCCTGACGAAATTAATCATCTATGGACAACTTTACAACGAGAAGTAGCAAACAATAGAGGCGCAATACGTTTAGAAAGTCAAATGAGAGTTTATGATGAGGTATTATCTAAGAAATATGGGTATCGTACTTTTGCACCTGAAGAAGCTTCTGCGTGGGTTGAAAGCAGAACAGAGCTAATACTACAAACTCTAGAGTCCCTTGGAGAGTGGGAGGTTGTAGAAGAAAAACAGAACGGTACACTAGTAAAAGTATTGAAGAAAAAGGAGTCTAAATAAAAATGGCTACTGATGCAAAGGCAACCTCTAGACCACATAAAATTGGAGGACCTCTAGATAGTCCTAGATTTCCAAATACACATACTACTGAAGATACCCAAGCGACAGATTCTTTTCTTACCGCAGGAATATTTGAATGGATTAAAGATCCTAAAGCTACTGCTTTTAAAATAGGTGAAGTAATAGTTAAAGAAGCTAAGCAAGCAGAAGTTGATGTAAAGGACTATATGCGCTATCTTAAATTGCTAGAAGACCCTATGCCTCTTAAAGCGATGATGGGTTATTTAGAAGATTCAGCAAAAGCTAGAATGAAAGCTGTAGAAAAACTTGGTTCAGCCACGAAAAAAAGTGAGATAGGTTCTCCAACTCAAGCTGAAGTAGACGCTCAACGTACTTTTAAAGCTTCATCAGTTATGGGGGAAGATAAACATATTTATCAGGAGGCTTTAGATAAATTCGTTAGAGATGTAGGATTTCAAGATAAAGAACCAAGTCATAAATCTGTAAAAGAATGGAAAAAAAATAGAAAAAAAGATGAAAGCTTTGAAAACTATTTTAAACGAATTGGTAAAACCCCTTGGTATAGCTTAGATCTTAATAAGAAAACAACAGTAAATGGAATAAAGCAATATAAATATGCAGATCAATTAGATAAGAGCACTCCTTTATTTGCTATGAGTCAAGCAGTTGGCAAGTTTAGCTTTAAAGTAGATCCTAATTTATGGAAAGATAAAGAGAATAAATCAAATCTAAGTGTCATTGAATATGAAGATAGTTATGATTTTGCAGGGACAGATGCAGATACTCACTTACAAACTATGAGTGAGTATGGATTTCTAGGGCCATCTAAGGGTCCTCCAGATAAATGGATAATGGGTAGACCAATACCTAAAGAGTATCAGACAAAATCTCCTAAGAAAACAGAAATATAATGGATAATATAAATGGCTAACGAATCACAGAATATTTTACAGGGTTCTCCTTACGGTAGATTTCAGAAGCAACCTGAAGAACAGATAATTGAGCCTGAAGAAGAAACAATTAATATTCCAGATAGTTCTTCTATAGAAGCTCCGTCAGCAGAAACTTTAGCAGCAGAAGCTTTTGATAAAGAAGTAGCATTTGATACATTTATTGATAAATATAAAGAAGATTCAGATACTATTTTTATAGAGGCTACTAAAGAAGAAAATAATGTTAGCCAAGAAGATCGTGACAAAACAATTTCAGAAGAACATACGGAACGGCTTAAACATGAAGCTCAAAAAAAAGAAATAGATAAATTAGAAGCTGAAGCTCCTGATAGTATTTGGTGGACTGTTAAAGAATATGCCAATGATGCTAAACGATTAGCACAAATGCCTGCCTATGGTGTAATGCAAATGGGCGAAAATGTTTTATCTAGGGTTGGAGCTGTTAAAGAAGGTTCTTTACATATCCCTGAACCTAAAAATATAGTTGAAGCTTTATTAAAAGGTTTTCCACAAGCAGCCTCTTTTTTTGTTCCTGCTACTTGGGCTCTTAAAGGTCCAGTAGCTGCGATTAAAATAGGTCAAGGATTAACAACTTTATTTGGTTCTTCTAAAAAACTTAAAAAAGCTCAAGAGGTTTTAACATGGGCTATAGCTGGAATGGGTACAGATGCGTTAGCTTTTAAAGCAACTGATCCAAATATGGCTAATCTGTTATTTCTTTTTGATAGTATTGCTCACAATCCGGTAGCTGCACACATGGTTTATACTTATTTAGCTACTAAACCTGAAGATTATAGAGATCCTGAAGGAAAGCTAGATCCTGATTCTCCTGCGTTAGCTACTACTAAAAATGTAGTGACAGGTGGTATTGCAGCACCTATAGTAGCCTCGATGTTAAAACATCTAATGCAGTTTATGGGTTGGTCTTATGCTAAAACTTCTACTTGGATTAATCCTCAAGGTGCAGAGGAGATGCTTGGTGTTGATAAAAGTTTAGCTAATGAAATGGCACAATTAGGAAAAAGATTTGAAGTTGAAACAGGAGTTTCACTTAAGGATTTTGAAAAAGCCACTCAAGACTATGTAACAGAAATGTTACCTCTTTTAAAAGCTTCTTTCGATCAAGCTGATGAAGCTGGTAAAAAAGCTATTTTAGATAATTTACCTCAAAATTTAGAAGCTTCTGCTAGAAAAGAAATCGAAAATAGTTTAAGAAGCCCTATACCTAAAATTGGAAAAGCTATTACCGAACCAAATCCAGGTTTAGTTAAGTTGTTAACTAAGTATGCTAATGGAGAAAAAATAGAAACTCCAGATTACTATTATATGGGTACAGATAGATCTGGAAATCCCAAACAAATGCCCATTATAGAATCATTCAACTTATTAAAGTTTCAAACTACACCAGAAATTAAATCATTACTTCAAGCTTTAAGTCGAGTTATAGATACTAAACAATTAAAAAATAAAGAGTATTTATCTCAAGTTCAAGATGTATCAAATTTACTTGGTAGGCCTGTAGATGAAGTAATTGATACTCTAGGACAAAACGTAGCTAAGTTAGAAAAATCTGTTGGGTATGTACCAGCATATAAAGCTTTAACACTGATGTCGTTAGAAAATGTTGAAAAACTTTTTAAACAATTTAAAAAGACTAAAGCAGGAACAGATGAATACGATAGAGCTTTAGCTAATCGTAATGCAGGAGCAGCTCAACTTGAAATGATTTTACAGTTAGGAAGTCGAGAATCTCATTTAGCAAGTAATTTACTCAAAGCTCATGGGGAAACAGTTGGAGCACCACTTACAAAATCGAAAATTACCCTGCAAAATGAGTTGTTTAATGCTTCACCTCATGCTGAAGTTTCGTATGCTAGAACACTAGATAACATCTTTAACATGAGTCATAGAAGAACTGACGAGTTTCTTGACATAGTGGATGAATTAAAAGTTGATCTTCCTGGAGCTGCTACTCGTAGAGTTAAAGTTAAAAGAGGGGATACTAAAAAAGGTAAGCGTTTAACAACAAAATTAAATGCTACTCAAGCTAGAATTAAACGACTAGAAAAAAGATTAGCTAATTTAAAAGCTGGTAAACGTCCTAAAAAAGGAGAACCACGTTTAAAAACAGCTAAAGAATTAGAACTAGAAGACCTTATAGAATTAGAACTAGAAAAAACCACACTTCCTAAAGAGCAAAGAGCTCTACGACTTAGGTTTGCTCAACTAACTCAACAATTAAAAGACTTAAAAGCTGGTAAAGTTACTAAAAAGGGTTTTAAAGAACTAAAAACAACTGAAATATTAGAGCTTGAAACAGAAGTAAAACAACTTAAGAAACAAATTAAAAAGCCTAAAACGGATACTCAAAAAGCAGAAGCTAATATTAAACGATATAGAGAAGAACTTAATAAACTTATACTAACGAGAGAAGGTAAAGCTCCCACCACTGCTAAACGAACTCCAACTGATGTAGAAACAGAGCTTGTCCAAGAGATTAAGAATCAAAAACAAAGATTAGGTTGGCTTAAAGATAAACATAGAGTAACTTTAGAAGATTTAAGAGATATTGCTTTACAAACAGCAACTCAAGAAGAAGCTAAAATTATTGGTGACTCTGTATTAACACAGATACGCATGAGACTCTTAGCTCCTAAGTTAAGCACTTGGGCGAAGTTTAGGCTTATGACAGGAGAAATATTTATTAATGGATTACTTAGTAGTTTTAAAACTCCTATTGTAAATGGTATAGGAAATAATTTTATGCTAGGTATGACTCCGATTGATAAGTTTATGGCTGCTCAGAAAGGTGGTGGGCCTGTAACACATAAAGACGCAGCTATATTTTTCCAAAAATCTATGAACGCTATTCCTTCACAACTTAAAGTATTTTGGAGAGCTTGGCGATATGGTGAAGGTTTAGATGATCCTAGAGTTAAAACTGATATGCAACAGCCTCATACACGCTATCTATCAAAAGAGTTACTTCAATTATCTGGAGCACGAGGCGCAGCTATTGATTACATAGGAAAAGTTGTAAATCTGCCAGGAAATCTTGTTTCCTCAATGGATATAGCTTATAAAGGATTAACTGAAGCTGGAGAAATTCCTACATTAGCTCATCAAAAAGCTGTAAGTGAATTTATGGCAGGAAATAATGGCCTTAAACCTACTACTGTAGATCATCAAATTAGCGTTGATAAACGAATGAAAGAGATAATGGATGATCTTGACGCACATCCAGAGATTAAAGAAAAAGCTCAACAATTAGCCGAAAAAAATACATTTACAGATGATTTACCTACTGTTGAAAGACCAGTTATAACTAAAGATGGGGTTGAAATGCAGGAAGTTCCTGGAATAGCTGCTAAACTACAAGGGGTAATAAACGAAGATCCTACAGGAATCTTAAGAGGTTATCTTCCTTTCTTTCGTACACCTTACCAGATACTGAGAACAGGTGTAGAGCGAACTCCTTTACTTAATAAATTCCATCAAACACTTCAAAAAGAATTAAATCCTAAAATATCTTCACCAGAAGTAGTTCAAATGGCTAAAGGAAGGGTAGCTGCAAGTAACTATTTAATGGGAGGAGTTCTATTTTTAGCTGCTAACGGAGCTATTACTAATGGTCCTCCTGCTGATCCTAAGCTTAGAGCTCGTATGGAAAAAGCTATGGGCGGTAAACATTGGTATACTTTTAACTTCGGATTGGGTCCTATACCTTATGCTCGATGGGACCCTATTGGTATGATATTTTCAGAAGCAGCGATTCTATCGCAAACTATGCGATCATTACGTCATTTAAACGGACAACAATCTTTAGATGGACAGGGTGAGCCATTAGATGATGATAGACACATGGAAAAACAATATTCAGAACTGTATAATACAAGTATTCTTGCTCTCCAAGCATTAATTAAAGATAGACATTATTTACAAAGTTTAATGCAATCTATAGCTATTTTTGATGAAGATGTCCATGTTAAACAAAAATGGCTAAATCAACTTAGATTGCGTTTTGATCCTAGTGTTAGTTTATTTTCGTCTATACGAAGAAATATGATTAAAGGATACGAAGCTGGTAAACCTATAAAGGAACTACCTGAACGTATGAAGTCTGAATGGGATCCTGTTACACGAAGATATACTGGTGAAATAGGTGCATCAGCTTTTGAACAATCTAATCGTGCGATGCTAAATGAGGCATCAGTTGTTTTTGACCAGTTTCAAAAGAGTCTTACAGGTTATGGGGAACACGCAAAAGTTAAGAATTTAATGGGCGAAACTGAATTTTATCCAGGAACTCATTACGAAAATGAAAATCATATCCAAGCCCATGAATATATGCGGAATATGGTAAATAGTGTCCTGAATATTGGTGCTACAAATATAGGTTTATCTGAATCTAAGAGTGCTGTTATACGAAAACTTGCTGAACTTGGTTCTAAAATGCAATCACCAGAACAAATTAAATCCATTGATGCGGGTACTGACGACCAAGAGGGTATTACAACTGGAAAAAGTTTTGGTGTTGTCAAATTAACTACAGAGGAATGGTTATTTTTCAGAGATGAGTGGATTAGGCGAAATACCAGAGAGAATAGATTAGAAAAAAAGGTCAGAGGATGGCGGTGGGCTTCTCCACCTACAGGTCTTGGACCACAAGAACTTACTGAATGGTGGCAAAACCATGTTAAAAAAGGTGGTTTATCAGCACCAAGACAATTAGCACAACTAGAAATAGTACTTAATGCAAATAAAGACATAGCAAAAGATAGAACAAAAGCGAAGTTTCCAGAATTACGAGCTCGTATGCGATATGTATATGAGCAAGGTATGGCTCTTAAAAAAGCTACTTCACTTCCATCTTCAAATATAATGGATCAATATTCATCACAAATGGCTCCTTTAAGCCCATTACAACAACCCCAAGGACAACAATAAATGGCTAATTCAAGTGTAAGATATGTTGCTTCAGGTGACACTCAGGAATTTGCTGTTACTTTTCCATTTATCAGTCGAACTCATGTAACTGTCGAAGTCGATGGGACAACAGCAACTTTTACTTGGAACAACGATAGTTTAATAACAGTGACTTCTCCTGCTGATATAACTGCGGATCAGGTAGTTTTAATCAAGCGTACTACAAGTCAATCTACAAGACTTGTAGACTATGTAGATGGCTCTAATTTATCTGAGACAGACTTGGATACCGATAGTAAACAAGCGTTCTACATGGCTCAGGAGGCTCTAGATGAGCTCACGTTACTTGATGATGCTGCTGTAGCTTCTACTGCTGGTGATTTACTTATATCTGATGGTACTGATTTCATTAATAAAACCATGTCTGGTGATGCAACTATCAGTTCTGCTGGAGCTTTAACAATAGCTAGTGGAGCAGTAGAGACTGCTATGATAGCTGCGGATGCTATCAATGCAACAAAAATAGCCGATGATGCGATTGACAGCGAACACTATACAGACGGAAGTATTGACACTGCTCATCTTGGAGCCGGACAAGTAACAACTGCTAAACTAGCGGATGATGCTGTTACCGGAGCTAAAATAGAGTTATTTGATGATTCTTATGCTGCTACTAATACACATATCTTAGTTGCAGATGGCACTGATTTTGATAATGTAGCTATGACAGGAGATATAACTATCTCTAATGCTGGTGTTACTTCTATTGGTAGTGGTGTTATTCAAAATGCTGATATTAATGCTAGTGCTGCTATAGATGCTTCTAAGATTCATAATGGGACTATAAGTAACACTGAGTTTAGTTATCTTAATGGTG
>Ga0098047_10000863_pt1 | contig 12255 bp, 1 predicted proteins | sample 12_taG_FD_92585 | JGI IMG/M metagenome (GOLD analysis project Ga0098047, IMG submission 92585) | Marine viral communities from the Subarctic Pacific Ocean - 12_ETSP_OMZ_AT15267 metaG | ecosystem: Environmental > Aquatic > Marine > Oceanic | place: Subarctic Pacific Ocean | collected 2015-01-16 | reverse complement strand
TCCTTTATAGGTTTTACCAGCTGCTGTTGTTTTCCCTTGAGGGTCTGTATATGTGTTTGTAGTATCTAGATATGTTTTAGGGCCAATTATTTGTTTATTACGTTTTTGATAATCAGTTACACCACTATAAAAAGCAGGATTTCCTGAGAATAGAGTTGTTAACTGGGTATTAGCATAGAAAGAATTAAATAAATAATCTCTCATAAACCCTAACTGTTTACCATTTTCTGATTTATCTAATACTCCTGGAGCTAGTTTAATTTTACTTTCTTCTAGATCAAAGCTTTCAACTATACCAAAATTTTCGTAAGCTTCTAATTCCTTTTGTAGAAATTCTTCGTTTAAATATTTTTTAATCTCTTCTTTTATAAGTGCTGTATCACCATTATAACTTGTTTTAGGATCTATTTTTCCATTTAAGAAAGGTAATGAGACAAATTTATTAGCTCTTTCTGCAAAGGTTATAGGTTCTCCATTTAGTTTTCCTGCTTGTACTTTTAATATCTCTGCATCTTCAGGTAATTTAGCTAATCTCTGCATCGTTAGAAGCTCTCCTTCTGCTACCTTTGTTAGTTTATCTATTATCTCCTGTTCTGAATGTTTCTTTAGTTTAATTAAAGCTGTTGTAGTACTATCAGAAGGCATAGGTATCTTATAAAAACCATATGAAGGATTGCTCCATTTCCAAGCAGCCATTGCAGTTGCTTCTAATTCTAGTGGAGACATTTTAGAATACTTTAATTTAGTATCTCTTCCTACCTCACTAAGACCGTCTAATACAGCATATTCTATCTGTTCTAAGTATTTTTCATCTTTTAATAAATCAGCTAGTAATGGAGAATTACTCAATAGAGGATCATCTCCTATTGTAGTCATAAAGTCTTCAAGATTACCTTTCTGAGTCCATTGAGACATTGTTTTACTTAAGTAGTTAGACAGTTGTAAATTGTATACAGTTTTATTTTCAACATTTCTAAATGAAGCAACAACATTAGTTTCATATATAGGTTTAAGTATCTGTCCTAAAGCAAGAACATTGTCATTTTCTATTATTTTTTCTTTCTTTACTATTTGTTCAGGAGCTCTTAAATGAAGGAAAGGATTAATTCCTTCTCTTATTTTTCCAGCTGCAATATCTGGAACAGCCATTTGTTCAGTAATTCTTATGAGTCTAACTAAGAACTGTCTCATAGGTGTTTTTTTATCACCTTCTTTACCAGAATCTTCAATTGTTTGTAAACCTTGTAGACTTACTCTAATACCTCTTTTACCCAATTCTTTGCTGAACCATTTTAACTCCTGTTCATTATATCCAGCCGTTTGAGCGTTATTTTTCCATCTCGTTAGTAATTCTCTAAAGCTCATTACTTGTTCTATATTAATATCTTCACCTGTTTTTTTATCATAGCGTCCTTTTTTGTTTAATAGGATATTATTTTGAGAATTAAAATTAGCTACTAAGTCACTTTTTACTATTTCATCTAGATTTTTTCTGTTTGAATAAAAAGCTGTGAAGGTCCCTCCTGCCTTTTGAATGGTTATAAATTTATTGAAAGATTTGCTTCCTATATGTATAAGCATATCTGCTTTTATACTAGGGTCTCCTTCTAATTTAGCTATAATATGCTTCACAAAAGGTTTTTTTCCTTTGACTTTATTTAGCTTATCCATCATAATATCTGCTTCAAAAGAACCTGATATATTACTTATTAAGAAAGCATATATTTCTCCTGGATGTTCCATTATAGGAGTTCCAAAATGATTTTTAGTGGTATTAGCTCTTACAGAATTTGATGTGTATACAGGAATATCTGAGAGAAATTGTTTTAATTTCTGACTCATAGTGTCCCTTTGATTAATCATCATATGGCCCCGCATCCAAGCTTCTTCGTTAGATAATCCTTCATCTATAAATTCTTCTAAGGGATTTCCTTCTACATTAGCTATAGTATTACTTGCAATATTTTGTTTAATATGGATTCCTTGATTTGCTAGACTTGCGTTAAACATTCTCAGAATCAAAGAAGAACCAGTAAATTTTAATTCAGTTTTACCTTTTTTATTAGTTACTGCACTTATGTTAGCCCCATTATTGGTAAGGACTCTTAAGAGATCAGAATATCTAGTACCTAGCTTTGTTCCTTTTTGTTTATTCTCTGCAGCTTTTAATGCATTTAACATGTAATTGTTAAGATATCCTACTCCTAATTCTTGAACTATTTCTATAGGGCTTTTTCCTTTTAGTTTAGGATTCTTACTACCTACTAATGATACTATTTTATTAAAGGTATATCTTAGAGTTTCTAATGCATCTTCTGTTATTAAAGGATTATTGAATCTTTCAACCTTTGATAATTCGTCTCTTATCTTCTCTCTAAGTTTATACGAGGCAAGTTCTGATAGATTTGTAGTTTCAAATTTTGCAGTGTTCTTATAGACACCTAATTGGATATCTTTGAATACATCGTTTATGTTTACTTCATTATTATAGAATGTTTTAACCATTCTAAATAACTTTTTAAAGAAATTCTTTATTTTACCAGTTAATGTTTTAGAGCTTGCTTCTTCTGACTGGACATATTCCATAAACTTATCTGCCAGTAATTCTTCTATTTCTTTTGGAGTAGCATTTTCAGGAAGTTCATTTTTATATTTTTGACGAGCTTCTTTTAATAAAGCTAGTCTTTGGTCTCCTGTTAATGATAAAGTAAAGACTACGTGGAAAGCCTCATGGTATGCTGTTCCTTCAAGAGCGTTCTCGCTAAGATATAGAGCTGCATTAGAAAATACTCCATGGAGATCCTTTCCTTGCTTCTGAGCTTCTATAAGCATCTCATATACACCTTCTGGAAGATACTTTTGTAGGTCTTCTAAAGAACCAAACATTTTAGTATTATCAAGAATATGTTTTCCTAGTTTACTTTTTAACCACTCTGTTTCTTTTTGTTTATCCCATCCTCTACCGTCTATTCTTTTTGTAGCTCGTAACTTAACTCCAGAATCATCTTTTGTTCCTGGAGGTCTTTTTTTCAAACCTTTTTTTAGCTCACTGATTCTCTTTTGTCTAGGACCTAACTCTGCGTCCCAAAATTTATCCATTTGTGCCTGAATCAGCTTTTTCTGTTTTTTACTCTTTTCGTTATTTTTTTTAGTTTTAAGATCTTCCCATGTGTTAACAAGATCATCTCCTTCTTCAAGAAGTCTATCTATTTCTTCTTGTGCAGTTTCTGTTTCTGTTTCTACTTCTGCTGGTGCTACCGCTTCATAATCATCTGAAACGTCTTCAGAAGATATATCTAATATGTCAAAATCGGGATTAACAACAACTTCATCAGTACTTTCTTCTTCTCTAAGAGGATTTTGTTCTTCTCCAGGAGGTTCTGGTTTTCCTTCACTAGTTTCATCTCTATTCGTAGCGTCAGTATCTTCTTTAGTAGGAACTAGCTCTGGGTCTACTTCTTTTGCTTTATTTTCAACGGCTGGTCCTTCATAACCTTCTAATACTACAGAAGAGGAATGAAATAAATTTTGGTTTGTATCTAACTGACTATTAGTAGTTAAGACATTATTGTTAGTTAAGTTTTCATTTACGTTACCTGTGTTTAGAGTCTTATGGTCAACCTTTAAAATAGAATCACTTAAGATAGCCATTGCTTCTTTTAGATTCATATTTTCACCTACAACGGTCCCTTTTCTAGTACCTTTTTTATCAGTTTTAAATTGAGTTATTTTGAAACCATTTTTTGTATGCTGTATTATTCTATTAGAGAACATAGCCTCGAGTTCTTTTTTATACTGAGCCTTTGTTTCTTTTTTTGTTGCTTTACTTAATTTCTTTAATAATGTATTTACTTCTTTTATATTTTCTTTGCTATCTTTAAGTTTATTAGTAAATAATTGTATGGGTACTATATCTCCGTTTGCAGAAGGAACCATCATATACACATAACCTTGTTTCATTCTCATTTTACTATCGTCAGCAGCTAGTTGGTATTCTGGATTTTTTTCACTAAAATCTTTAGTTAATCCTTTATTTTGACCTTTTATATTTATCATAAATATTAAAGGATGGTCAGTTACTTTTTCTCCTGCTTCATTAAGCTGTGTTAAAACCTCATTAGGATTATTCTCTGCTCCTTTTTTTGTATTTATCCTTCCTCTTGTTCTTTCTTTTACTTTTACTTTTACTGGAGCTTTAGATTGTTTTGTTATAGGTTCTTCTATAATAGAATATTCCCACCAGGCAGCTCCTTTTTCTTTTTTAGCCTTACCTTGTTCAACTAATCTTTCCCATATTTTAGTAGCAGAAGGGTTCTGTTGTGTGCTTCTAGACCATACTGTTTTTTTACCACCAGAAGACTTTAATAAGAACTTTCCTAGACCATTATATAATTTAGTAGCTAATCCTACACCTTGTATTGATTTATCTAATCCTATACTTTTAATTTCAATACCTTTTTTTGTTTCTTTACCAGCAATCTTCCCAACTTGCTTTCCATTTTTATCTTTAATAATATATTCAAATGGATATATACCTCCTTCTTCTTTTTTAATTATATAATCAGGCCCTATTGTATCTGTAATTACTTGTTGTAATGCATCAAATTTAGTTTGTGCTATATTTTTATCAGAACTTTCCTCTTTTTGTTTTACAGCTTCTTTTCTTAATTTAGTTAATTGATCACTTTGACTTGCTGGTAAAGTTCCTAAATAGCTAAGAGTAGTTCCATTTGTTCTTCTAACTACCCACATCTCCATATTAGAAGCATCGATATTTTCTCCAGTTTCTCCTCTATTATAAGGAGTATCAGGAATCATTATCTCAACTTCTGTTCCTGGTTTTATAGCACTTTTTGAAGAGTTTATTAAGTCCTCATTATAGATTACATCGTTTTCTTTTAGATTAACTAGTACGGTTTCTTTGTTTTCATTTTCTGAATGAACATTTTCTTTGTTATAGATTGTTGGAGTTGTTACCTTCCCGTCTTCATCTGTTTTTTTATGTACTCTATCATGATGTAGAAGTATTGTTTCATCTTCTGTATTGCTTATACCTTTAACATATCTATCTTCAAAGGCGCTGCCTGTTTCATTAGCTACCTCATTACTGTTTCTGTTTTCAGTATTATCCACAAGTGGAGCTTCATCATAATCAGTAGATTCTTCTGGTGTTGTTTTATTGGCTTCTGCTGCTTGACTGACTGTTCCTTCATTAAGTGCGTTTATGATGGCTGAAATAAGTTTTTCTTTATCTGCAGGATTTATTTCTCCATTTTCTATTAGTGCTCTTATTTCGTCTGCAGTTCTAATGTTTACATCTTCAAGTCCTATGGAACTTAGTATTTCTACAGCTAGATAAGGCATTCCAGCAGAATCTTCTGTTCCAAAAATATAATCTAGAGCTTGATCTACTTCACTTGATGTTAAAGATTTTACTTTCCCTTTCTTATTTAAAAGCTTGAGCAGTGCTTCTTTATCATTTTTAGTTCTTTTTAAAGCAGCAGGAGCTTCTCCTGTCGTTTCTACTTCATCTTTTGTATATTCTTTTGCTTGTTTTGTGGTCTGAGCATTATTCGTATTGTTTTCATTATTCTCTATTACAGCTTCTTTTATTGCGCCAGCGTATCTCTCCATCACTAATTTCTGAACCTTTTCAAATGCTTTAGCTCCTTTTTCAGTAAATAGAGAGTTATAGAAGTTCCCTGCTCTCGCTCTTCTTCTTTTAATTTTAACAAGGTCTGCTAATAAGTCTATTACTTCTCCTTTATTTTGGGCATAGGTAGCAGGATCTTCGGCTTCCCAGTTTTCTATAGCTCCTTTTCCTAATGTCCAGTTGTTCATTTCTGCTATCCTTCTTGCTTCGATAGCTTTTTGTATGTCTTCTTCTGATTTACCTTCTTTCCATTTGTTAAACTCTTCACGAGTTAATGTGCCTACGTTATCTGTAAATTCTAATCTATCTTCTAGATCAGCTTGTTTATCTAAATCTTCTTTTTTTATTTCTTTTACTCCTGTTATTTCAGACTCAACTTTTTCTCCTCCTTTTCCAAAGTATGAGGAAGCATTTATAGCTCCGTTAGTTAAATCACGTACTTTTTGTTCTAACTCTTGTTCTCTTTCATTTAGGTTTTCTATCTGAGAAGCTGTATATACTAGTTGTTTTTTTAGAGCAGGATTATCTACTAATGTTTTAGTATCATATATAGTATTTACTTTTTTAGTAACATCTATAATACTCTGTACTCTTTTCTTTGCTTTTGCAATTACAAAATCTTTAGCTTCTTGTGTAGTAGGGGTTCCTCCAGTTGTTCCATATGTTTCATTAAACTCTTTTATAGGCATCTTACTTATAGCATCAAGGTCTTGCATTATTGTTTCTTCTACATTCATTTCCATTCTTGATGTTACCCAGTTGAATAGAGAAGTATGTTCTGCATTTTTAAAGGAGAAAGGATCTCGTTGTACTGCAGCTCTATCTTCTTCTTCTGTAGTTTGTACTTGAGAACCTAGATTATTCATGTTAGTTATAAAGCTTTGACCCACTAAGTCAGCATTTAATTGTTCTGCTAACTCTGCACTCTTTTTATTTTGTGCATGTAACTCAGTTAGTTCTCCAAAAGCACCTCCATACCATTGTGGTATAAGTCCAAACTTTGCTTTACCTGATCTTGTGTTAATAGGAAGAGGTATTCCCATCATACCCATTATAGCTCCTATTGTCATAGAATCTTGTCCTTCTACAGTTTGTAGAAATTGTACTCCAGCATTTTTAAGAGCATACATTGTTTCTACAGTCCAAAAAGCTTTATCTTTTGAGTAGTTATTCCCAAAATAATCTACAAGACCTTCTTCTAAAGCTCCCTGTGATCCTTCTTCAAATGCTTCTATAACTCCGTTCTTAAGTCCTTTATATCCCCAGATAGCACCTTTTGTATACCATTTTTTTTGTGCATATTTACTTACCCATTTTCCATCTACTCTTTTTAATCCTTTTGCAGCAATTCTAGATCCAGTATATCCTTTTCTAAAAAGTTTAGGAAACTGTAACATATTGGAGCTTCCAACAAGTAAAGTGTTAATAAGTAAAGCGCTTCTTCCTGCTTTGTCAGCATCTTGATTAAACTTTGTTAACATTTCTGGAGTAGGATCTTCTCCATTATTCTCTTTTTTATATTCTTCTACTAATTGTCCTAAAACTCTTTCTCTAGCAGATTCTGCTATTAGAGCGGATTCATAACCTGTACTAGTTATCATTGCTCTAGTTGTACCTAAACCCTGTCTAAATTTTTTAACTCTGTCTATTTGACCAGCCATTTTGGTTAATTCGTCCGTCAATCCTAGTCCTCTTACAGCATTTATTCTAAGTCTAAATAGGTTTCTAACTTTTTGATATCCTCTTATAAGCCTACTTCCTTGTGAGACAAGTCTTGCGGTATTTGCTGCTAAAGCTGGTGCTGCCGCTCCATCTGTTGCTACAGTTAACATGCCTATTAAAAGCTCACTAGCTACAGCCCCTCCTACAAATCCTATTGCAGGAGCTAAATCTTCACTAAAAGATTTTCCTGGATCTGATAGAAATCTATCTACAAATGATTTTCTTATTGGATTTCCTTCATCATCATATCCTTCTGTATCCCAACCAGGCGCTCCCATTAGCAATGTTTTCCTATTTATTTGATCTGTTGCCCACTCTGTACCTTCGAATACGTGATTTCCTTTAAAGAAGTTATCTAAGTCCCATGTGAATAAAGCTCTTCCTGTTCCATATAAAGTTCCTAAAATTCCTCCTACTACATTTGTAGTTATTAAACCATTTAGTCTACCCATACCTTTAACAGCACTACCCCACCAACTTCTACTATCATAAAGTTGTTGTTGGTACTTCTTAAGATCTTTATCCAGACCTGTTTCTCTCATTTTTATCATGAAAGGAATATCTTCTGGTATTATGAGGTCTCTATCGATTCCTCTAGAAAAACTACCTGGATCTCCTCTTTCTATGTATCCTTCTTCTAAAGCTATTCCTCCTTCTATATAAGGTGTAAGATCTGTATCTTCAGAAAGCTTCAAAGCTTTCATAGGCATACTTCTACTAGTCATTCCACTTATAGTATTGGCTTTTAGAAGTTTTTTATCTTTGAGAAACTCCATACCAGGAGCTATAAATCTGTCCTGTGCTTTTTTTTGTCTTGGAGTTCTATTATCTTCTTTTGGCTCTGGTAAAGAAGTTATAGGATTTAACTTGTGTTTAGATCTTATATCGTCTAATTTTGATCTTGTATTACTGTGTTGAAATTGTTCTTCTACTATAGCCTCATCTAATTTTAATCCTTCTTCTTCTAGCATTTTTATTCTTAAGTCCTTAGCTTGATCACTTCCAGGTCTATAAGGTTTATTTCCATTTCCGTTTGCCATCTTGAGAATTTATTTTACTAAGTTACTTAAAATTAAATGTAGATTACTTAAAATTAAATGTAGATTATTATTTATTGGTTCCAATAATCGTCTGTACTGAATATATAAGGAACGCCTCGGTCTTCGTCTTCTATGTATAACATGTTATTATAAATCATACTTTGTGATTCATTTCCATTTACAATTACTAATTCATTCGTTTCAATAGGAACTGCTGCACTACCATCAATAGATTTTGTAACACTATATACTATATAAGGATCTCCTTTTGCATCTACTCTTCCTTTAGGATCTCTTTTATATACTATTCGACTAGTTACGCTATGTACTATACCATCTTGACCAGGGAGTGAATGTGTTCTTGTTTCAATAATATTATCTCTAAGATTATCTTTTAATTCATTTAGTTGCCCTATGTATCTATCGGCTTTTCCCATACCATAATCTCCTATTTCACCTATAGCATCTATAAAGGAAGCTTGTTGTTTTAACGCTAGTAATCCACTTTGTTCATTTCCATTTTCAAAGAAATAGTCTACTTGCTCTCTATTTGCATCTAACATTCTATCTCCTATATCTATACTATTTCTAAAAGCTGCATATACTATATCAGGTTTGTCTAGTTCTTTCCTATAATTAGCTATTTCCTCAGGTGTAGCACTTTGCCAAGCTTCATCTCTTTCACCCTCTCCATCCGTTATCCAATTTTCAGTATACCACTGTTTAGCAATTTCTTTATCAGTCATATAATCTGTTGGTGTAAACATCATCATGGTCCTATCTGTACCACTTCTTTTAGTAAATCCTGTGAGTGTATAGTCTTGTAAATTTGGTTGATTTTCCTTGTCTAAATTTATAACGTCATATTTCCCTGTCTCTTTATTCATTTTATAAGTAGATACATTAGCAGTATGTTGAACAAGACTACTAAGATCTTTTATTTTTTCAACTAACCCCACATCTCCTTTATGAGTTTTTAGTAGTTGATTTAGACTTTGATCAGCAATAATAACTCTATTAAACATACCATCTTCTTCAATATCTTTTTGATCATATAATATTCTTGCATTGTTTTCAAACATTAGATATTCTTCATATTTATCCTCAAAACCCGCGCTTTTTTCTCTTTTTCTGGTACCCAGAGTTCTCCTATACCTAAAATAAGCATCACCAGAAAGTTTATCAAATTCAAAATCAGTATATTTCTCAAACAGATATTGACCAATCATACTGTTACGTGCTTCTTCTCCTCCTCCTTTCTTTTTGAGAAAATGACTAGCGTTTGCTAAGAAAGTCACCAAGCCTTGTTCCTCTTTAGTTAAAGCTCGTTTTCCTTTTCTGTCACCTAGCATCCAATCAAACCTACTGTCCGCACGACCCATGTAATAATTGGTTATCATATCATTAAGATCCGCTTGTTCTTTACTATAAGCAGCTTTTGTTTCTTCAGATAAATCTTTATAGTTTTTTGGATCAAGGGCGGTCTCCATTTCTGCATTCGTAGTTTCTAAATCATAATCTTTACTAATACTTCCTTTAAAATCTCCCTGCATTGCATGCGCCGCAACGTTCTCTATAGATAAATTATTAGCTCTTGTTTGCATTCTAGCATAATCATCTAAGACTGCTAATTGTCTTTGTACTATAGCGGCATTAGTTCTTTTCTGAGTTAGCACTTCTTCTGATTTATATTTTCCTGTCTCTGCGTCATAGGTCAGTGCATAATTTCCAGCTTCTTTATAAACCTGCTTTCTAGCCTTTATTAATGCTGCTTTTAAACTACTGTTTGAGGCTAATGCATTACTTTTATCTGATTTATCCCCGTTTATACCCAGATTAATCATCTCTTGTAGCCTAATTACATTTTTTGTATTTGCTGCATATTCTTGCATCAATGCCTCATTATATGTATTTAAATCAGTTTGCATTTGTGCTATGGTATTTGGATCTCCTCCATTATCCCTTAATTTGTCTATTTCTTTTTGTTTATCGCTGCTTAGTTTACCTTTCTTATTTAATTCATTTAAGTCGTTTGACAGTATTTCTCCTAATCCACTTGTTAATTTACCAGTAATAAGTTTATCTGCTAAATTTTGATGCTCATCACTTTGATTATATGAATTTACAGATACTGGTGTCATAATGCTATTGGTTTTAAGCACACTATTTGCAAATTTTTTATTATCTTCATGAGTTTGTCTAGCCTCATAGTTCTGGAAAGTAGTTCTTTTAATATCTGCATAAGGTTCTATATCAAAGACATCTGCAGAAGTTTCTGCCATATCTTGGAAGTAACTTTCTATATGTTGTTGCTTATACATACTCTTCATCTTCCCGTCTTTGTCTGCCTCGTATGCTGCCTGTAATGCGGCTTTTTCTTTCTCTAATTCTGCTAGTGCGTTTTCTTTATCTTTCTTTTTTAGCTTACTATTTGATACTTTTTCTATAGCCTTATCATAGCTACCCATATACTTTCCATATTGATTAGCAACAAAGTCTGGATCTTGTGAAGCAAAGTAATGAGAGTACTCAGCCATTTCTTCTGTCCAGTCTTTATATGAAGTTGATGATTTAAGAGCTTGGTATATTTCGTTAGCTATTTGGTTCTTATCTTTATAATGCCATGTTTTATCTATTATCTGGTTAGTATATTTATCTAATGCTCCAATCTTACCTAATATTTCTTTTCGTTGCTCTGGAGCCTCCTTAGATAGCTTTAAAGCCAATTTTTGAATCTCCTGGTCTTTGTCATTTAATCTACCTGTTGTATTTACGGTATTATATTTACCTTCATTATAAGATGTTCCTTTTTTAGCCTTAAATTCTCCTAACATTTTAGCATACCATTCGTCATATTGTTTAGTACTTATTCCGTTTTTTTTCCCTACTCTTTTTCTTTCTCTTGCTATAGCTTGTTGTACAGCATTATAATTACCAGTTATAGCTTGTATCTCGTCGTCTCCTGTATAGAATTTATTTAGTTGAGCAAGTTTTCTTGCTGAGGTTCTGAAATCTTTAGTTTCCTGTAATTTATCTGTAAGAGATGCTACATCTTCTCCTAAAGCTGCTTCTATCTTTTTAACTCGCGCGTCATCAGGACTTAGGCTAGAGATATCATAGTCTAATGCATCTAATTTTTGTATCTGTGTATCATACTTCTGCTGCATCATAGCCATAGGTTGAGCTAATATGCTCATATCTATAGGTTTATACTCGTATCTTGTTGGTGTTATAAAAGGATTTGCCATTCTTTATCTTTTAATTATTTTTAACAAGGACCTAGATCTTTTCCTGATGCTATTTCTATATTTCTTCCGTTCTCGCATTTTGTTTTAGCAGTCCTGTTAGCTTGTCTTCCATATGAATAGTAATTTGCATAATCAGGAGCTATCATAGGATATAAACCTTGTGCTATCATTCTATTTCTTTCTTGTTCTTGTCTTAGTCTATCTAATTGAGAAAGACCTTCTCCAATCATTGCTGCATTAGCTGCTTTAGCTTTGTCTTCATAAGCTTGTTCATATTTCTTTATCTCTAGGTTCTGGCCAGCAATGGTAGCATTTGCCGCCTTAGCTCTCGCTCTAGCTTCTGCATTTGCATTAGCTTCTTGCTGTTCTACCCCACCAATATAGTTCATTGTATCTATATAGCTTTGATTCATACGAGGACCATATCCTGCAGGTCCTGCATTACGAAGAGACATACGTTGTCCTGCCGCCGCTTCTTGTGCTCTTTTTACAGCTTCACTATAATCTACTCTTTCAGCTTGTATAGGATCGATTCTTCCAAGTTTATCAGGAGTTTGAGTCATTCCATATATACCTTGTCCTATATTCCATA
>Ga0098047_10000862_pt1 | contig 12257 bp, 5 predicted proteins | sample 12_taG_FD_92585 | JGI IMG/M metagenome (GOLD analysis project Ga0098047, IMG submission 92585) | Marine viral communities from the Subarctic Pacific Ocean - 12_ETSP_OMZ_AT15267 metaG | ecosystem: Environmental > Aquatic > Marine > Oceanic | place: Subarctic Pacific Ocean | collected 2015-01-16 | reverse complement strand
CCGTCGGCCGAGAATATAGCATAGCCAGTCGTGCGCGGGTATTTATTGTCAAAAATATAGAGATCTATATAAGAAGATTCATTTTCCCACTCCAGCTTTTCTTTGAGGGAGCCGTCGTAAGGATAAGTATTGTATATTCTTTTTATGGATTGGTCGTAATACTCTTCAGCTGAACCATATCTAGCAAAATTGGCAGGATCAGAAAAGTCTATCTGCGGAATAAACCGTTCATCTTTAATAACATCTTGGTTGTGAAATCCAACAGATTCCACCTCCAAGGCGACTTCTTCGGCCGTTACATTAGAGAGACTTTTAAGCTCCTGCGCTTTCTTAAAATATCTTCGTAGTGTCATTACTCTTCTACTCTAAACTTAAATGTCTCCGGCTGCTCGACCCAAGATTTGATCGAGGGATTATAATAACCAAGCTTAACGCCATATGCATAGCCGGCTTCTAACAGTTTCACATCTAAATCGAAATAGTTGCCCGACACATCATAAGATAAATAAGTGTGGTTATCGCTGCCAGTTCCATATGGTATTACATCCAAATCGTCCGTCATTCTTACTATCTTATATGATGCACTTACAATTATTTCATTTGGCACCGTGCTGGTCGCCACATTATAAATGTTGGGATTCCAGTTTTTCTGCCTTACAAAAAGTCTTAACCTAGCATCCTCTTGTCGAGAATATTCTGATTTCAAATTTGTGATTGTCGTAACGTGTTTAAAGGTCGGCGCGTTATTATAAGCAGTCAAAGACAAGGGGGCTATAGAACTAGTAACGTATTCGGTTGAGCCGCTGTGCCACACATCAAAAAACTTTGTCAAAGGCGTTGCGGCCGCTGTTACGGCCATAGAAGCGGAATATATTCCAGTTGATACCCAGCCGCCTGTAACGTTTGTGTGATTCGCGGTGACCACGCCGCCGCCAGCCGGTAGCAATAACTTGGCGCCGGCCGGGGAACTAGAGCCCGAATAGAGGCTCACTAATATTTTTCCTTGCGCCACCGAGGGTATATCAACCAAAGTTCCACGAACATAGTTATAATAATATAAAGTATTGAGATTGTCAGCAGCGGGGGCTACGGAACTGCTATAGTAAAAATTGCCGCGGCCGTCCTTGGTTCGTGAATCCCAGCGAGCCTCTATTACCGGTCGTCTAAAGAAAAACTCTGTTGACCGGGCATGGAATTTCTTTGTATAATAAGGTTGCGTAGCTGTTTCCTGGCTAGAAGTCAGTCGAATTCCTAACCCATAGTTATCATATTTTCCGCCAGAAAGACCTGTAATCCAGTTTTCTACAATCGTAGATATATCAATTTCTATATCTTCCCATCCAAGCGGGAAAGGCGCCACCACATTCGGAGTTGTTAAATAATCTCCACCCTCCGAGGCCCAAGTCCCGATTCCTGCCGAGCTAGAACCGCTAGCGTTAATCCAGTTGGAGCCTGTCCCATCGTAGGTAACGTCTTTATACTGTTCCATATCGAGACCAAACCCCTCTTCCCACGAAGAAGATACGGGAGATACAACCAACTTAAAATCGCGAGCCAACGTAAATGGGTGCTCGGCATTATACATTTTAAGATAAAAACTAACAGAACCACTAGCCGGAATAGTCAATGCGGCTCGATCCGTTATAATGGTGCTTATTGGAAACTTAATTAATATTCGTGAGAGTTCGCTGGTTAGCCCGGAAGAAGCCGAAACCTGTCCATATAGAGAAAAAACCTCCAGGCTATCGGCAGCGCCCATATTGGAGCCGGAGCCGCGAGTAACCAGATCGGATTCAAATGCGTTCGTTATCGTGTTGTCGGCATCAGCAACATATCTTTTAATGGCCATTATCTAACGGATCCTTTAATGTCGATATCCGGATATTTTAACTCAAAAATAACATCTCCATCGGCGCTAATCTGGCGGCCATCGGCCGACATTGCATCATAAAAGTTATATGCCATAGGAGAGTGAACTCCTCCTGATTTTTCCACAATTTCAACCGACATCACATCAACTATGCCTGGCACTTCTTGGAGTTTTCTATAAATATCCGTTATATAAATCGGCTCTCCAATATCTTTTGGATCGTTAAATAAATCTTTTAAAGCAGAAGTGGCTTTATTCAAAGCGGTATAGCGATTTGTTTCATAATCTGTTACTATAATATACTCCACGCCAAAATTTATTATTCTTGCATTAAAGACATCTATTGTGTCGTTGATCATTTTATATTGCGCCAACCAAGTTTTTAAGTTATTTCTAAGCGTAGCGTTCGATACGATTAGTTTATCTGTTTCCGGATCCTCCGAAATTATATGTATATTCAAATTACGCTTGAACTCGCTAAAATCACGCGTTACAGCGCAGCGTTTAATAGACCCAAACTTAGCCGGCATCGAATAAATCATTGCCTGATAATCCTCTAACGTAACCGCTCGATGCTGCGCGGCGAAATACGATATTACACGTTGACGAATCTCCTCTGAAGAAGGTAATGATATATCTCCCACCACTGGCAACTCGTTAGTAAGCTCCAAAGAGTTTCTTACAGTACCGCGGGTTTCGGCATCTAGACTACCAGCGCCGCTAAACTTAAAATTTGTGGTGCCGATATCGGTAATGGTGTCGACGGCGGCATTAACATCTCTTGTGGTATTTATCCGATAAGCAATCGTCAAAGTAGTGTTAGCGGGGGCAATTCCGAATTTATCGGTGCTGATTAATTTAGTGGGATCAAACTCTCTATCTGTTATATAATCCCTTCCATATAAATCCATAATAACATCAGACGGATTAATGACCGATTCAGAAAGAAGCTCTGAATCTGACCCGTATCCGAACTGCAAATAAACCTCTTCTCCGTTATATTCTAAAACAAATCGGCGAGCAACCGGAACGGCCTTCAAGATAGACGGTGTCAAGCCCCTATCGTTACTGTTGTTTTGAATAGCTTTGTAAATTATATTTTGTGAAAGATTGTCGACTTCATAATATACATGCCCTTCCGAATCTGTTACGGACAAAACTTCAGCCACCGTATTGGTTGCCAGGGGAATGCGCAAAAATCTTTGAAATTCTCCTATGGTCTTCGTTTCAACATTCAGTCTACCAGACACTACTCGACCTTGAGAGCGAACAATGTAAGTCGTTGGTTGACCCGTAGAACTATTAACCACGCCAGCGACTACCAGATTAGACGCCTTGGAAAAATCAACATCCTCTATTAAAGTATAAGAGCCTCCCCCTATTGAGGTAAACTGGGATCCCGACTTCAAAACCGGAGCATAATCAATATCAGGTGAGCCTCCGCCGCCGGTGGTTGCCGGAATCTCTATATAAAAGGTAAGGACACCAAATGAAGATGGGCTGCTACTAAGTTTAAATCCCATTTGACGCGCTAAACGAACTACGTTGTTGTATTCTACGGCGCTATCTAGAAAACTCTCGTTTGTTTGGTAATCCAAATAAAACGACAATATGTCGCCCATGTAGGCAACAGTATCGAGCATTAGAGAGCCAAAACTGGCTTCATTAAAATCTTTATAAGTATTGGGATAGTATCTTTTTGCGTAGTTTTCTAAATCTGTACGGATAGTATCAAAGTCGCGACTGGTGTACTTAATGGGTTGTAGTTTTTTAGGCATTTATTGAATTTCCAATTGGCATATTTAATTAGCCTTCGTCAGCACTTATTTGCAAAAATGTCGATACCTGAAGGGGTAAAATCGTAAAAAACACTGTTATTCCCATAAAGTTAGGATCCATATTGCTAATAGTCTCAGAAGTAGAAAAATGGATTCGATCTATTCCTATGTACGGGAGATACCGCGCGGACTGATTTTTAATATCTTTTTCAATGTCGTTGAAAACGAGAGACGAGTTTTGTTCGAATAAATAAGAACGCAACCCGACCCCAAAAGTTGGATGCATTATCCTCTCTCCGGGATTCGTAAGCAAAAGCATTTTAAGATTTTGTACAGCCAAATCTTCATATGTGGTGTTTAAACCATAAGGCCCAAAAGTCGGATCTATTGTTAAAGGAAGAGCCACCGACAATCCCTCATTGTTGCTAGGCATTTATAATCATACTCCTTCTTCTAAAATAAATAGAATTCTATTTGCTTTGTTCTAATATTAACAAGAAGAATTATCTGGGGCCCTCTCGTTTGGTGGATCCATGCTGATTGCCTCAAGAAGGAATCGAAGTATGAGGTATACAATACCGAACGGCCCCGGAGGCATCATAAATATGCCAGGAATTGTACCGGTAAAATTAACCCCTTTAAGAGTAAAAGTGGGAAATGGACTCATTTCGCTAAAAGGATCTGGGGTATCGGATCCGCCGCGGCATTCTGATGGCATGTTAGAGTGAGGTCTCATTGCTTGGTTTAGTTGGCAAAAAGCAAACTTTACAAATGCTTCAGGATTTACTTCCAGTGCCTTGAGAATGCTTTGTATGGGTTCCGGAGAAGTCTCCTCGGCTATACTAATTCCCATCTCCATAGCATCAATAGATTGATTTATAACTTGTCCCGAAATATCTTTGATTATTTTCGTTATAATTACGTGCGGATCAAACATTTCACATAGTCCTTTCAAAATATGCAGAGGCATCTCGCGCAAAGCTTTTAGAATAAAACTATTCACGTTAATGTACGGCGGGCCGCCGCCATCTTGAATGCCCGGGAGACCAACTACTCGATCCGGAGCAATCCCAGATTCTCTAGCTCCTATCTCTAGGGTGGTCATAAATAGCCCAGCAGCCCCCATTAAAGTATCAGAAAATTGTTCATTCATTTTGGTAGAAAACTTATCCTCTGTTTGACAGAAATTATTCATCAGCACAGCCAGGAAGGGCGCGTCTTTATTTATAATCTTTGAAAAGAAGTATTCAAACTTAGAATAATCGGGCGAGTTTTTAATGTCCATGCGGGGAGGCAGCGCTAATGATAAATCACTTTCTTTGCCGGTAATGTAGCCCGCAGCACCAACGCTAGCCCAGTTTGCAAAACCAAGGTCTCCTAGGTGCTGGCCGTCGAGCTCCATTATTGGAATTGCGGTGGTTATATATTCAGACTCCTGTGCAAGCGTGACCTCCGTCGATAGAAAGTCTGCTAGCGGCAACATTTCCCATTCGCCACATACATTATACCGATCTGTAGTCCAAGTACGCTGTTCGCCGTCGTCGTCGCCGCCGTGCACGGTGTAATCTATTTCATGACGATTGCCGATGGCGTCGGGGTGGATCTGGGACTTCCACTCGTCGCGGGACAGGAGATCACGACATTTCGAGTCGGGCAACCAGGACCATACCATATCTACATCGGGCTGATCAGGATCGAATGGCTCGGTCTCGGGAGGAAACTGCTCTACGCATGCGCCGATGCGCTGATCGGGAATTTCTGCGAGGTCGAAGCAGGCAACATCGCTGACCCACATCGAGTCGGCGCAGACCTGGCCATCTTCGTTCACCCAGTTCGCGGCCGTTAATTCCCCGCGCGCGACCCGGTCGCAACCATTGACGTAGAACCAATGTTCTTGGGCGTAATCCGTATCCAGCTCCGTCCACAGAGGCGCCCATGGCGTTCCGATACCCTCCTCGGCGCCAACTACTTCTGATTCAGTACGAGACAAACTGAGCGGTATAAAGGCCTCGTCGTTGTTTATAGACTCCGCCAGAAGGCCTTCCCATACCTGGTTTTCATATTCACCAATGTCAAGATCGGTCGGCGCTGAGGTCGAAGCCTGTTTGGCTACCAGGTGATCGATCTGTCCCTGTACTTGTTTCCGAAGTAGGGCCTGCAAAGTATTAAACTTATGTGTAGTCGGGGTGTAGTTGGGATCTCCTACGCTCACGTGGCCGTCGGCTAATGAACTCTCAAGAGGCGGATAATACACTAAACGATATTTGACTCTCGCATGGTTTAAGATAATATCACTAGTCGTTGTCCAGGCCTTTGGGGCATCTTCGACGTCTTGCCAGCTTCCCAGCGTGAGGTTACCATTTTCGTCCAAAACCTCTGGTAACGGGTTACCCGAAGAATCAACACAACCCGGTGGTAAATCCGGTACGCCATCGCCAGTAACATCGACCCACGTCTCGTCGATGCGATCCAGGAGCCAGCCCGGCAACTGGGTCCCGACCAAATCCCCGTCGACGCGATCCAGGAGCCAGCCCGGCAAATCCTCGTGGACCCAGTAGCTCGGCAAATCAGTCCAATCTGCACCTTCGACGCAAGGAGCCGGTACAAACTCTGTCTGGCCCTGGACCACGAGGCTAATACCGGTGTCTCCAGAAACGCCTGGATCACCACCGCCAACCAGCTGTTCAGCCGCCAATATAGCTTCAATGGGGGCCTTGCCTCCATGGATATGAGAAAGAGTTAGTTTTTTACTTGGCGCGCCGGCCGATGTGAAGTAGGATTGCCCTGCGACGTCGGTTGGCAGATCCACCCCAAAATCGATTTCTATCGAACTCTCAAGTGGTATACCATCCTTATCCGATGGTCTTTCCCAATATAGCCATGGCTCAATCTTAAAGCCGCCGTATCCAAATAAATTTTCAACATTTGTAACTCTATCGTTTACATAAAGTCTGAAGTCACTCATCGACGGAGACAGCGCGGGCGGCGAAAAAGTTGTAACACCCTCGATGAGTTTTTCGGATGAAAACGGACTATCAAACCCGATTACATTTTTTATAAGAGCATCCTCTACAGACAGGGCGCCTGGATTGGAGATTACGTTTGATATTGGAAGCGCACTTCTCTGCAGTCGCCACGCTATCATATATTTAATTGCATTATTATTATTAAGCAACTCGTTCTCGGCATATGTGCTGTCGGTGGCTGCCTGATCTGGATCTATTTCCAAAGCTATTAAAACCTCTCGATTTAGTGCAGTGCCGCGCGCTATCTTGCGCGACATCCAATCATTGGCTTCTTGTACAAACAGATCTGAAAACACGCCCATAGTGTTGCTCAGCGCCTGGGCCATTTGCGGCGAAATGCTAACGGGATTCATAAATTTATCAACATATTCAAATGTTCTGGTGGTAATAAAATCTCTAACAAGGGTCAGGCCCATGATTTCATCCAGCTTAAAAGCAGACAATATACTAATATTTTGCAAATAAAATTTAGTTATTGATATCTGAAGAAATAACAGCATAGTGCCGAACAATATACATTTATTTACTGTGTCTTCCAGAGACATTTCATCATTGCAAACGGCTTCATTGTATTCATCTTGAACGTCTTTGATAATACCGTTCATATCCATTAAATCGCCCACCTTGCTGGGATCATTTGGATCGCATTTACTGTTGTCCGGTCTAAGCAGCATCTCTGATATACTATTGGTTGTAAACCGACCATGCCTTAAAATGTGATTTGTAAAACCTTTAGTCACGCCGGCCATGGTTGAATGGTAGTAAGAATCCTTTAAATGTTTAAAATAATCTTTATAAAGCTGTTCGTCGACCTCTGGATCACCCTCAAAGATAGACCCTAAAAATCCTTTAAGCGAATTCGCAACCGTACTAGCAAAAGCCGCCTGCGCGGGTCCATCCTCGTCGTGATTTTCAACGTCGGCCAAAACAAGTGAGCCCAAATTATCCGACAATTCATCGGCATTATATAGCTTCGATTGAAAGTTGTAACTGCCAGTCAATATTCTAGGGCCAGATAAATCATTATCATAAATGAGTTTCTTATCGATAGGTTTCGATTCTATATTTTGCAGCGATGGGTAGGTGATCTTATTTAGTTCATGGCCCCAGGTAGTACTAGTGGATATAACCTCCCCGTTAGACCCGGTCGTTACTTCCAGGTTGGCAATACCAGAATTTTCTATAAAACGATATTCCATATAATCCGGGTATCGCGGATATTGCGGATCTTGGCGCCGATATTTAAAACCTATAGCGTTTCCGTTTTCGGTTCGCATCTCAATGCGGCCTCGCGAGCCCATCTGCAGGTGGAAATATGGAAAGAGTTCATATGAACGATACCCATCAGTACGACCATCCAGAGATGGAACCAAATTCTTAATAGCATCTTTAAAGTTGCTTGGAAATTCTCGTGATATAACGGGCAGTATTTCCGGATTATCAGCTATAGTCTTAAGTTCGTCGCCAAGCGCTGATGCACCAGAAAAATCTAGGTTCCGAAATATTTCGGCCACCACATCTATAACCGGAGCAAGATCGTCCATGCCTCCGAATACATCAGTGATCTCCATGCCGCAGGGTGCCATCTCTTCATTTATTTTAGTAATACCGCCATCCATCGCGCCGGCAAGTTTTGTTAACGCGTCGGCAATGTCTTCCATGATTTTAGTGTCTATCTTAGCATCACCTTCCGCCATATCTTCGGACTTGCCGGCTGCGTTAGCGATGCAGGCCCCTAATTCAGAGCCTTTGGTTGTTGGATTCAGCAAAACAGTCTTAATACCATCTACAGAAAGATAAAAAGTAACCCCCAAAACTTCAGCCATGGCTTTCATCAGTTGTGGGATCGACCGATCAACCAATGGGTTTGGCGTATAATCAGGCTTCGTCGGACAAGTTAGATTAATCTCTGGCACGTCGATCACTACCCCGTTTTCTAACATATCTAATAGATTATTCAGATTGAATGTATCAACTGCGGACAACACCTGTTCCTCTGTAATACACAAATCGTCAACGGCTGGTGTCATTTCTTCTACCACGATTCGGCATATAGCATCGATATCAACCATATCGCCTAAGCAACCAAAAAATGATATAATAGCGCTTGAAACATTTAAGTTATCTGGTATTGGGGGTTCCTCATAAAGAAGATTGTACTCCAGAACCGCTTCAACGGCTTCGTCTGTCGGTGTGCCCCTCAATAGTTGACAAATTTCTCTAGGTGTTAGAATCATAGAAACATCTCTTATGTATTTCATTCCAACAGCGTCTGGTATGTTGTACGTACTAAAACACACATTTAATCCATGAGGTTGACCCAACAAGGGGGCTGCAAGATCTTTCTTATTTGGACTAGGATATTGATCAAACATGTTGGCTAGATTTAGGGCCCCATGCTTATCGTCATCATCGGACGGTTTGCATGCCTCTCTGATCATCTCTATCAAGGCTTCTACGATTGCTGCGGCGGCGCCCAAAAGAGCTTCCAGTATAATATTCTTGATTGCACCCTGTAGATCGCCAGTAATCGAAAACACTGGAACATCTACAGTTATCTCTGGAAACTCAAATGACATTGGCCGTTTGCGCCCCGCGAAAAGCTCGCTACCGGTGGAAACAAGATCTTTTATATCCGATACAAGGCCGGTAGGATTAAAGTTTGTGTTAAGGGTTAGACACTTAATCGCTTCTATGATTAGTCTATCGATACCTACCTTGTGCAGTACATGTTTGATGATTGTCATTTCTTCAGAATTTTTTATCTCTCGTAACTTGCTCATTACGGTTTTCATGACATCTTCGGCTTTTTCTTCTGTCTTAGCAAACTGGTCATTCAATATGAGCCCTCTGTTCGTCGGATCTTTTAACATTTTATTTTGAAGACCTACAAACGGAGAACTCAGATGCAAGACGTCATCATTCGAGCTCATATATCCTGAATCTTTGATCAGTTGTCCTACCGGGCCAGAGCCAAAGACAAGCATATCGTTCGCTGCTTCTATCTCATCGCGTGCGGGAGGACTGTGGGCTGGGCCGCAATAATTAATCTCATATGTTCTTAAATGAGAGTTGGCATAATCCTCTATAAAATTAATAAATGGTTCGTATTGCCGGCCCGGGGGATTCGAAATCAATCTTATCATTTCATTCCATTGAGTTAAATAAATTACTGTTTGAAAATCCATAAACGGTTCTATGACACTATAAGACAAATATCCTTTTTTGACCGGCTGCATATTGAGGCTTTCGGAAGGTTGGAAATATTCTATACCTGTAATTTGATAGTTGGCGTTAACATAAACTGTAACCTCGTCCTCTGCTTTACTAGGCACAACATAATCATTTAATTTTAAGAGTTCGCTAATGCGGCCGGTAAGATCTTCTAGTGAGCGAAATTGAGCTTCAAAATTAATACCAGGCACTATCTGGCCATCAAACCGGCGCGCCTGATTGTGGTATTTGGTAAAAAGAGTTTTAATTGTTTGTAATTGTTTATTAACCTCAGACCATGTAAAAGTAAGTACTCGACCAGAGGAAGCCGGGTCATCCCATGGAATAATGTTTTGCTGTTCGTTCCAAAAAGTTATCACCTCTGGAAAAAAAGGAATATCTGATTTGGCCAAGGGCCTAGCTGGCTCTTCGTGGCGCTGGATTGGTATACAGCGATCGGATGCCCAGGTGGGTACCGCCTCACGCACGCGGCGAAGACTCTCAGCAAAGCCCGTGTCACCAGGACAACGTTCTAAATTCCTAAGTATGGTTTCGTCATTGGTGATCTGAGGCCAATCGGTCCAAATCGACGAGTATGGCGCCTCCGCCGGTGGAATACCAGAATCTGTAACCGCACCAACGCTGCTGCGTGCTTCGAATTTGTTTTTATCAATTATCACCAGCACGTGAAGGCGAGAACCGGGGCGACTAGGCATCTTCCAGTCTTCTATCACGAGAGGTCTCTCGCCTAGGCTGCCGCCTCCAGTGAGTACATTTCGTAATGTCGAATTCAAACCAGGGGCCCAGGAAGCCGGGGGTGCCGAGTACCAACGTGGCAGATGGGTGTCGGCGTTCATCATAGGATTGTTTTCCAAATACCGGTCCGAATTATTGATTATATACCACCTTGTAGGGTAGTAATATTTCATGAACCCATCAAAAGCCAGATCTATTATTTGATTTTCTTGTTGGGTGGTCAATGTCTCTATGGCCTCCACCCATGGCACAACTATTACTATGGCGCTAGCGCTTTCTGTCTCGGGGGGTATTACGGGCGCGCCTTCGGAATCTAATACGGGCCTAATAAAATCAAAAGGTATATCTGGGGTTTTATTAAACCAGTCAGTAATAAGTGTTGTGTTGCCCATAATATTCTAGTTGGTTTTATTCAGCGGACTCAAAATAGACTTTGCACCACCGTCGATCAATGCATCGATTTGCTTAGTTTCGTCGGCCATCATTTGCCCATAAATTTGGGTTTCGGCTTGTGTTATCAATTTTACCATATTCTCTATTCCCGCCTTGGCGGCAGTTGGAGATAAAGATGTCCACCCAATAACTGGCCCAAAATGTGAATGATGGAGAAGCTCTCGATTAAAATCTTTTTGATGAAGTAGAAAAGTGTGAAGTATCTCCCTATTGTTTTTTACTTGTGTATATAGTTTTTGCAGTGTATCAACAAGGTTCTCGCCCAACACCATGGATTGCAGATTCTCAGGATCGTTCTGGGAAATGAGATGTATGCCATAGTTAATGCCCACGTCGCCACCTTGAGCGTTTTCCCTGTCTGTGCACGTTACCAGCTTAATATCCTGACGGCTTACTACTCGAATCACATCTGCTTTAAGCGCCACACACGAAGCTGGTCGCTTGTAATCGGTCGTACATATCTTCGGATTCAGCTTTAAGTAGTGATCAATATCAGATTTTTGCGAGATGTAAACCCTGGCTGCATCTAGTGTAAAGCTGGGGTTTACGTAAATAACATCGTTATTCTTGTCTTTTTTGGATGCTCTAGAGCCCATACGACCAGCGACAAGATCAATGGCATAAGAATGAGAATCGGCACTGCCGGCGCCGGTTCCAATATTGCCCGGGCGATCGCCGCCCAAAACAATCCATGCGTTTCCATTCTGCATGACATCTTCTGATTCACAGGCTATAAAGTTCGGTACATCGATGTGAGTACCGCCAGAGCCGGCGACACGGTGGCGCTCCTCGGGCGGAAGATCTTGAAGCCACTCTCGGATTTCTGGCGATGGAGACCGGGATATTGGACCCTTTTGGTTACCGGTAGAAGATGCATCATTGGCGCCAAAAACGCCCGACTCGGCTTCCTGCTGCCGAGCCTTGACCGCGCGTTCGTCGATCTTCTCGCGGTTTCGACGAAGCCTCTCTCGATCACGGCGTCGGCGCGCTTCGGTGGCGGTGGCAGCCTCTTCGGCCAGTTCCCCCGAGTGGACCTCTGCGTAGCTCGGCGTGTCCTGGTCTGTAGGATCAGCCACGTAACGTGCCTCCTTCGCTCCACCACTGCATTTCTACTCTCCTAGGGGTCATTAGTATGGGGTACCCCCCCCGGTGCCCGGGTTG
>Ga0098047_10000858_pt1 | contig 12293 bp, 16 predicted proteins | sample 12_taG_FD_92585 | JGI IMG/M metagenome (GOLD analysis project Ga0098047, IMG submission 92585) | Marine viral communities from the Subarctic Pacific Ocean - 12_ETSP_OMZ_AT15267 metaG | ecosystem: Environmental > Aquatic > Marine > Oceanic | place: Subarctic Pacific Ocean | collected 2015-01-16 | reverse complement strand
ATCTACGGCAACGCGGCCAGGGTTTGGATCGGGTTTCCGTCGCTCAATATCAGCGACTACCAGAGGCTGTACACGGGCCGGATCGGCGGCATATCAGTCGGTGAGTCCGACGTCACGCCCGAAATCGTGGACAACAGGAAACAGCTTGCAAAACCAATAACGCTCGTTGCGGCAAATACGAATGCCCTTGATTTGATATTATCCATACTCGAGAATAATTTCTCAGCGGTCTACAATGACACATATTTCGATACCACGGCATGGAACGCGGCCCAGGCCTTGGTCGAGAACGTGACCGTCAACATGCAGGAGCCCGCGCCCGCGATCGAGGTCATCGAGAAAATCTGTGAGTCCGTATTCGGGCTGTTTCTGATAACCGCGGACGGCAAGTACACGTTCAAAATCGTGGACACGACGGCGGCAGCGGGATCCACGATCAACGCCATCGATATCATGAATGCCAAGACCGTGAACTACGAGCCGACCGAAGTCCTTTCCAGCGTGCGAGTAGGCTATGCCCGGGATTGGTTGACATCTGGCACACAGTATACGTACTACCGGGACACCAGCGCGGAGGCGAGTGTCTTCACGCAGTACAAGACCTACAACGAGCAGACTTTTGACACGTATCTGATCGACCTGACGGCAGCGACAGCGTTCGGGACCACGATAATGAACCGGTTCCGAGCCGTCCACGGCCAAGTCTCTGTCGAGGTGCCCATGAGCTACTACGCTACGGAGATCGCTGATATCGTGGACGCCGAGATTCTGCGGCCCAACAAAACAATGATCGGCACGACTAAATCGGAGATCGTGAGCATTGACTATAACTTGAATGGCCCGACAATGACGTTGGGACTCAGATTCGTATAGGGGGAACTATGGGCGAAGTAAATCAAGGTTTTTGCGACGGATGTAAGAAAGAGATCGTCGATGTCACGTACAGCCAGAACGGGCAGACGGGCGTGGTCAAGTTCAAGATCACGGTGTGGAAGGAAGGCGCGACCGTGGAGGGCATCTCCGGGGATTTGTGCCAGGCCTGCTACGATAAAATGAAGAACTGGTTTGCCGCGAAGAAAACCGCGGCCGGCAGAACCTGGGCCGTGCCGGCGCCGGCGACCAAAGTGGTGATTCCACCGACGCTGTGAGCGGCATGGACCGACTCCGGGACGATATGGGCGACCTCTACCAGATGGACCGGGAGATGCGCGATCGCGTGGCCAGGATAGAGGCGACGGTGGCGACCCTTGTGGACGATAAAAAGGATAGACAATTCGGGCTTGGAGCGATTACGGGCGTTATCGGCGGCCTGGTCGGGATAGGTGCGTTGGTGGTGTCGCTGATTCGCTGAAACCCCGCCTCGGGCTGCGCTGACGGGCCTCCAGCGAATCTTTTCGTGGTTTAGGGGCTTAATCTATGGCGTATCTGGGAGCGGGCACCAGTGCGTTATTCTATGGTGCCTAACATGCCGATCCAAAGACACCCATCCATTTGTTTCGCGGTGAGCTATGAATGGCTGGAAATCTCCCTCCTCTTCCCAGTCGACTAAATCACACCATACCAATACATCAGCGTACAACTCGGGAAGGACGCCCTCGGGTTCTGCGGGCAGTTCTATCCAGCCGTCTTTTTTGGGTACTTGTGGCATCAGAAGATCTCCAGCTCTTCCTGCTTCTCGTCTGAGAGCTCGTTGAGCTCGTCGCTGATGTCCTCTTCGGGTTCGGGGACCGTGTCGGTTCCGGGATAGGCTCCCTCGGGTGGTTCCGCTTCCGTCTCGGGATCGGGCCCAGGTTCCGGGGCAGCGCTGGGCTCCACATTCTCAAAAGCGGCCTCGATCGAGCGCGTAATCACGGCAGCAACTTCTTTCTCAGACGTTCCCTTCATTTCATCCATCGCGGCCTCGGAGTTTCTCACCCGAGCGTACTTGCCGAGGAACGACTTGCCGGCAGACTTCCGCATCATCTCGGGCTGGTCGGCCCCGATGTAAGGATTCGTGATCTCGACCTCGAATAGCTTCTTTTCCCAGCTGCCGCCGCCTTTTGTGTACATGACTCTGGTCGTGTACTCACGGCCACCCTCGGTCTTGAGCAGGCCCTCGGTCCTGGCCATATCAAATGCGGCTTTGTCCTGTAGATAGTAGCGATAGCTTTGGGAGTGATGCAGCGCTTTTTCGAGTAGGCGTTCGGCGTCGTAGACCTCGCCGATTACGTGCCCCAGCCGGTTATTGTGGCCGTAGACTGCGACGGCGATGAGTTTGCCCCGGGGTACGCCGGGATTGACGGTGCATTGAAAGACTCCGCCCTGTCTGCTGATGTCGTGGATGTCGTTTTTATGGATCATGTCGATCATAATCCAGCGAAACGTGGGATTCCCGCCGTTGCAGAGCGCAAACTCGTAGGCTTCGACCGCCGGAATAAATTCGACGACTTTGCCGTAGGGCACGAGAGATCCCATCTTCCCCAACTCCGCGCCCAAGCCCATGGCTTCCTCAAAAGCATAGATGATGGACTCCTGCCCCTCCCGGGACTTCCAAACATCGGCCACTTTGCTGTCGTCGCGGCTGCGCTGCATGACGTGGCGGACGTTGTTCTTGATGAGCCGGATCAGAGCGGGCTTGTCACGGGCTACAAAAGGAATCGAGAGCTCGGCGACATCGTCGATGCGAGCGGCCATGTACTGAGGCAGTTCCGTCGGGTTCTGGGGCAGCGCCACCACAGCTGTCGTGATCTGCGGGATGGTCGCGGCTGGCGTCGCGGTTTTGCTACGGTTGGCGACTTTCTCAAATGCGGTCACGGCCAGGTCCGGGGTCTCCTCAGAGACCTCTTTGGTGCAGACCGTGCATCGAATGTGAAACCTCCCCGTTTTTGACGATTTCGCTCGTACTGCCGGTTTCCCGCAGCACAGTGTTTCTGTTGGCATCTTTTTTTCTCCTTATGATATGATAATACAATAGAAGAGAGTGGAAGTCAATCTTCCTCTCCCTTCCAAGGAATCGTGACTCGCCTACTGTCCTTGCTCGTGTACAGCAAATCCTTGCGTTTGAGATACATGTACGCAAGCGGGGTCTCATTCTTGATCTTGGACAGCGCCGTGATTTTCTCGGACCCACGAGTGCTCTGCCACTTCGCGATGATGCCGTTGCCGTCCCGGATCTCGGGCCGGTCCTTGAGCATGATCGCCATCGCGTCCTTTGCGTCTTTTTCCTTCTCCTTCCACATCTTGAGCTGGCGCACTGCGGTCGCGTACTCCCGGGCGAGCTCCACGGCTGCTTCGGCCTCTGGACCCACCAAAGTAGCGAAATCGTCGCCTACGTCCGGGTAAAGCGCCATGATGTCCTCAGCGTTCATTGCCAACGACTGCGGAGCGGTGTCGGTCTCGATGCATTTCACCATCAACCCGGCCAAGTCAATGAGACGGCCCTGGTGCTTCGGGTTCGCCCTGATCTCCCAGACATCGAACTGGCTTGTGTTGTGGAGCAGCGCCAAGTAGCAGACATCGACCTCGATGAGTGCGAGCTGGAACTGGATCTGCATGTAGTGCTTGAGCGGGATTCCTTGCCACGTTTTCAACTTGGTGTCGTATCCGGTCACGATACTGCCCTCCGGGCGCTTGGTGGCCCAATAGTTGGCGGATTTGGCCTCGACGAGAAAGGGTTTGTCAAAATTGACCGTGACTCCATAGGAAGTCACTTTATTGCCCTTGACCGGAATGTACGCGGTCTCGGGATCGTAGACGAGATCCGGGTGCGCGATCAGGCCGTCCCGGTGGAACTGCACGTGATGCCGAAACGCCGTGTTTTGGAACTGCGCCGCCGAGGCCCCCCCGATGACGCGCATATCGCCACTCCTGTTGGCGTAGTCGTAGGCCCTGAGATCGTGGAGAACGGCGAGGCCGTACTCGTAGCTGACGAAATTGCGGACGAAAAGCTCCAGCGCCTTGGCTTCGAGGAAGTGCCCCATCTCCGCAGGAAGGCCGGCGGGTTCGCGCTCTTTGCGGCCAGTTTTTTCCTGCCATGTCGTCACCGGAGTGCGTCCGTAAGCGGCCAGGGATTCGGTCGGTTTCTCCGGGTTTGGGATTAGCGCCGGGATATCGGACGCGCCGATGCGCCGGCTACGGTCGCCTAAGAAGTCGCCTGAAATGAACCAGTATTTTTGCATGGTGATATGGTAATACCATACAGAGGGAAAGTCAAATCCAATCCTTCAGCGTCTCAGCAAACAGCTTCCGCCGGTTGCCCGCAAATAGATTCTTGTGCAGGATCTGCGCTTTCTCGTGGGCCCCGATCTCCCGTATCGGTTCGGCCTTGCGTGCCTGTGCTTGAGCGGCCTTGATATCGTTTGTCCGTTGCGCGTGTTCACCCTCGGGCGAATAGCCGTTGCTGTCGAGTACGACCAAGTTGCCGTCGACGTAGGCGGGGATGCGTTGCGGTTTCTGGCCGGCACGTTCGGCGTCGTCGATATTGGCCCCACAGAAATGGCAGATTGTGTTCATCGATGAGTTGACTACTCCGCAGACGGGACAGATTTGCAACGCCGAGCGGTCGACGTCCTCATCGTTGGGCTGTACGTCCTCCTGCTCCAGGGTCCACGACAAATCGCGATCGGGCATGCCGTGGAGTACGGAATTGCCTACGAAATCGGCGCAGATGTAGTGGTCTTTGCCCTCTATGATTCGCTCGGCTCTTCCGTTGAACTGAGTCCAGATGATGGGAGATAGGGTTCGCCTAAGCCACAAAACCCCCCAGAGACCAGGAATTGACATGCCCTCGATCCCGATCCCCACAGTACAAATCCCGTTAACCTGCCCAGCCCTAATCAGACGTAGAATACGCTTCCTTTCGTGTTTCGAAAGCGCCGAATGTATATGCTCAAAAACCCATCCTTTCGCATTGAATGCCTCCTTCATCTGTTGTGCATGCTCGAAAGTACAACACGGCACAATCACGCACCGGCCCTCAAAAGTCCTCTCGTAAAAATCTATGACATCGCCGACGATCTGGGGCTTGCCCAGGAGGTCGGCCTGTACTTCCATGTCGAAATCAGCGCCATTCATGGGCACGTCCGGGGCGTAGAGCTCGGGAATCATCAGCAGCGGCTTGGTGATCCATGAGCCGGCGATGGCATGGGACTTGGATATGGTCTGGACCACATCGGTGTAGAGATGCTCGAAGCTGCGCAGCGACCCATGATAGAGAGTCGCCGTCAATCCCAACCTCGTCGCATTATGGAAGAACCCGTAGATTTGCTCCCAGGAATCGGCGAGACTGTGTTGCATCTCATCGGTGATTATCTCATCGGGATACAGCGATTCCGGCAGCACTCCGATAATGTTTATCAGGCTCAAGGCCATGCACACGTAGACTCCGCGGTCTTTGCCCCTGATCCCCTCGTCGTTGATGTATCCGGGGTTGAGGCCGAACTCCGAGAGCACGCGCATCCACTCATCGAATATCTCGACCTGGGGCACGAGTACGAACACTCGGCGGTTGAGGTAGATTCTGTCTTTGATTATGGCTGCTGCGGTGTAGGTTTTTCCGGTCCCGCAGGGCGCGAGGTAAACTGGATGGCGTTTGGCGTTTAAGAGTGTGTTGATTTGACGCTGGGCGTCAACTTGGAACTGCCGTGATTGGATCATATGTGATATGATAATACAATCGCAGCGTCAGGGCAAGCTACTTGATGCCGAGAATTTCCTTGAGAATCGCCACGAAATGATCGTCCCACGGGTTCTCGGTCTCCTCGGCCTTGGCCTCCCAGCCCTTGATGGTGTCGCTCACCATGTCTCGGATCTCGGGAGTCAGGGCGGTCACGATTACGCCCAGCACTTTCGCTGCTATTTTTAGAAATGGTCCCCAATTAATCATACTTCACCTCGATTGTGTTTTTGCGACCCTTGGCCAGTTCCGATTGCACCATTGCCACCAGCCCGTATTGGGCGAGTTTGTGCATGACGTGTATGCAGCCCAAGGTCGTTCTGCCTTCATGGTAGTGGATGCCGTAGCCGAGGTCAATTACGCGCCGTTCCGTGGGGTTTGCGTACCCGCCGCCCTCGTCAAGCTCCCACTCATTGACGTACTGCCATGCGTCGTCGATGGGAATGTAGTACGGCCAGAGGTATTCGTCCTCAACCGGCTTCTCTCGGGGAATCCCGAGGGTCCACATGCCTTCGGGGCACATTCTCGGCATGTACGGGATTTTGTCGTAGCGGTTGCCGGTCATGGCATGCACGACCTGTTTCCTTTCGTGTAGTGGTCGGTCGAGGCCTGGGATTCCGAGCTCGTTGCGGACCTGACAGTCGGCCTCGATTTCGATGTGGGCATGCTCGATCGTGACATGCATCATTGTGCCGTTAAAAAATATTTCCATAGCTTTGCCTTAGTTAACACCGGGGCGGATTGAGTCGCCCCGGATAAAAGAGAGAAACTAAAGAGAACCTCCGTACACTTCGGGTAAAATGCGCCAGTCCATACGGACAAGGCGATTCGTCGCTCTGTGTTATCATACAGGCACCCATACCCGTACAGAGCTACCACAACTCCTTTTGGCGCTTTTGCGCCGTGATATATTCCCCTCATACGAGGGTACTATGCGGATGGCAGGATGCGAACCTGCGCCAGACTTACCCCATCCGCAATTGCCGGTCTTTCCCGACTGTCATACCGTATTCAAAAAATCGAGTAGACTGAACCCTGATACAAGTGGAAGCAATTTTCGTGAATATTGACGTACTCCTCTTTGGGAGGGAAGACCATGACCATGGAGATATTCCCGGGGCAGAATTCATATCTAGCATCTCGGACTTCGGCCCAGGAGGGAAATCTCCGTCTATGAGAGATACTGAGGTGCCAACCTACTTCCGGTTCGTTTCCGACAAAAACTTTGCAATCATCAAAAAAGAATGCTTTGCAATGAGGAACGACGGGCTCTATCTCCACGATTTTATGTTTCATATTTTCTCCTTTGTGGCAATATTCCTTTCCAATCGGTCTCGGATGTGAGATCGGCCGCGTCGAGCTCATCGTGGCAGTACAGGCTCAAGGTGATGCTCACTGAACTGTGGCCGAGGTATACCGAGACGGCTTGGATCTTGCCGGTCTCTTTTATCTTCCGGGTAGCGAACGAATGCCTGAAGGAAAGTGCCGATATACGCCGGTCCAAGATGTGCCGGCCAAGCTTGGCGATCTGCCCGGACACGTAACTCCTGGAATACGCTTTCCCCGCTCCCGTCTCGAATAAGAACGTGGATCCACCGAAACAAGCCAAGATGCGACGATATAACGGCAACGGTATCCAGACAAATCTTTCTTTTTTGCCTTTGCCGAGAACACGGATGTGCACTCGCTCCCCCTGCTGCTCACAACTACTCAATTTGACGCCCAACATCTCTGAGATCCGGGTACCAGTCACCCATAGAAACATCATGAATCCCTTCTGCCGTTCAGACCGTGCGCCGTCGAGTAGTTTGGAATATTCCAGCGGGGAGATAATCTTGTCTGTGCCTATGGCCGTGCTGTTCACTGTTGGGGCTTTTGTCGCGCCTTCGTTGAGATCCCCGATGGCCGTCTCAAGCAATACGCGCTCCTCAAGCGATCTATCCTTGAATATGAGACGGAGGCGCTTCAATACGGCTTGGCGTTTCACCCGGATGGTGGCCGCCGAGTAATCTGTGGCATTCAGCACGGTGAAGTACTCCCGGATTGCCTCGAAGTCGATAGCACGTCCCTCGGCGCGCATCCATTTACAGAAATCCCGGATGTGAAACGAGTAGTTGTCCTCGATGGACTCGATGCGGCGTAGTTGGTGTTCGGTGTCGGAAAAGATCACCTCATTTATCCTCCTGCTTGCCTGTGCATTCGATCATTCTCTCTTCATACCCTCTACGAGTCGCTCGGCTCTTTCGTGGAACTGAGTCCAGACTTCACGGCTTGACCGGTCTCGTGGAGTATGTGCTGAATTATCCCCCGCGCCTCTGCAAGCTCGGCCTTGAGACGATGTATCTCTGTAATACACATCTCAAGTTCGGTTCGTTCGTCTGCCGGGTCTAGATCAAAGCTCATTTATCCTCCTGCTTGCGTAGCCATTCTGTCACGCCTCCCTCCTCCTCGCCCTAGCTCTCATGATCTCGGGCTGCGTCAGCACTTCCCGAGCCTGTCCCAGAAACGACGCACTCGCCCGCACTGTCGTCGTCAGTATCTCGTTGTCCTGCCGCAACTGCTCGACCCTCTCGGCCAGGCGTTGGATCTCGGTGTCACGTTCCTGGAGTTCCTGGCGCTGGATCGTGGGCAGATGGCGCTTGATATCGCGCCGCCATCCATGGTTGACGACCTGGGTCACGACCAGACACTGAATCGACATCGCCAACAGCAACGCCGTGAAAATCACCAGATCACGGGCGTAGTTCAGTGCCAGGTACTGGATCGCGCTGGTGATGGTGGACATATGGGCAGCATCGGGAGTCGAACCCGATTACGCCTTCAACGCCGAGGGAGTAAAAGACCCGTCGGTGCTCTAAGCCGACAGGCAAAACCTCCATGGACTGCTGCGTTGGCTGGGGGGGAGTACCCGCGCCCGCCACTGCCATAATCATGGTAATACAATACCAGGTCCCTGTCAAATGATATTCCAAAATTTCAGGGCAAGCAACGCCTCATTCACCGAACGCACCAAAATATATTTGGCCCCGACCTCGATCATCGCGGTCTGGAATAGCTTTTGATTCGCGGACTGTCGGCCCTTCTCGGTCTTGACTTCCATGAAGTAGATGCGACCGTCCTGGACCACGCACAGATCCGCAGCACCTGGGACCATGCCCATGGCCTTGAGTTTGTTTGTGATGGCGATGGCTATATTCTTGGGCAGCAGGGACAGGAACTTGTTTTCGTTGGGTACGCTAAAAAAAGAAAACCGCCCCTTGTCGGCGAGGCGGCTCAGTAGTTCAACGATCTGGCTCTGTAGGGTAGATTCATCGGGCTTAAACGGCGGCGACTTCTTTCTCACTCTCCGCAGCCTCCCAGTTGTCCACGCGTCCCATTACGCTATCGCGAAACAAATGGGCGCGGGCGTGCACGGCATTGGCTTTGCAGTATCTATCGATACGGGCGAGTTCGTCTTGTTTGAATAAAGTCACGACGCGGGTGCGCCTGAGTTCGGCCAGGTCAGGTTTTTCCATATCACGCTCCTTGGCTAAGGGTACGTGATATGATATGGTAAGGTCAAGCTATCGTTTGACGGTCTCTTTCTGTAGGGCCGAGGTTTCTATCGCTATTTCGCGCAGTATCTTTTCGTTGGCGGGGCTTCTGTTGCCCGAAAGCGAATGCACCATGGCCGCGGCGGCGAGGCGTCCCACGAGATCGAGGGTCTTTTCAAGTTTTTCGTTGATATTCATGGGCGGATGATATCAGGGCTTGACGTATTTGGCAATCATGTTGAAAAGAACTACCTGTGTGGTGATGAATCCGGCCATGAGGCCGATGACGACCCAGGACAGGCGCTGCGTGGTCTTGACTTTATCCACCAGCCCGTTGGTCACGATCGCGTGAATCTCGTGCACGTCTTTTTTCAGATCTTGTAGTTGATTTTCCACCGACTTGAATCTCCCGTCACACACGTCTCGGTACACTGCCAGGTCTTTTGCCATAGTGCCCCTCGTTTTAACTGTGCACTATATGTAGGGGTGGACGGAATTTCAAGGGTGTAGTAATATTAGCCGAACGATATCGTGGGTTGCGCTTCTTGGACGGCGCGACAATTTTTTAGGCCGTATTATCGGCGAGTGGGGTTGTGAAAGCAGCCCGTCCAAGCGCTCGCCGGTGATGCGGCTTTTTTTTGTGGGGGAGGATATGGAGAGACGAGCGTTTTCGGGACGGGAAAAGATGGCGTTGAAGATCATCGCAGACGGTAAGTGCGAGATATGCGGCAAGGAGTTGCCGGAGGGGTGGCACGCGGATCATGTGGAACCGTACAGCAAGGGAGGCGCGACGGATGTCATTAACGGGCAGGCGTTGTGCCCGGCGTGTAATCTGAAGAAGGGGGCCACAGGGATGTTCAAATTAAGGCCGTGGCAGAAAGAGGCGATGGATGTGCTTAACTCTCTGAGCAAAAGAGACATTTCGGTGCAAGCGCCGATGGGATCGGGCAAGACGCTGTTTGGGAAACATATGGCATCCGAATCGCTGCGCCGAGGTGCGGCAAATATGGTCCTTATCCTTGCCCCCAGGGTTTCTATTGTCAATCAATGGAAGGGCGATGTCATGGACGAAAATGTGTTCGGGATGAAAATACGGACTATTCCCAACGGGCAATTAGAGAAGAATCGGATAGCTTCTGAAGTCAACGCAATAGCAATAACTTATCAGCAAGTAGCTGCCGGGCGCTTCTATCTTCGGAAGTTTTTCGACAAATACAAAGTCTATGTCGTGCTTGACGAGTTGCACTATTTGGCGGACGGGAATAAATATCTGGAAGGCATAGAGATGGCTGTGCCTAATGTTGCAAAGAGGCTGGGCCTGACAGCGACCCCTATGAGATCAGACAATGTCCGCATCCCAACATTGAATTACGAAGAGAATGTCCTCCTGCCAATGGGAACAGCGGATTACACATATTCAGTAGCCGCCGCCGTGGATGACGCAGTGCTGAGATATCCAAAGGCTATTTTTCATGATGGAATGATGCAGTGGGCGGTAGAGGGGGAACGGATAACTGCGGAGTTCACAGCCGATATCCCCGTAGTTGAAAGAAGCAGAAGATTGAGAACGGCCATCAATCCCCTACTCCCTTATGCGAAAGATTTTCTTTTGCGATTAGATGTACATATGCAAGGGCGTCAAGCTGCAAGTGACAAGCAAAACATAGAGGACGATATCGAGAGATTCCGATGTAAATGCATAGTCTTTTGTAGGTGCATTAGCGAAACAGTCTTATTGACAGAGCTATTGCGAGAGATTACGACATCCCGAATAGATGTGTTTACATCGGACGATGCTGGCGCCCATGCCAAAATGGAAGAATGGAAAACTGCTAAAGATGCGATGTATGCGTTCGCGGTGGGCATGATGCATGTAGGCTTTGATGATGGGCACGTTACCGATGTCGCAGTTCTGACTACCACGACATATGCGGGGTGGTTATATCAGATGTTTGGTAGGGCATTAAGAAACCCCTCCGGGGGTCCAGAAGATGCCTATATGTTTGCGCCTCGAGATCCGCGATTCGTAGAGTTTTACGAAAACTGGAAGGACGAAATGCGGGCGTATATTCTGGATGCCGAGGACAGGGAAGCGTTAGAGCGAGAGAGAGTAGACGGCGATGCATTCAACCCTGAGGGCGCGGAGATAGGGGATGCGTTATATCTGCCGGACTGGATGCCGATGACAGGCGTAGTTGATGAGTTCAGGCGCATCGCGGCGGATGGATCAGATCAAGAAATCCGAGACTATATAGAACGGCTAAGGGGGCCGCGGCCACAGGAGCAGCCTGACGGGGCGAGGGGATACGGCAACCGCACGAAAATATTAGAGGACTATGTCGTAGCGGAACTTGCAAAAGCAGTGAGAAGATCAATTGGGCTTAGCAGGATAGAGAGTGATTCAGAATATTACATAAAAGCGACGCATATAATTGCGAGCATGGTGGGCGCGGAGGGGCATATCAAAGGGGCCGAGGAATCCCAACTACAAGAGATGCGATCCCTTTTACTCAATGGATTCAAGGAAGAAATTAAAAACTCAGACCCGAGGGAGTGGACGCATGTTGGGCTCAGATGAATGGGAAAGCGTAAGACATATGCGAGTAGCCATCAGAGAGGGACTGTATAGTTTTGAGGATTTCCCAAAAGTGCTGTTGAGCTTTATCAATAGCGGAGACTGGCGCAAGTATACAGATCCGCTGGGAAAAGTTCATGCATATAAACCTACGGAGCTTAAAAAGTTCATAGAATCCGAACCAGAGGCAGGGCTTGGCTTCAAGTATCAACGCCTTTTAGATCTATGCCAACACGATACCGATGTCCTGGACGCGATAGACAAGGCGACTCAGAATCCTACAGGTAGGCCGAAAAGCGTTAATAATATAAACGCTTTAAGGCCGCAAGGTACGAGTAAAGCCCAAGCCCTACGCCGGTTACGGAAAGATGCGCCGGCGATTCATGCCAAGGTGTTGAAAGGTGAACTCTCGGCAAACGCCGGCATGATAGAAGCGGGCTTTCGCAAGAAAACGGCCACTATCAAGGCGACTCCAGAGGGTGTCGTTCGTTACATCGTGAGTCATATGACGCCATTTGAGCGACTTTATATT
>Ga0098047_10000850_pt1 | contig 12356 bp, 18 predicted proteins | sample 12_taG_FD_92585 | JGI IMG/M metagenome (GOLD analysis project Ga0098047, IMG submission 92585) | Marine viral communities from the Subarctic Pacific Ocean - 12_ETSP_OMZ_AT15267 metaG | ecosystem: Environmental > Aquatic > Marine > Oceanic | place: Subarctic Pacific Ocean | collected 2015-01-16 | reverse complement strand
TTGGTGCTAAATCTTGGTGATCAGCTTTTGTTCCAACAATGGTTTGAACAAGTTTTCCTGCTGTTAATGCAACACCACCTGCTAAACCATATCTAAATACTCTATCGCCATAGTAAAGAACTGATCCTAAAGGAATATCGTTGCTTAAAGCATCTGTTATAGAGGTTGTGCCACTTGTGAAAGGGTTAATTACAGAATCAGGACTTGAGCCTTTACCCATAAAAAAGTCTGTAGGTGCAAAACCTAATATTGAGCTAGTACCAGTTGTACTACCAATTTGATAAGTACCACCTTCTCTAGTTCCATAAGTAGTCTCTGCTCCTGTCGAGGAGTTGACTCTGTAGGTTATAAAACCATTTTGTGATCGGACTGGACCACTAAAGCTTGAATTTGCCATAATTTCCTCCATTGGAAATAAGTTCTACTGTCTTGGCTTGTCTGCTAGGTCAGTCTGTAGAACAAGTTAAAATATCCTAGATACTAAAAATCATACTCCTTGGAGCATGATTTAGCAAATAGAATATTTTAAGTTTTATGGGTTCATTAGGCTACCTCTGATTCTTTCTCAAAAACTTTAATTAGCTTTGGTCTGATAAGTGAAGTGGTATTCCAAGTCTTGTCACCATCTTTTTCTTTGTCAAGATACTCACCAGTTTTTTCACAAACTTCTGTATAGTCAACCCTTGGAGTAAACTCGTTGTGTGTTTTAACAGTAGCCTCAAGCTCAACCCAAGTATGAACTGAATCATAAATAGCTTGGTTAAACTTAGTTCCATCACCACCATTGGTTACTAGCCTTTCACCATTTTCTGTAATGTATTTTATTTTTACAGAATAATTGTTGTAACCAAAACCATTTTCATAATGATCTTGGCTTAGAACAAAGGCTTTGACAGTAACCTTGTCACCAACAGAACCAAAATGTTTGTTGGCATTTTTAGGAATGTAAATAGCTTTTGGCTTACATATGTTGCTCATGGCTTCATGAATATCACTTTTGTACTCAGTAAGATTTGCCCAGTAGTTGATGCTTTCTTGAGACATGTCATCAAGAAAATAATGACCTACTACATGACCATTTGACCAAATTTTATCAAAAGGATTTTTGCCTTGAGAAATTAACTCTTTAGAAGTTACAATCCAGTTAGCAAGGTTTTCTTCTTTTCTTCTGAGGTTGTCAGCTTCGATTTGATCTTGATTTCTTCTGATGATGTCGTTGAGGCTTTCATCAGCATATGATGTGTCAAGAGGGTAAGTGTCACCTGACTTGTTGACATAATCCATGGCTTTCTCTACTGCTGTCTTGGGATCAGTAGAAAGATTAACAATGTATTCACCCTTAGTGTCTACACCATAACCAACACAAAGTGTGTACATTGCAGTCAATGATCCACTTGCGATGTAATATTGTACATATTTTTCCACTACGCTACCTCTCTAAGTTTAAGTTCATTTTGTACTAAGTCTTTGACTTTTTGTGTCATGGTCGTGCCATTAACTTCGTACTTGTTCATTTCTAAAAGAATGTCTGTATCTGCTTCTTTAATCATGGTTTCTACTGGTGTAGCAGAGTATCTATCCATTTCTCTCTCTACTGCTTTCCATGTAACTTTTTTTAACTTGTTAATGTATTTAACTCGTCTTTGATAATCTCTCCAATCTTCTTCTGTATCTATATCAGCAGAAAACTCACCTTCATTCTCTGTCACCATGTCCATGTGTTCATGTAAATCAGCAATTTCTTTATCAGTAAGTTTGAGAATTTTTGCTTTTAAAACACGATAGGTTTCGTAGCTCATGTAAGGGTAGTTAGATAGTTGGATTTTTAGATTTTCCATTTTTTCTCCTTTTTTGTTATTAATTTCATTTCCCACATACCTAATATACCTCTTTTTACATAAATGTACAACTTTTTACACATATATTACACATTGTAAGTTACTGATATGTCGTATTATTTTAAAAAAGTCAAAAAAAAAGGGCTCGAAAGAGCCCTTTTTAAGTAATAGTTGAGTAATAAACGCTATTACAAATCGTTCAATTAAGCTCCTTGAGAACCATACATTCCTCTCCAATTCGACCAACCAAAGCTGTATCTTTCTCTAGCTTTGTATCGAATATTTCCTGTTGAGAAATCAGGTTCCATGTTGGTCTCCATTCCTGTTCTTTGGAACATTTTAAGACCTTCACCTTGATCTGAAACAGATGTCAGACAGAACCAAGCATCAGGATCATTTAGGTAATGATTAACTGTATAGCCACCGGGTAACACACCTGTGTTTTTGATAGCGTTAATATCATTATCTGATGTTCCTGATCTTAGAGTGCTGTTTAATATTCTGTCAGCAACAAATACTAATTGTGGTGGAACCACAATTTTTGAAGCATTAACAGATATTGTCAATCCTCTGTCATCTGTAAAAGTTGAGATGTCAATAAGTGCATCTTCCAATGAAGTTTCATTGAGGTCAGCCATGGAAGTCGCTCTATTCGCAGCAGTTCCACCACCTGCGAGGGGGTGATCTGTAGCGATTAAAGGTTTTCCATCACCACCAGTAAAACTGGTAGAAAATGCGTTATTAAGTACATTGGCACCTTTCACTTCTTTGGTGTTAGCCATTGAGCGTGCTAGTGCTTTTGTATATCTCTTCCCTAAAGAATCATAAAGGTTATCCTCAACTGCTTCTTCAGTTAAAGCAAAAGCTAACGCAATCGTATCATGCGTATATCTTGCTGTATAACTTTCAGAAGAGTTGTCGAAAACAACCCCTTGTCCTTCAGACTTAGTTGGTGCTGAGCCAAAGCCCATGATTAATACTTCTTCTTCAAAGGCTTTTGATGAGTCTTCGATTGAAAAAATTTCAGAATATTCTTGTTGGTACTGATCGTACTCAAGTCCAAATAAACTGTTTAGACCGGGTTCCAGTTCTTTCGCTAATTGTGCTCTTGATATTGCCATAATTTATATCCTTATGCTAAGCCAGCACCTTTTTGTCCACATATATGATTTTGAATCACACAGAGTACATTAGTGTTGGTCGAACCTACATCCGAGTTATCAGGGTCCTCAGAAATATCTAATACCTTCAGTGGTAGTGTAGCAGTGGTTGCACCAGTACTAACTGCACATTCAGTGTTTGATCTTCCTGATTGCGTATCGCCTACAGGCGATCCATCAACAATGTCGAAATTTCCAAACAAGTCTGCAACTGGAAAAGCTGCATTACCTTGTACTTCAAAAACAACATTGGGGTGATCTATCACATGGGCGAATATATCAGAGGAAGTAATACTTCCTTCATAATAATTCTTAAAAATCTGTTCGCCTGAAGAATTTGTATAGCTTACGCCATTGAAAACTCCTATGATAGGTACAGTTCCAGTAGCAGCGTGTCTGCCCAATACTCCTGCTGTTAGCTGAGTAACCAAGTCTCCTTGATAAATTGGGGTAGTCGCACCACTAGCGATTCTGTATCTTGATTGTCCACCTGAATAAGGTGCACCACTCATCATACGAACAGGTTTTAATCCAAATGGGGCATCTTTATTTGCCATAATTTAGTTTCCTGTTGTTAAATTACTTTTTTTGTCCAAAAGTAACTTGAGATTCTCGTTTAGAATCATACCTAACATAGCGATTATCTTTGGCAGAGTCATTAAACATTGTGTTGTCCAACGCTTCATTTGCTAAAGCATTTTTTTCCTCGTAATGTGTTCTGCGCTCTTTGATAGTCTCTATGGGCATTTTTGCTAAAACAAGACCCTCGTTATGTATTACGCCTGCCATCTTACCTTTTTCAAATGTAGGAAAATGCCAACCTTCAGGAAGCTCAGAACCTTGTACAAGTTCCCAACCTTCTCTTAGTCTATAACTCATGTTATTTGCATCTTCTACACCCAAAGTTGATTCTCTAATCCACCTGTATTCATAACCTTCAGGTGGTGGTGGAGTTTCCAGTTTTCTGACTGGTCGCCATGGTTTTCTACGAGCTTCTTTATCGTGTGTCTCGGAATCACGAACTGTTCTAGTCATATCTAATTCTTTATCGTCTGCCATTAAATCACCTCTCTTTGTGAAATTTTTTGTTTCTCTTGGGCTACTCTTTTCAACCAGTCATCATCTGACATGTTGTAAGGTTTTAACCCTCTGAGGCGATCTACTTCGGACTTAGAAAAAGTCACGCCTTTTTTCTTACCTTGTGTTTTTTGCCGACTTCCTACAGAAGCAGATGCGACTCTTTGCACAGAGGGTCTATCATCTTTTTTATTGGCATTTTCATTATTATCCAATTCAGGATAAACTTTAAAAACTCTTTTGTTTAACTCATTGTAGTAGTCATCTGAATCAGCTTCAAAGCCTTCGTTGACTAAATTAAAATGAGTAAAATACGCAAACTGGGTTGCTTCAACAGTTTCTTGATTGGATTGATCTCCATACCAAGTATTTTTACTTGCCCAGTTTAAAGCCTCTCTAGTAGGCTGTACATCAGGTTGTTGTTGAGCTTGTGGTTGTACTTGCTGTGTTTCTTGTGGCTCTTGTTGTCTATTTTTAGCCATTCGCAATTTTTCTTTTTGTATTGAAAGATCGCTTTTTAGAGTATCTGCTTTTGACATAAGCTCTGCATCGCCTGAATCTACAGCTTTTTTATACAATTCATTAGCTTGTTGTTCTTTTGCATTAATGGATTGTTCTTCAGCAATCAAAACATTTTGCCCTAACGCATTAGAGTGTGTACGCAAAGCATTTATTTCAACATCTTTTTGGGATGCTATTTGCTCAAGATAATGAGCCCTTTGTTCAGCTTCTTTAGCTCGTTTTGTTAATTTATTAACTCTTTTTGAAACACCTTTTGTGTATTCATCTAATTCATCATCAGATTTTACAACCTTTGCTTCGTCTGTTTGATCACTAGCCTCTTCAACTATTTCTATATCTAGTTCTTCAGTAGCAACTTGTTCTGTTTGATTTTCTGTCATTTTATAAGCTCACTATATCATCAGGATTAGAAATTGTCGCAATAACTTCGTCATCGTTTATTATTCTGACCTCTGCACCATCATCTAATTTAAACCTTGCACCTGCATAACGACCAATCAATACCCATTGTTTTTCGTGACACCATGGTGCTCCATATTTTTCTCCACTATAACAAAGAGGACCACACTTGACCACATAAGCTACAACTGTTGCCAGTTGTTCTCTATCTTGTGATTCTTTTGTGAGAAGGATTCCTCCTTTAGTAACTCCCTTACCACGATAAGGAAGAACCAAAATTTTCCAACCTGTAGGTTGAGGCATACGATCTAAAACAGAATCATCTAGCTTGGATGGGTCTAATACAACCTCTTCAGGCTCTACATAAGCTGATGCTAATTCTACTGTTTTATTTTTCATCGTGTGCTTTAAAGTAATTTTTTATAAAATCTTGTATATAATACAACGCTTCCAGTTGTCCTTGCAAGTATTTGTGGTGTTCCATATCATTTAAACCACCACCCATATAAGTTTCTTTAATTGCTTCTGTCTTAGAATCAATCTCTTTTTGCAATTTTTCAAGAAAATCTATGTCCATTAATCTCTTATTATTTTATTTCAATTCCAAAGCCTGCTTTTGCAATTCCAGCAGATTTTCTTTTTTTCTTAACAGCACCACCTGTTTTCATACCCGGTCCTCTATGAATCCTAAGACCTAATTCTCTTTCAGCATCAGCATCTACATTTCTTAAATCACTATCTTTGCTACTTATGAAACTGTGTTTTGCAAAGAATGGGTCTCGTAAGCCTACTTCTTTGCCTCTGATTACATTCCCACCCTTTGCTTTATATTGAACTTTCACTCCCTTTTTTTTCGCCTGTGCTTTTGCTTTGGCAATCCCCTTGGGTGTGTAAGAATAATGTGTTCCACCTACTTTTGGCATAATTTTCTCCTATTTTTTGTTTTTAGAACCTTTTGGTCTACCTTTTTTCTTAGGTGCGACCTTTGTGACTGTTTTTTTTGGCTTTTTAGTTTCCTTGACCTCTTTTTTAGTTTCCTTGACCTCTTTTTTTGTTTCTTTGACAACTTTTTTTGGTTTTTCTTCAACGACTGGCGTTGGATTTGGAACTACTCCACCTGCATCAATGATTGCTTGTTTTTTAGCAATTCTTTCATCAGAAAGTCTTTTTCTTTCTGCTAATGCTTCTTCTTTTGCAAGTCTTTCTGCCTCTTCTTTAGCTCTATCTAATTTTTTTTGAGCTCTAAGTTCTTCAACCTTGTCTTTTATATAAGATGTAGTCATATTAATTACCTCTAAGTTTTGATTGTAACTCCATTAATTTTAATTCTGCTTGTTGTTGCATCCTTTCTACTGCTAATTGGAGTTTATCATCAGCAATAGTTTTTTGCATGTCTAAGCGTTGTTGTTGCATTTGTGTATCAAGCATATTTGCTTGAGATTGTAAATCTTGTTTTGCATCAAATTGTTCTTGATCCATGTCTAGTTCTTTATCTTTTAATGCTAATTCTTGTTGTCTAATAGCAACCAAAGGATCGCCTTGATTGGTTTGACTAATAGATTCCATAAACTGAGTGGTAAGTTCTGCCAAAATAGGTGAACTCATTTGATCTAACATCATTTGTATTTGTAACTGAATTTGTTGTGCTTCTTCAGGCGTTACTTGTTGCATTTGTGCTTGAACCTGTGCAGTTTGTTCTTGCATTTCAGGTGGCATTTGTTGTTCAGCTATTTGTGATGCAAAGAACTGTAAATGTTGCATGACATGACTAATAATTAATGATTGTAGCTGTGGATTCTCTTTAACAACTTGGGTTAAAAATAAACTTTGGTGTGCTTGTACATGAGCTTCATGATTTTGCTCTGCAAAGGCTTGTGCAGGTTGACCTAATAATAAACCACTGTTTTCTATGCCTGCATCTAATGGTTTTGGCGTGGTATCAGCAGGTGGTTGTAATAAAGCATCTACATTATCAACACCTAGAGCACTGTACATCCTGTAATAGGCTTCATATATACCTGTAGGACCATGTATTTCAGGGTTAGATGAAACCATTTGCAATAATTCTTGAGCCATAGTAATTCTTTGGCTTTGTGAGAATATGTTTGGATCAGAGACAGGTACGATGTCAATACGATCATCAAAATCACTTATTTTAATCTCTCTTGTGCCTGAACCAGTGTCATATGGATATTCAGGTGGTAAGTAATCTGCAAAAACTTTAGCTAATAAGTTAAATTCTAGTCTTTGTGAGTAGTGCAAGCGTTTGTGAATTGCACTCATGACCTTGGTGCCACGCTCTAATAAAGCTACTGTGGTACCTACTGGCATGGCTTGGTTCATATCACCCACATTCATATCACCAATCGATGCAAAGCGTTTGCCTGAATCTACTAATAAACCAAGAAGTTGCATGAGCACATTACTAGGTTCTTTAATAGGCAAAGGAATTAAGTTTTCTCTTAAAGAACCACCAGTGGTATCAATATCTCTAAATTCACCCGGTTGTAATGGATCAGCTTCATCACGAATACGCATGCCTCTAGCTTTAAATCCTGCAGGTAAATTAGCCAATGTTCCTGCATCAATAAGTTGTCTGAGAATAGATGTGGTAGCTTTAGATATACCACCAATCATGTGTGATAGACCTAACCCATAGAAGCCTAAACCGGGCAAGAACTTATACTGTACAAAGTAATTTATTTTGTTTTTACTTACATCGTTAGGATTGTAATTTCTTCTTATTGCTAATATTTGATTAGATTGCTCATCTATAGTAACGATATAAGGTAGCTTTAATCCTGTTGGCTCTCCCAAATCATCTTTGTCTTCAAAACCTTCTAAATCAAGAATGGTGTGTACTTCATAGATAGTTCTGTTGCGATCTTCTGTATAACTTGGTGAAGTGCCTTCAATCTCATCAATCTCAGTGGTCACTTCATCACGACTTTCATAAGACCCTTCAGGTATGTCTACATCTATGTAAAAACCTGAAAGTTGTTGTTTTTTAATCTCATTACGAGACATGGTAATCGAATGAGTAATCCTTTCTGCTGATGACATATCAGGTGCTTCGTATGGAACAATTAAGTCTTCAGGTGGTATAAATTTGGATATTGCTCTTTGTAATACAAAATCAAAGTAAATTTTCTTAAAACATGAACCTGCAAGTGGTAAATAGAATAACAATTGATCTAATTCAGGATCATAGTCTTCCATTACATTCATAATGTAATAATTCATAAACTCTTGTACTCTTTCAGCCTGTGATTCTGTTTCCACAGTTCTTTGACCAAGAATTTGTGTTTTAACAGGTCCTTTAGCAGGTAGTAATTCCTTGTAAGCCTGAGCTTGGAACTGGGTTGTTGCCTCTGCTAGGATCGGATGAATTACACCACTAGAACCTTGAAATGGTTGAGAACGACTATCATCAAACTTCATACCAAGGTATTTAAGACCATCTGTGTAAGTTTTTTCCCATTCACTTCTTGATTCAAGATCGCCATGGATAGAATCTATAAGATTTGATGCAAGTTTAGATAATTCACTCTCATCTACAAACTCAGCTAAATTATCAAAGAAATCTTCAGTTTCATTTTGCATGTTTGCAAGTTCAGATGCTATTTGTTCATCCAGTAAAACTTCATCATTCATAACAACAACATTGTCTGATTCGCTAATAGCTTCTGATCTACTTTGTTCAGGGATAATTTCTACAGCACTTCCTGATTCAATGATGTCAGGATCATTTTCTGTACCCAATACTCTTTCAACTGCCATAATAAACCTTAGTGTAGCACTCTTTTTTCATTAAATTCTTTTAGAAATCCATATAACTCCTCACTATGAATTTCTTGTAATTCGCCATCAAGTTGTAATCCTTGATATTCAGCAATAACTTCTGCTGTTTTATGATTTTCAGCAAATATATTTGGACCTGTATATTCAACGCCATCAAATTCAAAAGATGTTATAAAAATTTTCATTTCTTAATAATACACTGTTCTGTCTTTTCTTAATAATTTTACTTCATCTTGGTAATCTTCGTGCAATGACAAAAAACCACCTTGTCTGAAACGCATTAAAGCCATAGTTGCACTATCGCAATAGTCATCATTATCACCATAAGGGAAACTTGCCATTTCTTCAATAACTTCATCTGCAAAAGTTTCATCAGGCGACCACACCATGCCTGATTCAAAAATAGGTGCGACACTGTTCATTCTTGCAATTTTATCTTGACCTCTACTGGGGGTGTAAGCAGTGACAGGTATGCCCATTCTTCTTAATTCTTGTGTTAATGGGGTTCCTGATGCCTTTGCCTCAATTAAAACGCAATCAGGCTCCCAATATTTATATTCATCCCAAGCCAATCTTTTGAGTTCAGGAAAATCAACACGCATCCTTTTAGCATCTAATAAAATAATACAGGGTGTTTCATTGGTTTCGTGTTCAAAAACAGCCCATGTGGTAATTGCAGAATAGTCAGCAGTTTCTTTTTTGGAAAAAGCTGTATCGTAACTTTGTATTACATAATCATAAGCAGGCACTTGTTCGCCATGCCATTTTTTCCACCACTCTCTTTTAACAATTGCTCCCTCTTCAGCAGTGGGATTTTGCATCCATTGAGAGTTCCATTTAGAAACTGGTAAAGATGCTTTTACGCCTAAAAGTTCTTCTTTCTTCCAAAATTCACCCCATAAAGGCTTGTCTGTTTTTGGCATAATTGCAGGAAATTCAATGATTTCCCATTGGTCAGCATTATCATCACCTTGTTTTTTTAATACTCTGCCAACCAAATCTTTCGTGCTCCAACGAGTCATAACAATAACAATGGTTCCACCGGGCTGTAATCTCTGTCTAGGACCTGATGTGTACCACTCATATGCAGAGTCCATTGATTTTGGAGACAAAGCATCTTGTTCACTGTGTGGATCGTCAATTATTAGTAAATCAGCACCACGACCAGTAATTGCACCACCAACACCTGCTGCGAAGAACTCACCATCCATGTTACTTGTCCATCGACCTGCTGATTTATTGTCTGCTTGTAATCTAACATTGGGAAATACAGTTTTAAAATCCTCAGAATCAATCAAATTTCTTACTTTTCTACCAAAACGAACTGCTAATTCTGATGTATGAGTACATTGAATTATTTTTAATGCTCCATTTAATCCCATCATCCATGCAGGTAAAAATGTTGATGCAAATTCTGACTTAGAGTGTCTTGGTGGCAAACAAACAATTAATCTTTTAAGTTTACCCTGTGCAATACGATTAAACTTGTCAGCAATAATTTTATGATGGCGACCTTCAATAAAAGTATCTCCCCACATATGTTTGACAAAACTCATAAAATCTTTTTGACAAGCATCTTGTTTGCCTAGTTCATCATATTTTTGTAATAAAGTTAAAGCCTCAGCTTTATCTTGGGGTGAAAGAATATCAAAGTCTTTTAAGTTATCTAAATTCATAAAAGTCGGACAGAATAGATAGATAGTGACATTTTGGTTCTATCCTGCCCTAAGCACTAATGGAGTTGTGCCTAAGAAAATTATAAACCAATTACACTTCATACCATTCTTTATTTTCAAACATTAATGCTTCAGCCTCTCTTCTGCGTATTAATCCTTGTTTTACTTCGCCATTTGCCTTGTTCCAACGCTTTATTTGGGCAGGTACGCCTTCATAATCTTTATCATTTAACACTTTGAGTAGCGTACTAGATTTAAGGTTTGTAGGTCCTAAATTATAAGTCCATGAAACCAAAGAATCGAACTGGTGTTGCTCTAGTGGAACCTCAACATACATGTCAACATAGTTACAATAATCCATTAATTCATGAACTAACATGGTTTCTGCCTCTTCTTGAGTGATTTCCATGTCTTCTGTGACATCTTTAGTGTGTCCATAGCCAATTGTTAATACATTAGCTGCACATCTGTACGCTTTTAGCTCACATCCTTCAAATTTTTTAATTAAGGCTATACCTTCTGATGAAATTTCCATACTTTACCCCTATTTTTTATCAGTAATGGTGACTTTTCTGTAATAAACAATGACTTCTTGTAATTCATTGATGTAGCGTTTGAGTTCTTGCATATTATAAGCCATTAGTTCGTAATCAGGCACAGACATAGCAAAAAATACTACCTGACCCTCTTCTTTTTCGACTCTTGCAAGAAATTCCTCTAAGTTTTTGCCTGAAACCACATACCAATATGGTTCTTTTAGGTCAATTGCTCTAGGCATGACAGGTTGAACGATGATTCGTTCAATGGGCTTGGTGATTATATCTACTTGTTGTCTACTGGGAATCAGACTGCAACTGTATGCCATCATCAAGGCTATCAATACGCCCACTGTCTGCTTCGATGCCATCAAATACTTTTTTGGTTCCATTATTTACCCTCGTTTCAATCAAACTAGGCTTTGCATTTGCTAACTTGGTAAGATTATGTCGTTTAAAAATGTCTAAATAACGACTCATTTCTAATTCTATAGCGTTATTCTTGCTTTGCAAATCTTTCAAACTGGATGTTTGGAGTGCAAAATCATTTTGAATTGTCTCTAATGCTAGTTTTTGTTCTTTGTCTCTAAGTTCAAAGGCTTGATTAAGTTCTGCCAGTTTTGAATTTTCATTCCAAAGAAAAAAAGTAAATAGCCCTAACACTACAATGACACCTAATAAAACTCTACTCATCTTTGTTAAATTCACCCATGCACTCGCTCCATTCTGTGCTATCTACTTCAGTAGGATATTCAGTAAAAAGTTTTGTTTTACAAGCCTCATATTGATTACGCCATTGTTCAGAATCATAAGCATCTGTCCATTCTTTATTGGGCATGGGTACTGATGCACAAGAGCTTAAAAAAAGCATTGACCAAATTAAAAAAGGTGCTGTTTGATAAATAGTACCTAAAAGGTAGCGTTTATCCATTTAAAGGGTTGCTATCCTTTTTGTCTAATTTATCTTCTACTTTACTTAAATTACTGTCTAAACTTTGTAGGTCAGCTTTGATTGTGGCTATATCTGTTTTAATTTCAGTGACATCAGGAACAGCAATACCATCTATTTCTTTTTCTAAAAACTGTACTGATGTTTCAATAGAGGCAAAGCGTTCTTCAATAACTTTCATTTCGCTTTCTGTTTCGCCCAATCCACCAATTTTAGCTTCAAGGTTAGTTATGCGATTAACATAAGTAGCACCTGTGTAACCAAAGCCTGCAAGGGTTGTAACTATTGTTGCAAGAGCAATTAGTTGTGTTGTTTTATTTTGAAACCAGTCCATAACTATCTCCAAATATTAGGTTGATCATTAATCATTTGACCTAAACCTCTTAAATTATCATTTA
>Ga0098047_10000845_pt1 | contig 12373 bp, 17 predicted proteins | sample 12_taG_FD_92585 | JGI IMG/M metagenome (GOLD analysis project Ga0098047, IMG submission 92585) | Marine viral communities from the Subarctic Pacific Ocean - 12_ETSP_OMZ_AT15267 metaG | ecosystem: Environmental > Aquatic > Marine > Oceanic | place: Subarctic Pacific Ocean | collected 2015-01-16 | reverse complement strand
GGTAAGGCCTTCATATCCCCGGTGCATGATTCCTGGCGTGTAGTACCGCTCGATCCGGCATTGCTTTGCGTATAGATCAGACCACCGGCCACCGTGCCAATCGACGGCATGCCAGTAATGAGCCTCCACGATATCGAAGCGGTTCCAGTTCAGTTCCCATGATGGACGACGTTTCATGTTCATCATATCTGCCATCCCCGTTCGGCGCGGTCCGCGCACGTGTCGCATTGGTACCCGCGCGCCTGGTCTATCCTTGTTAGCCGGTTAGGTTTGAGACAAGTTGGACACGGCAAATTGCGCGGATTATCCTTCGTCGCTGCCCTCAATGCGCTCCCTCCGCCGGGTTCCGCGAATCCCACGCCGTCTATCAGGTAATCGTCGTAATCGTCGTCGTAGCTGTTCATGACTTAAGCCTTCCTTTATTACGGTTATTGACGGACTAAGAGTACCATCATTGACGGGAGGACGTCAAACAAGAAACGCCGACTGATCAGCCGGCGCCTGGTCGCCGGCAATGCGACGAACCGATCGGTCAGCCGTCGGGCGCCAGGCAATGCGACGAACCGATCGGTCAGCCGTCGGGCGCCAGGCAATGCGACGAACCGATCGGTCAGCCGTCGGGAAATAAGGTTCCGACAACCCGCTAGCGCCGGCGCCGCTTCCAACGCCGGACCGCCACAGGCGGGCGCCGCCCGCCTTCGTGTAGAGGACGAGTAGAAGTAGGCTTTTGGACATATAACCGTGGTTAATTTCCGTTGGAGGGATCGGACAGGTACAGGGCTCCGAATACACCGAGTTCCATGTGGAACTTGCATTTTTGACAGGTAACGATGGAATCCGGGAAGATATAGAAGGTGGTGGCGCCGCAGTTGAGGCATTCGAGTTCTTGGGTTTTATCGGCTTTATCTTTTAAGTATATTATATCGCTCATATATTTTATCCTTTGGTATTATATTCTTTTTCAAAACTGCGAGGGGTGCACAGGTGGATGATCGTACCAGGAAGTTTACGGAGACCGTAGAGGCTTTTTACAGAAACGGGAATCCTTCCCCGACGTCAGCGGACCGGGGTACCGGGGTTCCTTCTGTAGTCAAGAGTGTTATAGATTATCTGGACATAAGCTACCGCACTTATTATCGTCGTTTGAACAAGGCCCGTGAAGAGGGGTATGTGGTTCCCTGGGAGCGTGATGTGTCTCATGTTCCGGTTTCGCTGGCTTCTCCTGACATGCCGATAGAGGAGTTGGTGGACCATGTAACGAGGCGTTACGAGACGCGCCAACGGGCATTACAGGAGCGGGTGTGGGTCCCGGTCAGGTTTCACGAGCCGGGTCCCCTGGCGATAAGTTTCTTGGGGGACCCGCATGTTGATGACAATGGCTGCAACTGGCCCCGGTTACGGGAGGATTTGGCTACTATCAATGATACGGAGGGTATGTATGCGGCATCTTTGGGTGATGCGAGCAACAACTGGGTGGGTCGTTTAGCTTCGTTATGGGCCTCTCAGGAGACTTCAGGCCGTCAGGGCTGGCAATTGGTACAGTGGTTATTGCGGGCGACGGACTGGTGTTTACTGATCAAGGGCAACCATGATTTATGGTTGCCGAATGATGTGGATCCTCTTGAGTGGCTCAAGGTTCCTGGTACACTGACGGCTGACTGGCAGGCTCGGATAGAGTTTTGTTTTCCGAAGGGTCGTTCTTTACGGGTTTGGGCGGCGCATGACATGCCGGGGCACAGTCAGTGGAATCCGTTACATGCGCAGCAGAAGCGTGCCAAGTTTACCCAGGAGGCTTCCTTGTATATTTCCGGTCACCGTCATCACTGGGCGTTGGCTCAACATGAGGATGAGTGGACGAACAGGGTTTACTGGACGGCGCGGGCACGGGGTTACAAGACCGCGGATCAGTATGCGGAGAAACTGGGTCATGGTCAGCAGCAGTATGGCGAGGCGATTACGGCGGTAGTGGATCCGCTGGCGGAAGCCGAGACAGCGTTTATTGTATGCTTTGCGAATGTCCAGGAGGCCGCGCAATATCTGGAGTGGAAACGTGCTAAATGCGCCTGACGAGGTAGTTCGGGAAATACTGGCTTTGGAGGAGGCTCGCAGGAAGCTGTCGATACGGGATCGTGCGCGGGATTCTTTTATGGTGTTTGCCAAGCATGTGTATGACGGGTTTATAGAGGGGTCCCATCACAAGCAGGTAGCGGAGCAGTTCGAGAAACTGGCGGTGAGTCCCGGTTCACGGATTATTGTCAACATGCCGCCGCGTCATACCAAGTCGGAATTTGCGAGTTATTTGTTGCCGGCGTGGTTAATTGGCCGTACTCCGGAGTTAAAGATTATACAGACGACGCATACGGCTGAGTTGGCTGTGCGGTTTGGCCGCAAGGTACGGAATTTAATGGGGACGGAGATTTACCAGGAGATATTTCCGGAGGTTGAGTTAAGGGCTGATTCGAAGGCGGCGGGTCGTTGGGAGACGGGGCAGGGTGGTGAGTATTACGCGGCTGGTGTGGGTGGTGCCATTACGGGCCGCGGTGCTGATTTGCTGATTATTGACGATCCGCATTCGGAGCAGGATGCGCTATCGGACAGTGCGATGGAGAATGCCTACGAGTGGTATACCTCCGGTCCCCGCCAGCGGCTTCAGCCTGGTGGATCGATTGTCATTGTGATGACGCGGTGGTCATTGAAGGATTTGACGGGCAAGTTGATGCGCTCGCAGGCGTCGGACGTGATGGCGGATCAGTGGGATCTGGTGGAATTTCCGGCTATTTTACCGAGTGGCAACATCCTTTGGCCGGAATTCTGGAACAAGGACGAGTTGCTCAAGGTCAAGGCTTCGTTGTCTTTGAGCAAGTGGAATGCGCAGTGGCAGCAGAATCCCACGGCGGAAGAGGGGGCGATTATCAAGAAGGAGTGGTGGAATAAGTGGGAGAAGGATTCCATACCTCCTGTCAGTTACATTCTGCAGAGTTATGATACGGCGTTTTCGAAGAAGGAGACGGCGGATTATTCGGCCATTACCACTTGGGGTGTATTCGAGCCCCAGGAGGGTGGTCCGGACAATTTGATACTCATGGATGCGAAGCGCGGGCGCTGGGATTTTCCGGAATTGAAGGCTAATGCACTGGAGGAGTATAATTACTGGGAGCCGGACATGGTGTTGATTGAGGCCAAGGCCAGTGGGACACCGCTTACGGACGAATTGCGCACGATGGGTATTCCCGTGGTGAACTACACGCCGTCGAAGGGCAACGACAAGCATACACGTATGCACATGGTGGCACCGATGTTTGAGTCAGGGAAGGTCTGGGCGCCGGAACGCAGGTTTTCCGAGGAGGTTATTGAGGAGTGTGCGGCGTTTCCGAACGGGGAGTATGACGATTACTGTGATTCCATGTCGATGGCTCTCATTAGATATCGTAAAGGGGGTTTTGTTCGTCTTGACAGTGATGAAGAAGAAGACGACCCTGTTTATTCACCACGAGTTCGACAATATTATTAGGAGTCTTCCATGAAAAAGTGGGTTCTGGGACGTATGCGTGAGCCTTCCACGTATGCTGCTATTGGTCTGGGGGTTGTTGGTGCGGGCGTGATTGCCAATAATTTCTGGGTAGTTCTCGCCGGAATGATTGTTGGCATTGGAGCTTTCATTCTCAAGGAGAAAGGCCTCATTTGACATGAAGATTCTCGTGGCGGCGATGATTATCCTGCTGGCGTTTACTACGCCGATGGCGGCAGATCCAACCGCAAAAACTCGACACGAGCAGATGATTTACCCCGTGGTGCTTGTGCAAAGCGGTCTTGGGTCTAGTTCCGGTTCCGGCACGGTTATTTTTTCCGGCGAGCATGAGGGCGAGATCCACACATACATCTTGACCAATCATCACGTTGTCGAGAACAGTATTGAAATCACCCAGGTGTGGTGCAGTGGACCGCCAAAATGCGAGGAGCCCGAGAAAATTGACATTGAAACCCGGGACACTGTTAAGGCGGTATGGTTTGAGTACAACAGATTATCCCGCAATATCGGAACCCGTGGGCAACGGGCTGATATTGTGGCTTACAGCACCCCATACGATCTAGCGTTGTTGCGGACGAGGAACACGGAGACGGCGATAGAGCACGTCGCCAGATTTATTCCCGAGAAGGCCCCGATTTATCTGGGCGATGAAATTGCCTGTGTCGGTGCAGGTCTCGGCAACCCTCCGTTTATGACAAACGGCGCAGTTGGTTTTCTGGACGCTGAAGTCAAGGGAGAAGAGTCGAAGTATTCACTACTGACGTGCAATTTAATTTTCGGAAACTCGGGCGGCGCAGCCTACCGCTGGTCAAAGAAGCGTCGGCAATTTGAACTCATAGGGGTCCCGGCTAAAATTAGTGCGAGTTGGGCTTCCGGGCCAATCACTCATATGGCGTGGGCTATTTCGATTGAGACTGCACGTAAATTTCTGCGCGAACACAAACTAGGCTGGATTCTTGGTGACCCGGTACAAACGGAAGAAAAATAATGCTGGCCACGCTTCTTCCTGAGATTTTCCCTGTAGTCTCCGACATTATTGGCCGATTCCTGCCGGAGGATAAGGAAGCACGGGCGAAAGCAGAGAGGGAAATCGAACAGCAACTGGCTGTTCATCTGGCCCGAATTGACATAGGTCAATTGGAGATAAACAAAGCGGAAGCGGCCTCTCGGCATTGGTGGACGGCATCGTGGCGTCCGTTCATCGGCTGGTCGTGCGGAATCGCGCTTTTCTGGACATACGTCGCTACACCAGTTCTGCATTTCATCCTGGCGCAAACCGGGCATCTGGTCGAGTTACCGGCGCTGGATATGTCTCAGATGATGCCAATTTTGATGGGGATTTTGGGATTGGGCGGTCTCCGGACATTCGAAAAATTTAAAAACGTGACGAAATGAATCCGATTCTACAGGCAGCGGCGGTTGTAGTGGCACTGGGCACTCTCGGTGGCGCCGGCTATGCGCTCGACGAGCGATATGCGAAAATTGACGACGTACAGGCACAGGTGGGGGCGAATTCTCAGGCGATTCACCTCATGCGAATAGAAAACGCTCATCGTGCCGGAAATGACGGCCTCGTAAGACGATTATGCGACGATTTCCATCGTGTGCATGGCTGGTCGCCATCGTTGTGCCGGTAATTGCGTGTTAGGAGAATAACAGATGGCTATGGGACCTATTTCTTTAATTGATGATGCGCTGCCCTCGCAAGGTATGCCGTTGGGAGGGCTGACTGAAGAAGAGATTGAAGTCGAAGAGATTGAGGAACCCACGGATATCATGGAAGAAGAGGACGGTTCTGTTATCCTTAATTTCGGAGAGATGCTTGCTGAAGAACTTCAGGCAGAGCCGGACGCTAATCTGGCTGAAATTCTGGACGAAAGGGTTCTGATGGGTATCGCTTCAGAACTTCTGGGGTATTACGAGGATGACAAGGGTGGACGCCAGGAGTGGGAGGATGCGTACACTGACGGTCTGGATCTTTTAGGTGTCAAGTATGAAAACCGGGACGAACCGTTCCCGGGGTCCAGTGGTGTAACTCATCCCCTTATTGCCGAAGCAGTCACCCAATTTCAGGCGCAGGCCTACAAGGAACTCCTTCCCAGTGCCGGCCCTGTACGCACCCAGGTTATTGGTGCGGCCACCCCTGATGTAGAGTCTCAGGCCCGGCGTGTACAGGAATATATGAATTACCAGATTACGCATGTCATGGATGAATATGATCCCGAGATGGATCGCTTATTGTTTTATCTGCCGTTGGCGGGGAGTGCTTTCAAGAAAGTTTATTTCGACGATATTCTGGATCGTGCTGTTTCACGATTTGTGCCCGCGGATGATTTGCTGGTGCCGTATAACGCTACGGACCTGAACTCTGCTTCACGTATAACCCATGTCATTCGGATGAACACGAATGATGTTCGTAAGTTCCAGACGGCAGGATTTTATCGGGACGTTAATCTGGATCCGTACCAGTCTGATGATGAATTACGTGAAAAAGAACGTAGCCTGGTGGGGATTGAGAAATCCGGAGCGGATCAGCAGGACTGCACCATATTGGAAGTTCACACTGATCTTGATCTTCCCGGATTCGAGCATACGAGCCCCCTGGACGGGGAGATGACAGGCATCAAGCTGCCCTATATTATTACGATTGACGAGGGGAGTTCCAAGATTTTATCCGTCCGGCGAAACTGGCGTGACGGAGATGAGTATTATCGGAAGATCCAGTACTTTTCGCATTATAAATTTCTTCCGGGGCTGGGGTTCTATGGTTTCGGCCTCCTCCATATGATCGGTGGCCTTGGGCGTTCTGCAACATCTATTTTGAGGCAGTTGATTGATGCCGGTACTTTGGCCAATCTTCCTGCTGGTTTTAAGGCTCGTGGTATTCGTATTCGTAATGCCGATGAGCCGCTTACTCCCGGCGAGTTCCGCGATATTGATGTTCCCGGGGGTGCCCTTCGAGAAAGTATTCTCCCGCTCCCTTACAAGGAACCCAGTCAGACCCTGATGTCTCTTCTGGGTTTTGTGGTTGATGCGGGACGCCGGTTCGCTGCCATTGCTGATTTACAAGTAGGAGATGGTAATCAGCAGGCTGCGGTAGGTACAACCGTTGCTTTACTCGAGCGCGGGTCCAAGGTGATGTCAGCTATACACAAAAGACTGCATTATGCACAAAAACAAGAGTTTAGGATGCTGAGTCGTGTGTTCGCTGAATCACTTCCTCCGATGTATCCCTATAATGTGCATGGGGCGGAAGCTGCTATCAAGCAAACGGATTTTGATGAACGGGTGGATGTTATTCCTGTATCGGACCCAAACATCTTTTCCATGTCTCAACGCCTTGCCTTGGCGCAGACACAGCTTCAGCTAGCTCAATCCAACCCGCAAATGCACAATTTGTATGAGGCATATCGCCGTATCTACGAAGCTATTGGTGTACATAACATTGAGGCGTTGCTGCCTGCTCCGCAGCCTCCCCAGCCCACTGATCCGGCTATAGAGAATGCGAAAGCCATCATCCAGGAAACCTTGCAGGTTTTCCCGACACAGGATCATGACGCTCACCTGACGGCGCATATTCTTTTCATGAAGACCCCGATTCCAGCGTCTGCGCCTCCTATATTTTCTTTGCTTCAGGCACATTTATGTGAACATATCGCGTTCAAGGCCAGGAGTGCCGTGGATATGGAGATTGGTGCAGTGATGGAAGAGGCTGCACAACTCGGACAACAGGCACCCCAGGTGGACACTGAAGCACGGGTTGCGGAACTCATAGCACAGTACACCGAAGAGGTGATGGTTACATTGATGCCACCTCCGGAAGGTGAGATCGACCCACTTGTTCAGCTTCGTTCCAAGGAGCTTGATATCAAGGCCTCTGACATTCAGCGCAAGGCCGAAGAGTTTACTGTTAAGCAGACCTTTGAGGAACATAAAGAAGGCGAGCGCCAGGATCTTGTGCGCGACAAGATCGATTCCCAGGAAGATATTGCCCTGTTACGTGCTGAAGTTAACCGGGAGCGGATGGAACAACAGGCCCAGCAAGAGAAAAGAGGAGACTAGTAATAGGAAGTACGTTGGAGGGGGAACATCGATGCCTGTACGGAAAGTAAAAGGCGGCTGGACTTTTTCCAGTTCCGGGCGTCCTTTATATAAAACGCTTGCGGCAGCAAAACGAGCCTATAAGGCGTATTTGGCGAAGAAGAATGCGTGATGTTTCACGTGAAACACTTAGGAGTAAGTGATGGCTGGTAAAATGGTGGGTCAGATGGCTGATCAAATGGATATGTCCAGAAAGGAAGCGGGTGGTCTTATGGATAAAGCAAGTATGATGAATGATACGGCTGGCTTTAAAAAAGGCGGTTCAGTTATGGTTATAAGCATAGGGCCAATGAAGCCTTTGAGGCGGAACACGGAAGAGCATCCAGAAGACAGTTCTCTGATCAAGAGTACTGAGAACCAGGTTCGTGCTCGTCATTTTAACAACAACGATGGAAAAGGAACTTTCTGATGGCTGATAAGGTTCCTTTATGGAAACAACGAGAAGATAAATATAATGCTATGTCAACAAAAGCCTTAGAGGAGGTATATAAGAGTATTATGGATTCCCGGGATGATCCGAAAGGAATCCGTCTTCGTACTGATCTAAGGCCGACGACAATCAGAAAAATATTAGATAATAGGAAGGAAGGCGGTCGCACCATTTCTGATGCTGATCGTCAGTTATTGATGAAGAAGTATATTGATCGCAACGATGGCGGTATAGCCCGAAAAACGAGGACATTCTGATGCCTAAAACAAAAAGCGGTAAGCCTATTCCTTATCAGACAGGTGGAGGTGCAACACGCACTAATACTGAAGGTGTAACATACACTAAAAAAGCTGATGCGGATAAGTACGCTGCGTCAATTAACGGCACCGTTGTCGAAGTTGATACGGACGGTGATGGGGTTACGGACGGTTATAATGTTATTGTACCCCAAACCCCAAGTGATGAAGGTGTAACTAGAGGCCCTAACCCTAGTGGGTTAATTCCAGAGGAGAATGCGACTTTGAAAGATTTTGAGACTGCCCGTGATCAGGCAGAGTATCTATTGGAGGTGGAAAGAGGCGGTAAACCCAGAAACATGGGCGGAGCCGTTGTCGATGAACTTGGTTATACGCAAGGTGATATGGGGTTTACTAAGCGCGGGCCTGTGAAGTATTCCAAGGGCGGAGCGGTTAAAGGAAAGACTTTTAGCGGTATTTATTAATGGCAGATCCAACGACCTTTGCCTATTCTGTATTAAAAGCTATACAGAGTCGTATAGAACTTACCCAGGATTCTATTCTCCATGGAAGTCCTAGAGATATGGAATCTTACAAGCAACTGATCGGAGAACTAAAGGGACTGGAATTTGCGGAACAGGAGATAAAGGATCTCCTGCAATCTTCGGAGGAAGAATGACCAGAACACTTTATGTTCCCGATCATGTTGTGGACGCACAGAAGAAGAAGGAAGCCGTGTTATCATCGGCATACGTTGACAAGAACAAGAAAGTTCTTGATCCGTCCCTGGTTTCTAAAAACCTGACGGAAAGATTGCCGCAACCCACGGGGTGGCGTCTTCTTGTAATGCCTTATATGGGGAAAGCTACCACGGATGGCGGTGTTCATATCCCCGATGCTGTTAGAGATCGCGAGGCACTGGCCACGGTAGTTGCTTATGTTTTAAAAGTAGGACCTATCGCGTATCAGGACCCGGGAAAATTCGGCCCCGATGGGCCATCTTGGTGTAAAGAAGGTGATTGGATTTGCATTGGCCGCTACGCCGGCGCTCGATTTAAGATTGAGGGCGGCGAAGTACGCATCATCAACGATGACGAGGTTATTGCGACTATCCTGGAACCCGATGATATCAAGCATATATAGAAAGGAGAAGGGGACCATGGAGATGACCCATGCCGGAAGAGACTAAGATTAATATAGGTGACGACGAAGAAAGCCCGGTCGATGTGGATTTATCGGCAGAGCAGGAGGAACCGGCGCAGGCACGTACTTCCGAAGACTCCGAAGACGAGCTTGAGGAGTATAGTACGGGCGTAAAAACTCGCATTAATAATCTAACCAAGCGTTTTCGCGAGGAAGAGCGCCAAAAACAGTCTGCGATTGAGTACGCAGAAAATGTGCATAGAGAGAACACATCTCTCAAGCAACGTATGGATTCTCTGGATAAAGGGTATCAGGAGCAGTTTGAGAGCCGGGTCTCAAACCAACTGGATTCCGCCAAGGAAATTTTGAAACAGGCTCATGAGACCGGAGATATAGACAAGATTGTCGAGGCACAGGAGGCTTTGGCTAATTTAACGGTGGAAAAAAATGTTCTCCAAGCCGTTCGAAGCGAATCTTCCCGGGAGCAAGAGGCGCCTCGTGCTGCTGCCCCACCTGCATCCCAGACGCCACCCGCATCCCAGACGCCACCCGCGTCTCCCGATCCCAAAGCAGAGGAGTGGGCCACTCGAAATGAGTGGTTTGGCCGGGATGAGGTTATGACATATGGTGCATTTGGCATTCATAGACGGTTAGTTGAGGATGAAGGGTTTGACCCATCCTCCGACGACTACTATGCTGAACTGGACACACGACTAAGATCAGAGTTTCCTCAGAAACTCGATTCTAAGTCCAGAAGTAACGGGGGAAGCCGTAAGGTTGCGTCAGCCGAGTCTTCCGCATCCCGCAACAGAAGTGGACGAAAAACTGTGCGATTAACGCCCTCTCAAGTTGCAATTGCAAAGAGGCTGAATGTGCCTCTTGAAGAATATGCTAAATACGTGAGGGATTAATCATGGCTACTGAGAACACAACTCACCAAAAGTCTACGAGAACGCCTCGGGCAAATGAGACTCGTGCAAACCAGGCACGCAGAGAACCTTGGAAACCACCGTCCATGTTGGACGCACCGCCTGCACCGGAAGGTTACAAGCATCGATGGATACGGGCAGAAGTTATGGGTTTTGATGACCGCAAAAATGTATCGGCACGTTCCCGCGAGGGATATGAGTTGGTGCGCGGTGAAGAATACCCCGACTTTGATATTCCGACCATCGAGGATGGAAAACACGCTGGTGTGGTTGGTGTTGGAGGTCTCCTTTTAGCCAAGGTTCCGGTCGAGATTGTTGAGGAACGTAACGATTACTATCGTAACATGACTCATGATCAAATGACCGCTGTTGATAACGACTTAGCTCGCGAACAACATCCCGCTATGCCTATCAGCAAGCCTGATAGGCAAACTCGTGTAACTTTTGGAGGTCCTCAAGGAGAGGGCCAGGAGTCATAAATTATGGCAAATAGCAACGGAAGTTTTGGGCTTCGTCCCTTGCGTAAGCTTGGGGAAGGCTCGAATTCGACCGGGGTTGCTAATTACACAATGTATGAAATCGCCAATGGTAACACTAGCAAGATCTATCATGGCTCGCCTGTCCTCCCCCTGTCCACAGGGTATATTGACATTGTAGGCGCTGCTGCTGGTGGTACTGTTAGTCTTGTCGGTGTTTTCATGGGTTGTGAATATGTGTCTAGTACGACAGGCAAGCCCGTATGGAGTAACTACTGGCCCGGTTCTGGGGCTGACAGCAACCATCCCGTTAAGGCGTATGTTGCTGACGATCCGAACCAATTGTTTGTAATTGCTACAGACGCTACGTGGACGAGTAAAGCTGTTGCTCGAGCCGCGGTCTTTGCAAATGCAAACTTTTCTACGGCTACTACCGGCACTGATGCGACTGGCGTTTCTCTTGGTCGTTTGGATATTAGTACAATTGCCACAACCAATACCCTGAACATGCGTATCATGGGTTGGCAAGACGATCCCGAGAACGCTGATTTTTCTGCTGCCGGTATTGGTGCAATCGTTAGGTTGAACAACAGTTTCAATGCCCCGACAGGGTCCATTGCGGCTGGCACTGTCTCAACCACTGGCGTATAGGAGGTCATAAAATGGCTATTAGTAGAGCCCAACTAGCGAAAGAGCTAGAGCCTGGACTCAAAGCCCTTTTTGGTCTTGAGTATTCCAGGTTCGATAACGAATCAGCCGAGATTTACGAGACCGAATCTTCAGAGCGAGCTTTTGAGGAGGAGGTCATGCTTTCAGGTTTTGGGTCAGCACCCGTAAAGGCTGAAGGTACGGCTGTATCGTTTGATGATGCACAAGAAGCGTACACTGCAAGATATACGCATGAGACTATCGCTCTCGCTTTCTCCATCACGGAAGAAGCGATTGAAGATAATCTTTATGATCGTCTTGCATCCCGCTATACGAAAGCTTTGGCTCGCAGCATGGCGAACACTAAACAGGTAAAAGGTGCCGCCACGCTTAATAATGCTTTCGATAGTAGCTACACTGGTGGTGATGCCAAAGAACTCTGTGCAACGGATCACCCTCTTACGAACAATAACGATCTTCGTAACGAACCCAGTACAGCCGCTGACCTGAACGAAACGAGTCTTGAGAATGCTCTCATTGATATTGCAGCCTTTGTTGATGAGCGCGGCCTGAAGGTTTCGGTTCGTGGCGAAAAGTTAATCGTTCCGCCGAACCTGCAATTCGTTGCAGACAGGTTGCTCGAATCGACTCTTCGTCCAGGGACTGCGGATAATGACATCAATGCTACGCGGAACATGGGTATGCTCCCGCAGGGTTATGTCGTTAACCACTATCTGACGGACACAGACGCTTGGTTTATTAAAACCGATGCTCCTCGTGGCTTCCTCCACTTTGAGCGTATGCCTATGTCCACGAAGATGGAAGGCGATTTTGACACAGGAAATGTGCGGTTCAAGGCCCGCGAGCGTTATAGCTTCGGC
>Ga0098047_10000841_pt1 | contig 12395 bp, 7 predicted proteins | sample 12_taG_FD_92585 | JGI IMG/M metagenome (GOLD analysis project Ga0098047, IMG submission 92585) | Marine viral communities from the Subarctic Pacific Ocean - 12_ETSP_OMZ_AT15267 metaG | ecosystem: Environmental > Aquatic > Marine > Oceanic | place: Subarctic Pacific Ocean | collected 2015-01-16 | reverse complement strand
TTCACCACCCAATATGTCTTTCATTTCTTCCCAATTAAATCCTGGACCTTCATCGGGGGTTGCAAGAGTTTCACTAATATCGCCCAAGTCACCCGACATGTCACTTGCATCCATAGTGAGGTCTCCGAATGAACCACCACTAGATGCGCCACCACCCAATATGTTAGATGTTTCCCCAGAAGTTTCTGTCATTGTGTCTATGTTTGGTATTAGACCGGCGTCGCTATTATTTGTTCCTTTTTGGTCTGTCCCTCCAATACCTTCTGCAATCTGAGTTAAACTATCCGATTGGGTATCACCCATAACAGCCGATTGGGTATCACCCATAACAGATTGTGGAATTGCTTCACCAAATTGGTCTGATTGAGTATCATCCGTAACATATTGGGGCATTGCTTCATCAAATTGGTCTAATTGAGTTTCTTCTGGTAATGCTTGCATAGCACCTTCAGCAGTTTGTTCTGCTGTTGGTGGTTCATCAATATCTTCTGATATGCCAGAAAATAATTTTTCTGTTGAGTCTTCTTTTTTTTCTGTGTCTAATTTTTCATTATCAGTTTTATTGTCGTCAGTTTTTCCGAGGTCTTTTGAATCGATTATTAACTTATCAATTTTGGCAGTGTCAACTTCTAGAGTGTCAATCTCTAAATTGTCGATTGTCATTGTATCGTAATTTTTCTCGTCTTCTTCGTCATCACCAAACAGAAAATCTCCTACTGCACCAAGGCCTTTTTCTGCTAGGCCGCCAACACCTTTCCCTATGCCTCCCGCGGCTCCACCTATACCTTCACCAACACCTGATGCTATTGAACCCGCGCCTTGGCCAAGTCCACTATAAGCACCACCAATACCTTTTCCAATACCGCTGGCAGCACTACCAATACCTTTTCCAATGCCCGCTATACCTTTTCCAAGACCTGGTATCAGGCCAGGAATCATCATTGCTGCCATCATTGCTAGTGGCGCTGGCATATTTTATCTCGGTTTCTTTTTAGCATTTCTTTCTTTAATCTTATCATTTTGTTCTTTAATATAACCTATTAACTGTGCCACATAAATTTCTTTTTCCCACGGAATCATCATTTCTATTTCTGTTAAACTGTATTTATGATGTTGTATTAGTTGGAAGTTAAGAGTGTAGTAATTGAACAGGCTCATGTGGCTGAGCCCTATTTGAAAAAATCGAGTAAGCCCCTTAATATAATTTCTCTATTTTTTCCATCAGATGTTGTGTATTTAACAGTGTGTTCTAATTTAGGGGATGTTGTATAAAATTTAATTATCTTTTCGTATTGTTTTTTTGTAAGATTCCCCACAAATTCTTCCATTTCTTGTTTAGAAATAACATCACCGTCTATAGTTTCATCTTTTGTTTCTATTCTATCAATTGTATTGACAATTAAGTTATATAAAGGAACTTGATTTTCTTTCTTATTTTGTTTATCCAAGTTTTCCATTATACTAATGGTGGGGTATTTCATTACCAATATTAAGTCATCTGATATTGCAATATTTTTGTCATGTTTTTTGTCCGTTACAACTTTAATATCATCAATATTAATTTCTACCGACAGTTTTTCTTTTGTTTCTGGACATATAATATTGGGGTTTACAGTTTCTCCAATAGATTTTGCACGGAGTTGAAGGTAGATATATTCTATATCCACCATTGGTAGGTCTACTACATTTTCTAAATTCTCTACACAAGATTCTATAAGTTGTTGAACAGCATGAATTACTTGTAATTCATCGGAAGATTCTTTTGCCATTAGTAAAATCTTTTCTTCTTTTACTAGAAATGGTCTAAATGTTTTATTTTCTCCATTTGAAGGTAAAGTCAATTCATACTTTGGGGTTGACGATTTTAAAATGTCTACTATACTCATTATTTAAATTCCTTTTGTTTGTTGTTATTCATGATTTATGTATAATAATATTACCAATATTTAAAAGTAATAATATTTCCAATAGTTAAAAGTTACTTGCAATTTAGCAACTTCGTTCTGCATCCCATATCCATAATTTGATGGAATAATGCTAGAAGGATATGCTCCGTAAACTGAAAACCTGCCGGCTGCGGCATTTGCTTGGTTTTGTACAGTAATATAAAGATTCCAATTCTCTAGGTCTATCATTGTACAATTTGCTCTTTGTTGGCCATAGTCCACCATCGTTTCCATCCACTCCTCAAAATACGCTCGTTCATAACCATTTGCCGATAGTGGTATGGTCATTACAATCTCATCATTAAATTGTGATTTATATGGATATTGTTTCACCGTTCCATATGTCATATCAGAGTATGCTTGTAAACTTCTAGAAGGCAGTGTTACTGATTCGCAAAACCATTCCTTCATGTCACTACCTGGCGGATTGGTATGAACCGTGTACTTTGTGGGACTTGAAAATCCCTTTTTAAATTTACCTTTAAACCAATCGGTCATCCCCATCTTGGCCATTATTCAAACTCCTTTTCGTGTTGGTATCTTGGCATAGTTTTATTCTCCCTTTTATTTATGGAAGAATATCGTCTTCTGTTAAAATTATGAAGTCCCATTTGCGATTTTTACAAAATATTTCTGCGGCATCCCATTTTTCTTGATTTATTGTATATCGTATGCATTCGTTTATATAACTTTTAGTTTGTCTTTTTGGCTTTTTGGGAGATATTGTTTGTTTTTTTGGCTTAACTTCTATAATGGATACTTTATCATTTCCGTATTTATCTAGTTTTTCGATGATAAAGTCAGGATAATATTTATGCATTTTTTTATCTGTTGATGAATAATATGGTATTGATAGTTCTTCACTTCCCCATTTGATGATGTTTTTATTTTCATCAAAATATCGACACATTCTTCTTTCCCACAAAGACCTACAAATAATATTAGAGGGGTTGCCGATGTATTTGGTTTTATTTTTTATTTTGTATTTGGTTTTATACGGCATATTTGTTAAAATCTGTATTATATGTATGATATTTTATATAAATAAGATAGAAAAGGAGTTATCAATATGGGGAGTGCTAGAAGCGGGGAAACGGGAAAAGACCCTTCACATAAAACAAGGGCGGGAATGTTGGTTTGGCCTCCCGCGGGAAGCGCACAATCGTCTGCATTAGGTGGTGCTGGTGGATTTATTAATTTCTTTGCACAGCATTTTCACCTTACTTCTGATGACAGGTCTGAATCAACAGAACAAGGGTCTGGAAATGAACGCCAAGGCATGATTCATAATATAACTTTACCTTATACTAATGTGACATCTACTGAAACTGCAACATGGGATAGTGGTAAAAATGATATTGCTTATGGCGGCACTGATGCTAGTACAGGAATTTGGGATTGGGGTGCGGATATAATTTATGACATAGGTGAATGGTTTGGTACTAGAACTTCAAACAATACCGTAAATATGGAAGTAAGTAATGCGGGATTTAAAGGACCAGTATTGAGACAACGACATTACAGTTGGAATATGATAAACAGGTCTGGCACGGTGCATGAAGGTAGAGCAATAGCAGGTATTTGTAGGGCTTTTCAAGCATCTGTATATCCAAGAATGTCTCCAAATAGAACAGCAGATAATATTGTTGAACCGCCACCAATGTGGACCACAACAGTTTATCCTGAACAAGCAGGACCTGAAGGTGGTGGAAGTAGGGTTGGTAGTAATCCACCCGGTGAATGGATGACGCCCGGGCATAATTATGATGTTCCTGATACAGAAATGGATAGTGAAGGCGCGATGAAACACCCAGTTTCTACTCCGGGTGCATGGAGATGGGGGATGGATGCATTCAGTTCTGTCCTTTTAAATGTTTCAATATCACCAACTTCAGCAACTGATGGAGTAATGACTATGACACAAGACGGTTGGCCTTTGGTTACTGTGTTGCGATGTTCTTTTCTAGAAATAGACCAATGTGTTGCGATGCAAACTTGGGACGGTATAATTCCATACAGTTGGGCAAGTAACACTTCAGATGGTAACTTCGGTGCAGGTATGGGTGGAGGTTATTCTCCACTATAAATAATATGAGATATTAATAATGTTTGAAAATTATCCAAGAATTAAATATGATTTTATTAATGAAAATGGTGAATTTAGTAGCCCTGAAGTTGTAGATATTTTTAGATCAGTCGTTCTTTCACAAAAAACGCTGAATAATCCTTCCAACTTTAATTATCATGCAATAGATGAAGGAGATACACCAGAACGCATTGCAGCGGAAATATACAACGATTCATTTTTGTGGTGGGTAGTATTATTAACAAACGGAATAATTGATAAAGAAAGAGAATGGCCAAAAAATTCTGCGGAAATCAACAGAATTTTTGATGAATTCTTAGATGGTAATAGTTATTTTATAATGGAAAATGTAAATATAAAAAAAGATGATGTTATCATTAAAAGAAGTGCTGACGGGGTAGGTTGTGACCCCGCTCTGTCAGGATGTAGTGGTTCTGTTAATATTGATGTGTTTGGTGTGGTTAATAATTATGACAGTCATTTACATAAAATAGATGTAAAAACTAAAAGATCAGTAGGAACTTTTGAAGAAAATGATGAGTTTTATATTGTTCGTAGAAAACATCGTTGCCTTACAAACGCTGATGTTCTGTGTAGTAGTGATAGTGACGAAAATTTTCATGTAATATCGGGATTTGGGGGTACTGCTTGTGCTAGACAAACTTTAGGTTCTACTTCATGTTCTGAAATTTTCGGTCCAACTTCTGGTGATGCTCAAGATTGCTCAGTTTTTCCATGCAGAACCTTGAGTTTCGCACAAGGACCCTACTGTGCAACTGCGGGTTCTACTTTTGGAATTATTAGAAAAAAATCAACACTTAAAAATTCTTTAAAATACTTTGAATTTAAGGGTGACTATGTAGACCCATACGCTGTACCAAATAGTATGGGAGGAGCAACTGGCAGTTACTACATGGGCGGGGATCAAAATATATGTGGTCTTACTGGTACTGTTTTATATAAATATATTTTTGGAACTTTACAAAGCGAATATCCAGAAATTAAAGCAATAGCAGAAGGTGCAGATATTATTCGGAAAAATGATAAAAGAAGAATGATTAAGACACTTACTCCCTTTATTGCGAAAAAGGTTGTTCAAGAATTTCAATCTCTTATTAGTGGAACACTTCCTCCAGGAACAACGAAATATATAGACTATTCCACTTAAATTATGAAAGGAAAAAATATAAAATAATGGTAGGACAACAAGCACTTACACATAACCGCGGCTTCAGTATCAATGTCTCAAAGGTGTCGATTAAAAAAATGTCTACTGGAGAGGAATTGCATATTGTAGATGATGGCTCTGAGGCAGGAGGTATGGGAACTTTGCTGATATCCATGACTATGGAAGAAAGTATAATGAAAAAAGCAATAGTAGGAAATTTGGTAGTAAAAAATCCTGGTAAAATGATTGAAACATTTAATATAACGGGAACAGATGAAATAGTTCATATTGAAATGCAAACACCCCACCTTGAAGATTCTAAACAAATATTAGAATTTTGTATAGTAAGTATAAATGAATTTGGTGCAGGTGCAGACAGTACTCATAAATATGGTGGACCAATTAAAAGTTCCAAGTCTCAACTTCATTTTATGTCTTGCGAGCCCATGTATCTTGATATTGCTGATTGGAGAGGTGATGGTGGAGATTTTTTAAACCAAGATATGTTCTTAAAAATTGCGACTGGGACCAAAGGCGGAATAGCCGGTGCTGTAGAAGAAGTTCTTGAATGGTTGGGATTGGATGAGGAAGATGGTCTTGTAGATGCAATAGCACCAAAATATTTCAATGGAGGAAATGGATGGGCAGTTCCAAATCCTATGGATATTGAAGGAACGGATAACACTATATGGTTAAGAACAAATTCTCAATTATATCCTTGGGGAAAAGAAACAAATTCAATGACCCTAATGCAGTTGATGTCAAATTTAGCGGAAAATGCAATTGTAGATGATACATGGTGTAATTTTATGTTCTATCCTGATTTTGATGGATGGCATTTTAAATCTATTAAAAAAATGATAGAGGATAATACAAATGGTGTTCCAAAAGCGGAAGAGGCTGGCGAAATATCAACAGAAGACCCATATGTATATTCGTTTAAAGACGGGATAAGTTCGGAAGCAGAAGCGGACTCAGGCGACCCAAAAATATTGTCAAGCGTCAGCGTAACTTCTCCAAACCATTTAATCCTTTGGAAGAAGGGTGTATACGCTTCTTATTATTATCATATACAACCAGATTATTCTGACCCATATCATTATTATATGGATACTGCTACGGTACATAAAAATAAATTTATAGATTACCAATATCATAGAGAATGGGATGAGAAAAATTGGAAAGGATTCACTGTAGAAACCTATAAATTTCTTCCCGAACCAGGCGAAGAAGGTGAGGGCGGCGTACCAACAGAAATTGATCCAGAAAAACCAAATAAGAATTTGAAATTTAGAAACATTCCTGAAGTATATGGTTATTTTTCTAATGCATATAACAGCGAAAATCCTTACAATAAATTTGATTTTCTTTCAAGTAGAACCGGCGATGGTTCACTTGGTAAACGAAATGATGTAGTATGGCAAACAATGTCAGACCAAACAAATCTTGAATTATCCAAAATAAAAACAATTCAACAAGATATTATAGGTCCAACAAAAGAAAATTATTTACAATATGTTTTCTTAAAAAATCTTAAAGAAAAGTGGAACATATATCGTTATTCAATTTGTTGTGATAAGTTTGATGATAAAAGACAATTCTTAGCGGTTATCGATGATGCTATTCTTTTAGATGAAGAAACTGATACACGCGGTGGCATTTATGAATATTCGTGGAGAGAAGTAGAAATGTGGCCTACATCTGATGTAGAGGATGTGGGTGGCGGTGAAATTTTAACAAAAGCAGATTCACCTATTACTATTGTGGTTGTTCCTGAGAGTAAGGGTGGACTAAGAGGAATTGCGGGGAGTGAAGAAACTAATATGCGAGGTGCATTTAATCTTAATGAACTGATGAACATGCAAGAAGGTGATGATGTATTTGTAGGACCTGGAGTAAATGTTGCAAATGGAGAAGACCAATGGCCTGATGGTAATGATTATCCAGAGGCGCATCAAATGATGCCAGTCGGTGGTTATTTTACACTTGGAGAAAATGCCATAGAACCATGTCAAACTAGAGAAGATAGTGAAGCAACAGTATATTTTCATAAACATATTGTTGAAATGAATGCACTTCCAGAGGAAATGTTAGAAACTATTTCTCATCCTGGTGAAGATATTGCAGACCCGAGACCACTTTGGAACAGCCCCGAACGAATATATTTCTTTGATGTACAAAATGCTCATGATGGATTGTGTTCTTGTGGTAAGATTTAATTGACTGTAAATTATGTAATATAAATAATATATGACGAATTATAAATCATGTTGTTGTGAAGAATGTAAGGATAATCCTTGTCGTGGGGATGAATTTTCCTATGAAGACACAAGTGGTTTGATTCCAGTTTGCGCTCTCGGTAGTAGTCAAATGCCAACTACACTGATGAAATTCACCAATCAAATAGATCAGCAATGTTGGCCAAATACTGAACCTGGTAAAAATATGCCTGGTGGGGAAACACCGTTATTTATAGGTGAACCTTGTTGGTCTTCAGATGTGTGTGAAGAATATGGCTCTTGTATTCCTGACATGTATCCACCACATTACTATCAGTTCGCATCTCCTATGGGATATCTACCTTGGTCGCCTCAGGCGTTTGCCGACTGGATAGAAAATTATCAAAGTCCTTTTGTTCCAAAAGGTGATTGTACGATGCATTGCACCCAAGAAAATATTGGGTGTCATACGGTTGCTTTTGTTGGTGCTTTAGGAAACTATTATATGGATTGGAATGATGGACTATACGCGAGTGAGGGTGGAAAATGCGAAGAATTTGATAATCCTACTAACGGTGGCGGTAAGGTTGTAACTCTTCCTCCTATGCCTACTGAAAATTATGAAAATTGGAAGTGGATTAGACAATGGGTCAAAGATGGTGGAAAATTAGTAATAATGGCAGAAGGTCCAAGTTGTTCATATCGATCGAGAGGAATGGAATATTGGATTCCAGGACCAGAATATCATGCCTTGGGTCACAATATTCCTTGTCCGTCAAGTGAACACCCCGATGAAGATGTAACTATTAATTATGGTAAACAGTGGATTCATCCATTAGTTGGTGACAATTATAGGTGGGACGAAGAGCAAGAAGAATTATGGGGAACAATGATTGACCCTAACATTTGTAATATTTGGTTTAACGGAGATTGCTCTGACTGTCGTGGGTTTGGTGATAATGAAGATGAATTGATGTGGTGTTTATATTATAATAATTTCATGTTTTGGCCACTAGAAGGGGATTCTGGATATTGTCCGTGTGGGGGACCTCCCGGTTCTCCAGTTTGGATTGGTAATAGTGTAGGAACTTTGCCTTGGTGGAATGAAAGATTTTCTGGTGAAGATTGGTATGGAATGCAAGATGCACATTTTGTTGGAGGATATACCGCAGATACAGACCCATCGGACGGTATAATTCTTCACGGCGCAGGTTCTTTGTTCGATTACTTTACAAGTTTTTGTGCTTTAAGGGATGACGAAGGTGCGACTGCTGAATTCATTGACCATCAAAATGTATTGGATAATATATTCTACAAATATCCTAAAATTCGCGGGGATGAAACTAGCCCCGGCCGATTCGATTACAATTCAGGCAATCAATATTATTATTGTCCAGAAGATGAAGAGGACCCATTCTGGGATGTGGCGCCTTACACCATAAATTCTCCTTTATGCAATGGCATTACAGGAAGTGCTACAGTTATCAATCCAATCACTGGTTTGGAGGGCACACAAATAAATGTTCACAGAGCCAATCCAATGAAGATGTCTCAGTCAATAAACATAAATTACTCGGTTGATTGGCGAAAGCGATATGGTGAATGGGGTGAACCTGCATGTCAGAGAACGCGGAGGCCTTTTGTTAAAACCATATTCGACAGCGGAGGAAATGTAGAAGAAGAACTTCCATTTTCTTTCATGTCTTACGATGCATCTGCTCTTATTCCAATAAACGAAGGTGTGGGCATAGTTGGTCATGGTGGTCAATACAAAGATGAAGACGGACATCCAACCACAGATGTGCCTTGTGATGGTTGCTGTACGGTTGTTTATAAACAAAACGGCAAAGGTGCAGTGATTGTTGTATTCGATGCTGATGCTTGGGGACTTACTTCGGTTGTAAGACCAGACCAATGGTGGGATAATTGGGATTCTGATTCATACGATAATCACGATAGTGGTGGAATTGAAGAAAATAAATTAAAGTCGTGTAATAATGATTTTTGGAAATTCTTGGGTGAGGAATTTCTTGTCGATGAAGAAGAAGGATATGTACCGCCTCCTGATTGTGAATCTCCAATATTTTGGGATAACATGGGACCAGATTATGAAAATAACGAATGTTTACCCAAGGCCGCATGTTGCAAAGCAGATGGAAGTTGTGAAAATCTTAATGCATGGCAGTGTTCCAAAGAACCGCTATCAACTTGGCATGGGAATTGCAGTGCATTTCCTAACTGTAATATGTTTGGTCAGACAGGAGATTTTATAAGTGGGACAATGGAGACGGGAACATTACTTGGCGCGCTCGGAGATTCTGATAGAGTTGTTCCAGACCTATCTAAACCAATCGACACTACTGAATGTTGCTTTACTTATGGAAGTTATGTGTACTGCAATGACTGGGACTACGCATCACAGAACCAATGTATTGCTTTGGGTGGTGAGTGGGTGACAACTCCAGGAGATTGGTCGAAGATTGGAAGTTTATATGAAGAACCAAGTAGTCCTTGGGGAGTGCAAACGCCGGAGTGGTGGGAAGACCGATTTGATAGGTATAACACACCGATAATAATAAGAGATGGTTGGAATGGACTTACAGGCGCACCGAATACATCGGATTGGTGTTGTCCTACATGTGAAGAACTTGCGAGTGTTGGTAAATCATGTGAACCAGTACCGAAGGGTGCATGTTGCAATTGTCCAGAAGGTGGTTGTCCTGAAGGAGATGACCCAATTATTGCAGACGAATTTGAAGATTCGTGTTGGCCTGTGCCAGAATGCTCGGAATTTGATGCATGTGATGATGATTTCTTATATGGTTGCCAAGATGAAAATTGTTGTGAGTTTTATTGCAGAAGTTGGTTCTGGTCGGATGAAGATGATGATGGTCCTGAAGAGTGGGGACCGCATCACACATGTGAACGATTTGACAGGACTTCTCAAGACATGCAAGCCCTGAACATCGACTTTGCTTTTCCGCAACATGCTTATTGGCTTCAAAATGTTTGTGAAGAGGGGGCAGAGTGGATTACGGATTCGGCCGGACATGCGATTGGTGTAACTTTCGACCAAGATATTCTTGGAAAAGAAATTTATGGTACTTTTTCATTGGAGCCCTGCACGAATGGTACTTTTGGGCATCATCATCCTTGGCCTGGATGGACAGGAGATGCGAGTTCCAACAACGATGGAGTTGGAGGCCGTCCAACTGTACAATGTTATACATGTGGTTATTGGGATGGTGAAACAAAGACATGTCATCCACCAGAAATGCATCCTGATTGGGATTGGAGAATCCACGGTAGACCCTCTGTTGGGTGGAACGAAGATGGAGAATTATGTAATGGAAGTTATTTTGATGAAGAGACAGAAGAAGAGATAGAATTTCCTCCTTGTGGATATCCGTTGGACTATGGTGATTGGGGGTGTGATGGGTGCTGTACTCCTGTGGGTAGGTGTTGTGTTGGATATTGGAGGGCAACTGAACCATATGATTCTTGGCCGGATAGTCCTCCACTATATGAAGTTGGTATAGGAAGTACAGCAGATGGTTTTGTTTACAAAGTTGATTGTAGTGAAAGAAGACAATTTGATTGTGAATCGAGTCATAGTGGAACAGTACATATAATTGATGGAGAAGAAAAACATTTTCACTGGGTGATGACTCCACATGATGGTTCTTGTGTTCCTAATTGTCCAGGAGTAACTTATGATGCATGGTTTGTCAATGAGTGGCACGCTATTACTGCTGGGGCGCCCGATTGTGATGTTGGAACTAGTTGGAATTCGTATGAGATGGTTGATGATATTGTCCGCGGACCAACAGGTAGTATTTGTTATCATTGCGAAAATAATAGTGATTGTTCCAATGACGAATGTTGTCAAAGTGGATTCAACTATCCTTATTATCTTCCACAACATCAAAAAATTAAACATTCAAGGATGTGCAAGCCTTGCCATAACAAATGCGAAGAAGAAGTTTCCTATGGCCTTCCAAGTGCAATGCACGGAAATCCGTATGGATGTTTGTGTTATAGTAATAATGATTGTTGTCAATGTCAAAGCACCGACCCTAATGGTGTTGGAATAACTGGAGCAAATAATTATAATCCCGATTGTGATTGTAATTGTAGATGTCAAAAATCAGACCCTGAGGGGGAAAACTATGACCCAGAATGTGCATGTGAAGGCGTAGATGGGGAAGGAAGACCATATTGTTCAATGGATGTTCCAGAACAATGGGGAGAACCTGGAAGTTGGTGGCCATATTCTGATAATAAATGTGTCGCATGCGTGGTAGATTCACACTGTGAAGAAGATAAGTGTTGTGAAAAGGGTCATTGTCGCGACCCAGAAGAAGTTAGTTGCTATAGTGATGATGACTGTTGTCCACTAGCAAAGTGTTGTGATACATATCCCACACCTTGCGATGGTGTTGACGACCCTGTTGGTCATTGTCATGTGTGTCAAGAATGTGAAACTAATGATGACTGTTTTGACCACCATTGTTGTAGTAATAATGGTAAATGTGGTCCATGTATGCCTTGTGGTCCTGGTGTTACAGGTGGATGTAATCTGGGAAGGGGATGGAATGAAGTATGTCAAAGTAACGAACAATGTACAGGTGAGTTGTGTTGTAGGGAAATTATTCCTGGAGAAAGTAAAAGATGTTGGGACTGTGAAGGGGTTAATCCATATAGTGAACCATGTGAACCATGTGGGTATACTGGTGCTTGTTGTGTTTATAATTGGGTAAACGGCGAAGGGGGCGATGCAGAATGGAGTTGCCACGGTGGAACTGATGGTCTTCGATGGGTAGAATGTCGTGATATGGAAAGTATAAACATTAATAGTTCTCTACATTATCATTGGAATAAAAATAAAAATTGTGATGACATGTCAGAGGGTGTGGATGGAATTACTTGCGGAACAGAATATGACTCAGATATTTGGTATGGACCAGGACGATTTG
>Ga0098047_10000834_pt1 | contig 12448 bp, 3 predicted proteins | sample 12_taG_FD_92585 | JGI IMG/M metagenome (GOLD analysis project Ga0098047, IMG submission 92585) | Marine viral communities from the Subarctic Pacific Ocean - 12_ETSP_OMZ_AT15267 metaG | ecosystem: Environmental > Aquatic > Marine > Oceanic | place: Subarctic Pacific Ocean | collected 2015-01-16 | reverse complement strand
TCTTTACTAGTGGTTTTAGTTTGCGCAACAAACTCAGAAACCTTACCGTTTATAGGAACTAACTCCACCATCTTAGTAACTCTACCTTCTTTAACGCTTATAACAGGAGCGTCTGTAGCGTTATCCATTCTATCCCAGTACTCTCCGCTAGCTTTAAACCCTATTAACTTACCGTTTTGGAACACTAGACTTTTTGGACCATCAGAATAATGCTCCCACATCTCCCAACTACTTTCTGTTAACTTACCGTTTTTCTTTTGAGCGAGACACCATGGGTTAGAGTTTTCTCCAAAATGAGAGTCCATAACTTTCCTAACAGTAAGTTGTCCTTCTTTAGTGTCAGCAACCTCGTACTCTTTAATTCCATATTCTTTATTGTAGACTTCTACAATTTCCTTACCCATGAAAAAGTCATAGTCTACAATTTCAGTAAGTCCTTTTACAGTTTCAGGTTTTGTAGGTTTCGCTTTAGCTTTACCAGCATATTTTTCTATGATAGCATTAGGATTTGTGTAAAAGAATATATCTTCTTTATATCTTTCAGCTAACTCTACAGCTTCTTGAATTTTATAACTATCTTCATTTAACTTTATATTACTTGTAGCTAACCATTTAGTAGTTATTTGTTCGTATTTTCTTTTCTTATCATTAGGAATATTTAAACCATCGACGTAATCAAACATGTTATTGACCGTTCTAGCTACCATTTTCTCTTTTACTAGATCTGGACGATTTTTAGATATTGTTTTTTCATATTCTGCCCTATGTTTTTTAGAGAATTGAATACTACTATATACGTTTTCTGAATCTAATCTATCAATGTTCTTTATGTTGTTAATGCTGTTTGCTTCGCGTGTTTCAACAAAACTATGCGTATCTAATATTGCATTAAACTCAGTGTTCATAGCTTTACTAAATTGCAACTTAGCCTGCTGAACATCAGACTTAATGTCAAACTGACTCAACATGTTTTTAACAGCCTGTACATTTGCTAGTGCATCATCAGCAAAATATATATCATTATAACCTTCTGCAACTTTCCCAGCTATCCATAATGCTTTTGCTTCTGACGTGGAATTACCTAATCCTATGATGTTCTCCAAAGGTATATTTAATCCTTGGGTTTGTAGAAACTGCTGTATATGAGGTGCTGAAGCTGCTGGTCGAGCAGTTAGAATAAATTGATTTTTAGTACCAAACTTTTTAACTCTTTCTAGAGCCTTACCAAATAATGGTCCTGCTTCTCCCTTTGTAACGACATTAAACTCTACAAAATCAAACTCAGCTCCTTCTGCTAATAAATCTTCTCCCATGCTAGCAAATTCTTCGGCGGTTAATCTACCTCTAATATGTCCCTTAGTGAAGTTATCCATCTTCTTAACAACACTTCTAGGCATTGGACTTTCTTGTTTTAAATTATTAGTATTAATCTCAATAAAAGTCTCGCCAAACATCTTTTTAAAGGTATTTTTATTACCTTGTACTGCCTCGTGGTTCCTTACTACCATCTTGTCCAGCAAAGATCTTTCTTCTCGAGCTGAATTTCTTTCTAAAGCAACGTCTAAAGAAGTCTCAACAAACAACATGCTCACGTCGTATCCTTTGCTTTTAAATTCTTGGACCATTTTCTCCATTACTTTTGAAGATGCACCTGTACCATCAACAACTATACCCTCTGCGTTACCTTGGTATTTCATCATCTTTCTTTTAGCTATACCTCTAGCTTGGTGACCTAATTTACCTAAAGTACTTCTTTGTTCCTCAGTAAGATCATTCATGTTTTCAGGTAAACCATGATTCTTTTTTAGCCATTCTAAAGATATATCTTGGTTAACCACTTTAAATCCCTGTTCTTCTAATCCTAACTTTTTAATAACATTACCTTTTCCACTGCCAGCTCCTCCAGCCATAAATATAACTTTTCTCCCAGGTTGAGGTAATCCATTGATATTTGGAGCTGTATATCTAACCCCAGATTTAGTGATCGCTAATGTATCATCAAAATCCCATATACTCGCTCCTTTTGATGGTTTCGAATAAGCTATTCTAGATTTTAATATAGCTCTACCTATGATTTGGTTTTGTTTTGAATTAGGAACGATCTTAATAGATTTTGAAAAACTAAGAACACTATTTATTTTTTCTTTACTTATTTCTTCCCCGATAGATATTCTATATATCAAACCTTGTTGAGCTGCTATAATCTGGGGAGTTAATTCTACACTAACATCAACACCAAATAATTTGGCTAATGTTTGTCCACCTGCTAAAACTATAACATTAGGATCTATTCCTCCTATTTTAATGTACTTTTTATAATCTTCTTCAGACATCTTTTCAGCGGCCTTATCAGATATTGAAAAATTGTTGTTTACATTTGGATGGAAGTATCTAGCCCATATTCTAATATCACCATTAAATATTCCTGATAAGTGCTCTACAGGGGGCATTGAAGAATAGTTGTATTTCTCTCCATTTATACCAATGCCTTTTAATCTAGTATCCATGAAAAAAGGTAACGAACCTTGGAAATAAGATTCCATAACCTTATCATACGTGGTAACCTCACCTGTAAATAAGTTACCAGAAATAGCATTTATAAACAAGAACTTTCCAATGGCTGTTATAGGAGAAGTGTGCTCTTCTACATTCTTACCTATTAATAAGTTATAAAAGTTTACTCCAGCTCCAGTACGCATAAAATGCCCTTGGAACTGACTAGAAGAAGAAAGCATTACAGCAAAACCTGGAATAGTATTTACATCCGCTTGCACTTCTCTTTGTATCATCTCCCATATTAATTTATGTCCTCTTTTTTTACTTTCCTTTAAGGTTTTGTCATCTACTTTTTTCTGTTGATCTTTCTTGGTATTTTTTCCATAATGAAAACGCTTAACGGCGTTAAGCATATCGGTTTTCTCTTTCTTTGTGAGGTTAATATAATTACCAGTTTTAGGGTTTTTCTTAAGACCAAATCTAATTCCCTGTGCTTCTAATTGATCTAAGTAATATTCAAACTGCTCTTTATTTGGCCATATGTATTTAGCTTTATAAGCATTCTCTAATAATTCTGGAACAAATTCACCTGTTTCTTTATCGAGTATTCTATCTCCACGAGCAAACGTTCCTGACGCCTCTAATAAAACTTCTTTAGGGAACAATGGTACAATCACTTCTGTAAAGAACTCTAAGTACTTAATTCTACCATCCTCAGTAGTCACGTCAATAGGTTGTTGCCTCGCTAACTCGACTATATCGTTGTAATTTGCTTGTTTATCTATTTGCTTTTTTAATTCAACATCTGCAGCTGACGCAAGTTCTACAGTAATTTTAGACTTCAAACTAAACATAGTAACACCTCTATCTGCTTGTCTAACATATTCTTCAACAAAATTATTCTCTAACACCCTGTTAAATAATTCTTGTCTACCAACGAATAAATCTTTTAAAGAACCACTGTTAAACATATCTGCCTTAAACGCTTCTAATCCTAACTCTTGCGCTACCGCTAAAGATATATTGTTTAATCCTTTTCTTTTTATATCACTAATAGTATTTCCTTTAACAAAAGCACTTAATAACATAGCTGGAGTAATCTCTTTTGTAGCATTAGGATTTCTTCTAATCTTCTGCTTACCATCAGTCATTCCCTTGTACGGCCCTTCTTCAGAAGATTTCCAAAAATCTATATCACCACGTTTTGTACCTTTCTTTTTACCTTTAAAATTAGTAGTCCACCCTACTCCAACAACTTTCTTTTGTACGGCCATTGGTAAATGTTTTGCCAACCAAGTTGTAGGCATAGCTTCTATTATAGCTTTTACGTATTTAGGAGTTCTGAAGAAATCTTCTACAGCTCCTTTGAAAGCTAGAGCTTCTATTTGTTTTGTAGTATAGAGTTTTTTCGTTTTAGGATCTTTTTTTCCAGAATACTTTTCAGTTAACTCACCCATCTTTTCGCTCATTACATCTACAACTATATTATGAATAGGTCCATTCTCAACATATAATTGAGATTTTATTTCAGCTATTAATGGGCTGACAGATCTATTTTTAGATATAATAGCGTCTAATTCTGGTAGTCTTGTACCAACTATAGAGGCAACAGCTTTTCTTAGTGCTCTTATTTGTTTTTCAGTAAAAGTAAATCCAGATAACAAAGGAGTTTTAATTTGCTCTTTAACTTTATTGGTTACTATAGTATCTTGTGGTACTTTAATATCTTTAGCTCCAGAAGCTTCTGTTGTTATCTGGCTAAAACCAGATATTTTACTAGCCGTATGAGGTATTCTAAGGGGTAGATTGTTTATTATATATGTTGTTAATTTAGATTCTAATGGATTCCATGTTTTAAATAAGAAAGGTAGTCCGTTGTCTTCTGGTTGTATTCCAACTGTTATTCTATCTAAAAGTTCACTACGATGCTTGTCCCAACTAGGATTATTTTCGTATTTATCATCAGCTTGTTTACCAATCCATGTTTTCCAAAGTGGACCTACTTGCATACCAATTATTAGCTTTTCTTGTTCACTTATACCGTTCCATATTTTAGCTTGTTTATCAGTGGATAATAAACTAAATCCTTTTACACCAGTAGAAGCTTCAACTTCGTTGTTTAATATAGTGTTAAAATTAGAGCCTGGTTTAGAAAACTGCATAACACTTACGTATTCTTTGTAATCTTTTTCAGCTTTTTTTCTTGCTTCTTCTTTAGTATAAAGTTTTTCTGTTTTAGGATTTTTCTTTTTTAAGGTATTTTTAACCGCTTGCTGTATAATATTTTCATATTCCGCATCCACCTCTTGTTTTAACTCACCTTTTATTTCTATTCCTTCTTTTAACTCTTTACTTAGTGCTCTAAATCCTCTACCTGTTTCTATAGACCTATTATAATCTCTTATAAAATTATAAACATCTCTAGGATGACCCCATTTAGATTTTATACCTACAGATCTAAATATTCTTCTAAGTACATCTCCTAACCTAGTCCAAAACGTCTTGTTAAACGCAATTTCCCCATAATAAACAGCATCAGAAAATAAAGTTAAAACTTCTTCAGCTTGATTTGGAGCTAACTCACTTTCTAATTTTACTAGTTGTTGATTTAATTCTCCCCATAACTGCATGTTGCCATCTTCTTTGGCTTGAGCCATCTGTATAACAATTAGCGCTATTTTCTTATAATTATCACTATACTCTATTAATCGTTTTCTAAAATCACTATTTTGAACACCTTTAGGATCAATTTTCATTATGTGCTTGTGTAAAGCCTTACCAATAGCTAATTGAATAGCTGGGTTTTTCTTTAAGGTTTTTCTCAATAAACGGTGTAAAAACTCGTGGGCAGCAACATTGAAATTGTGACCTTTCTCAGCTGTAGAGACTTCTGTGTTGATAAAAGCAACTTTACCATCTAAAGATATACTACCGTGACTATCCATAGTTTCTTTAGCGTGCTTACTCATTTCAAGTTTACCAGTCTCTGGATTTACTTTGTCTTTTAACTTTCTTATTTCATGGTTAACTATAGATAGTTGTGTGGTAAGTTTCGACATTTCTTCCGAATTACCTTCTTCTTTCGCTATTTTTATTAACCTATCTAAATCTTTAGATTGCATTGCTAGATACTCTCTCATCTTATCTAAGAACTCTGTACTAGTAATAGAAATATCGAGACGAAAATCTATATCTAAAACATCTATTAATTTTTGAACTCTTTTATTTCTTTGTTCAAACGCATCCGTTCTTTTTTCTAATTCTATTTTTTTTCTTACAGGTTTTAATAGTTGATTCTTTTTAGTTTCTGTTCGTGTAATTTCTCTATCTATTTTAGCAATTTCTACCTTGTCTTTACTGTCAAGAGAATCTTTTCTGTCGTTTAACTCTTCTAATCTATTTTCGTACGATTCTAGTTTTTCTCTTTGTGAGCTTTCTAAAGCGTTTACTACTTCTATTTCTTTCGCTACTGTTTTATCTATTTGTTCTTCTAAAGTTCTTTCTAGTTTTGCAATGTCATCATCATCAATTCTTTTCTCAAAATAACTTTGTTTTCCAGAAGGGGAATCCATTTGCTGTCCCCAAATATTAAATTTAGGGCTTCCCATGTCAGCATACTCAATATACTCTGCTTCTTTTTCAGTTGACAACACTACTTCTTGTCCTGATCCTGGAGGTTGATCTTTAACTATCTCAACTTTATCTTTTTTCTTTTCTTTAGCATAATCAGATTCAATAGTTTCTTCCTGCTTTTTTACAACTTTAGTAACCTTTTTTTCTTCCTTTTCTGGATATGTTGTTTCGTATTCTTCTATTTTTTCTTCTTCTACTTCAACTTCTTTCTCTACTTTTTTTGGCGTGCCATGTTGTTTTGCAAGAAGATTTCTTACTTTGTTTAAATCTTTCTCTCTTGTTTCTTCGTTTTCAAACTCAAACTCCATTTCAACATTCGGAATTAATCCATCTACTATAGCTCTCTGCATTTCCGCATAAGTATCGTACTCATACGTCTTCTTTTTTGTTACTATTCTGTATGGTTTTCCCCCTATAGCCATTTTATTTTCTTTTGTTATATTTTCTTCGCATCCGAACGACGTTACCTCCAGTAAATACTAGAGATGTAATAAACATTGCTCCTCCCATTTCTACAAAGTACTTACTATCCCAATTACCCTCATCATCAAGAAAAGCACTGTACATATCTTCACCTAGTATCATACTAGATAAGGATTGATTAATAGTTTCTTCCCCCATTTCAGCCATCCAACCATGATACCCCATTTGATTTACTATGATGTGCCTAAGAAGTTCCCCTCTATTTTCTAATCCTAGATGAGCAGCAATTCTACCAATAGTCATTCTTCTTGTATACTCTCCAAATCCCCGCAATTGCCACGGTGTTAGATGTTTTATAAAACCAGGTAGAAACTCTCCTAATCTTTCTGTTGCCATTTCAGCCCACGTTAATTTCCATGATGTCCAAAGAGCTTCAGCTAGTCCTTCTGGAACGTTCCCATCCCACTCCACGTTTCCACTAAAAATAGTAGATTTTTTTTCAGATTTATAAAATTCTGGATTGTTTTTTATTTCATTATTCCAGTTTTTCCCTTGCTCTTTTTCAAAATTATCTGTATTATATTGTAAAATTTCATTGATAGTCATTCCTTCGTACACAGAAATATCGAAATCAGCAGGTAGTTTTTTATTTTTTCGTTCTTTTGATTCTTTATTTAATTCATTTAAATACGTTTGATAATACTCTGAATTCTTTTTAACTTTTTTATATTTCCCTTTTTTTGCATTATATTGATATAAAACATCATCTGAGTCATCCTCTCCCTCTGACTCAACATAAAAATAACCATCTTTACCATCTTGAGTAGCGTCATATTCTAAAGGTTCACCTTCCCAACTTCCCTTTTCCCATACAAGTGGTTTAACAAAATCATCTGCATATTCCATTATGTTTATCTCATCTACTTGAGTACTTTGCATCTCCATTTTAAGCATACTAATTTCTTGAGCGGTAATAACGTCATCGAATTTATCTGAAAGAACAAACTTCATCTGAGGGGTCATCCTTTCTATAGCGAAGTCAACGTATTGGTGTGGGTTAGCCGATGCGTGTGCCGCTGTACCAATCAAGTAACTAGTCACACCGATCATATGTTCAGCTATTTCCAATTTATTAACTCCAAAAATAGCATCACCAGGTTTAATTTTAATAAATCTATTATTTTGAACAGCTTGAGAATACAGTTTTTTTCTTAACCCCTCACTAACTAATTTTTGCGTGGTAGAATAAGCTCCTCCTGTCATAAAGAATTCTCCCATATAAGGAACCATATCCGCTATTATCTTACCCCACTTTCCTCCAACGTCATACGCTTCGTCTAATTTATGTTCCATTATAGTGTTCATTCTATAAAAAGTCATCATTATACGGTCTTCGGTAGTAGCAGCTGGAATACTTTTGTCATATCTTGAATCGCCCTTTTTTAAGAGATCAGAGTTCATTATCCTAGTAGAAGCTTCTAAAACCCACTGACCTTCATCTATACCGACTAGACTTCCCCAAACAGGTACGTAATCCCACGGGTCATTACTTATAAACGCTTTTCCAAATCGTTCTGCCAGACCATCTTTTCCACTTAATAGGTCTTCATCTGCGTCTACTATAGATTGTGCAAAACTTAAAGCTATTTCTAATTTTATCTCCATATCTTTATCACCATCGTCCCTAGCTTTTTGAAGTAAACCTGCTATTCCACCACCTTCAAATTTTTCCGGAGAAAGAATATCTCTAGCGAGATCTTTAAGAGCGTAAACACTAAACTCTTTTACTGGGCCCCCAACCTCGTCTGCTAATCCATCTTTTACATCTTGTTCAGTTGCTTTTGATCCTTGTTCCATACTCCAAGCCAGGTGCTTCTCGTACATCATGTAGAAAAATTCTTCTTTTTGTAAACGTATTAATTTTTTATTAGCAGTAAGTTGTTTGTTTTTTTCTGAAGAAGATAAATCTGAATTATCTCTTATCTCTTTTTGAAGATTAATATTATATCTCTCTATACCATCCCATATACGTTCTATTATAAGTTTTCTATTGTAACTACTTTCAACAAAAAAGCCAGTGCTTGATAATTTATTGTTTATTTCGTCTACTATAGTAGCATCAACATGTTCCCATTCGGGCTTAAATGAATATCCCTCCATTAACTTACTTAAACCTTTCTCACTACCTGCTTGGTAATCATTTACCATTTTAATATGCTCTTTGTTGGTAGCCAGCATTTGGTTGGTTTTCTTTTCCCACATTTGATCATAAGCTTCTTTTTTTATTTTTATCACTCTAAAATCATCATCAGTTAAAATAGTACTATAATTAGGACGAGGTAAATTCATCTCTTCAAAATATTCGTTTATATCATTAATATAATCTCTTAACTCTCTAGAATCCATAGATCTATATGTCTTACCGTCAATTTTCCATGTTTCTTTACCTTTATAACGCCTACTAACCTCAACAAAAGGAAATAATTGCCAATACTCGACCGTTTGGCCTTTGTGTTTACCTTCTTCATATGTTATTTCTCCCATAGTAAGCGATTGTATCACCTCTGGAAGCTCCGCGAAAACCTCGTTATTAAATCCTTCTTCAATTTGCTCTTCGTCATCGTTCCATTTTCCATGAAAGAACTCTCTCCAAATTGGTTCCCACTTTTTGTTATACTCCTTAGCGAAATTTTTCTGAACCTCAGTTATATCGTAAGCCATGTTTAGAGATCTTATTGTTAAATGGTCTTCGATGTTATAAAACTCCTCACTCAGTGGATCTCCATAAGGCTTGAATGTTCCAAGCTTGTTTGTACCTTTAAACACAGCAATTAAGTCTGCCTCGGGTCCACTTTCATATATTTGAAAAGTTATCCCTTCTGTTTCTAAAAGCTTTTTGAGTGTTTCGTTTATTTCTTCCTCTTGTATAAATCTCTCTTTATCTGAACCTGTTCCTAATTCTTCTTCAAAAGCTATTGCTAATAATTTTTTTATAACTTCCGGATCTATATCATCAATATCTATTGGTTTTCCATCTTCTTCTGGATCAGTGTCTTCCGCTACGCTAGTAGAAACCTCAGCTTGAACCTGTTCGTCTCCTCCAGCTGTTAGGTTTAAATCATTTAAATTTTGGTCTACAATATTCTCCCATTCGTATTCAAATAATTTATCTTCAAATAATTCAATTTGATCTATAGTTGCTTTTTCTAACTCTGCACTTACATCTATGTAGTTTTCTTCAGCTAAAGCGTCTTCAATATTATATACTTCATAAGTAAAATCTCCTCCTATATTTGTAGTACGTCTAATACCATCTATTTCAACGTACTCTCTTCCTGCTTTGAAGTTTCCATCCCCAGCGCTCCAACCGTACGCTGCGTCATCATAAACTCTTAGATATTCTAGACTATCATCTTTTTCAATCTCTATTTGCTTTCTATTTTCTAAGGCCTTTTTATATTCTTGAGGCCCTATTGTTTCTAATAAAGAAGGTTCGTAATAACTGTTATTAACAATACTGTTACTAGGTACTACAGATGAAAACAAAGAGTTTCTATTTACGTAATCAGGTTTTACTTCAATATATTTATCATCTGGTTTTTTTAATATATTTTTTTTAATCCAATTTACTCCGTTGTTAATATTTTTTTTGGTACCTATATAAGGTATTGTTTTAACTGATTTTTTTTCTGATAGCTTTTTCGTGCCTTCTAAAATATCATTAGACAAACTTTTTTTAATAATTTCAAGTTCACTTTCTTTATATTTTCCAGATTCAATATAAGGCTTAAGAACTTTGTTTAATTCATCTTCAAATGTTATAGGTCCTATTTCTTGTTCTTTCTCTTCTGGATCATCTATAATTTCATTTAAAGACGCAACAAATTCTTTAGATTCTTTTTTGAGTTTTACACGTCGTTTATTTTCTTCTTCTAAGGATATGGGAATAGTATTAAATGCCATACTTATTATACGTTTATTCTAGACATTAACTGCTTAGCTTCTTCTTTCTCGTTTTCTGATTGCCAGTTAGGATCAAAAGCTCTCTTTAATTCACCAGCTATTGAAGCATGCAACCTAGTGTCAATTTCAGGATTAAAAGAATGCTTATCTAGGTTGTAATCTGCTGGTATATTACCGTTTACGTCAGCTTCCTCGTGTAAGATCTGTTGTAATCTATATCCATTTGAAATACCGTTGGGATCTAGTGTGGGGTCTTGATCCGTGAGTATACTTTTCCAATTTTTCTTTAGAAGGTTGGTTACAAAAAAGTCTATATCAAAAGGAGCACCATTTTTCATACTGCCCTTAGCTTTTATTAACTCTTGTTTAGCTGATGATAATGTTTGCATCCAATCGCCTATTGATTCCCAATCTTTAGTTACGTCAGGTATGTATTTTTCTTCAACTTGCCCTGTCAGTGGATTTACAGCTGATAAAACCGCTTTGTTGTTTTCGTCGAAACGAACCCCTCCTTTTTCTGTAAAAAACTGATCATCCCACCCGTAGGTAGTGCACCAGTTAGATCCTATCTCAACGTTCTGTGAGTGTTCTTCTTTTATACTTTTTAAATTCTTACCTTGCTTAGCTATAGAATAAATTGCGCTTTTTGCCATATCAGCTAAATCTGATGCCCCTTGTTCTGAAGCGGTGTCAGCCATTGTAGCTAAAAATTTAATCTGTTTTTTTACCGTTTGTTCTATAGTAGGACCATGAACCTCCCATGCTCGTGATTTATTCCCATAAGGTATATTTTCATAATAAGTTATCAATGCATCTTTATCTCTTCTCATATCATTTAATTTTTAGACACCATATCGACATCGATCTTACTATAATCAACACCGTAATATCCATTATCCATAATTTCAACAGCGTCTTCTCTACCTAAATTTAACAAGTCCTGAGCCATTGTTCCGGACCACAACCTATCACCACCCTTATAATTGAACATGTAAATAGGTATACCAGACTCTGAGGTATTAGTATGTATTATATTTTCTTTTAATCTAATATCTGAAGCCATTAAAGGAATAGCTGCACTTACAGCACTACTTAAGAAAGCATCTCTAGACGCACTAGCTTGATCTACTGCTGCATCTGCATATCCTTTTCTTTCTCTAGCGTAACTTAATTGATCTTTAACTTTTTGTCTATCAAATTCTTCAACCATCATTGTTCCCTTTCTTTCTAGCATATCTCTTTTTTGCTCCCCTGTTCTTTCAAGTTGGTCTAGTCTACCAGCTTCACCTAAAGCTCTTAATTCTAAACCTTGTTCTTGTTTTCCTATATCTACAGATTGTTGTCTAGCTTGCTGAACACCTTGATTAGCTAATACCTGTGCTAATCCAGCGACACCCGAGGACCCCGCGGCAGCGGACATATTGTTCATTATATTAGCCATGTTTTGTTGGGATTGCTCTCTAGCATAATCAGCAGCCTGTAGGTTCACCTTAGCGTCTTCGTAAACATTCTCCATGTCTGCGTATGGATTTTTTACTCCAGCATATGGATTATTCATTTTTTGATTATCCCACTCTGTCATCCAGTACTCATGATCCTCATTAGATGCTCTTTGTTCTCTTCTTCTTTTAGATCCACCGAATAACAAACTAAGGAATTTAGCTGGAGACGCTTCTGAGTTTTGCTCTAATCTTCTTTTTTCTTTAAATGCTGAATATTTCATATTTTATTTATTTTTATCTATAATTACACTTTTTACACGTTATTTACTACTAACAAAGATTTCCGAACCTATTCCAAATAGTTCTCTTTCATCGGTAGCATTTTGAACTAAATTTACTTCAGCGAAATAACCTACTAAAGTAGATATGTTAGCTTGGCCATCTTTTCTAAACATAAATAACAGATCATCTGATACATTTGAAGGGACAAC
>Ga0098047_10000833_pt1 | contig 12456 bp, 12 predicted proteins | sample 12_taG_FD_92585 | JGI IMG/M metagenome (GOLD analysis project Ga0098047, IMG submission 92585) | Marine viral communities from the Subarctic Pacific Ocean - 12_ETSP_OMZ_AT15267 metaG | ecosystem: Environmental > Aquatic > Marine > Oceanic | place: Subarctic Pacific Ocean | collected 2015-01-16 | reverse complement strand
TCTGCGGCTCCGCCTCCGCCCGAGCCGGCCATCTTCTGCAGTCCAGCCTTCCCGGCGCCTGCTAGGCCCCGAAGCGCTGTACCGAAGCCCTCTTCAAGATCTTGCGCGCGGCCACACGAATCACAACGATTCATTGTCTCGTGCAAGAAATATCTTGGATCTATTCTTTTTACATTTTTTCTGTATGTCATAATATTATTCCTTTAAATTTAAAGCAGTCAACTGCCCTTGCAACACCGTCGCACTGGTTGTAACATCCATTTAGTCATATCGTTCTCCTTTTCCTATCTGTATGCCATCATCGCAGATAATCACATTTAAAGCATATGAAGTACCCGAACTCAAGCATCCAAGCAAAAATCCAGTTACTGGATTGGTGCCATCAAACATAAATAGTTCCGTATGACCATTAACGCCCCATAGAAATACGCCAACCCAAAATCCGATACACATAGGACAAGAAAAAAAATAATGTTTAGGCCGGATACGATCTAAAATCTTTGAAAAACAAAGAAGTTGTGTAAGCCCGTAGGCACAAAGTATAAAAAGTATTAAACTTTCAAGCGTCGGCCACATTATAAATTGAGGACCCACTATACTTTATAGCGAAGAGGAATATAATAATATCCAGGTACCATCGCGCCTTTCTGTGGTTGCTGCGGCACTTCCCCGAGTTCGGTCGAGTCTTGATCCGTGGGATCTAAGAAATATTTCTCAAGGTTTCTTTCATAATCTTCGGCGGTTCGAAGTGTCTCGGCCTCGTCCGAAATAAACTCTGAGATAACATACACTGCAGCCTGGGCTCCATTGGCACTTTTACTCTCCGGAATTACTCCCTCTAGGGAACTAAAGATGTTGCCTCCTTGAATGCTTTCTCTCGTGATTATGCCCTTATCAGATAAAAAATTAAAAAAACGAGATTGGGTATTGTAAGTCTCTTCGGTGGAGTCGCTTTTTGGGAATGCTACGACCTTGCTACTTTCAGGCATCAATACAATATCGATAAGATCGTGATCCATGATCAGAATATTTCCCTCTAATGTTTTTCTGGCTTGTAAATCTACCGTTGCTTGCGGACCCCCGACTTTAATATTAATCATTTGACGTCGTTTCCTGCACCAACGCCTGAATTTTTAAAACCTTTGACACGACCTCTTGTGTAACAGAAGTGTTTTTAAAACCCTCCAACATTGCTAAAACTTTTTTAGTACTTTTAACCATTGATTCATCGACTAAAATCTCTTCCATTTTCAGAGATTTTTCTATAGCCTTTTTAAGACGACCTACCTCTTCATTCAAATAAATTTTTAATTGCAATCCATTATCAGTGAAAGAGCCGATGTACTTACCGAGCAAATCTTTTTGTTCTTTTAGCAAGCCATTATATTGTTCATTGAATTTTTTTACAAATGAGTTATAAACTATATTGTCAATTGGTTTTAGGTTTGCGTCCTCTAGTTTTTCTGAAGAGCGCATTTGATTAATTATGGTATTTTCATGCAAAACTCTCTGCTTGACTGGTACCAAACTATTGAACACGGCCGATATTGTTGCAAGCGATTTAAAATTAGGAACAAATGTATTCCAAATATCCTTAGAGAGGGCTTTATTGATTTTATTAATTACGTGAGTCTGGGCATCAAAAACGCCCCTGCTGTCTAAACGCGAGTGCGCCATCTTTGTTTCCTGCAATAGTTTTTCTGCCAGATGTATTTCAAGATCTGTCGTCTCTAGGAGCGTTTTAAAATGTTCTAACTCCCTGCCGAGAGGCATGCGGTGTCCAAAATTTTCCTTTATCAAAGAAGATATAAAAGATTTCCGATGAGTATTTTTATCGACAATAGACTTTGTTAATTCTTTAATCAGAATTTCATATAAAAACGCTGTGTTTCTTTTTTTATTGTGCTTCACTTTCACTTGTATGGATCTCCGCTTCTTTTTCCTCTAACTCGGTAATTAGTTTTCGAATGTCTTTGGTGTTCTCTAATAACCTAATTTCATCATCATCACTATAAATAGATTCAAAATTCTCGTAAAGTGTGTTGATATTTAAAAGTTCATGGCCCGGTAATACGTCTCGACGTGATGTCTTGCCTCCGGACCTCGTATCGCTGCGCAACTTTCTCGTGGTTGGCCCTGATTTATTGGTGCGACTTCTCTTAGACTTTACAGGGTAATAAGGCTTTCCATGGGACCTTGCTGCAAGACTAGTCGGAGTGGGATTGTCTTCACGGCGACCGGGGGCGGTCAAGAGAGAGGTTTCGGGTTCCTCTCCGCCAAGTTCCTCTCCGCCAAGTTCCTCTCCACCAAGTTCTCCACCAAGTTCTCCACCAAGTTCCTCTCCACCAAGTTCCTCTCCACCAAGTTCTCCACCTAGGCCGCCGCCGGCAGCTTCAGCCGCGGCTTCCTCGGTTACGGCATCTAAGGCTGCCTGATATTTACGATCGTAAAACGCTTCGCGCTGATTACGCAAGAATTCTTCATCAGTCATCCGCAAAATATTCTTAGCAATCCAATGTTTGCTAAACATTCCTTCAACAACGTTGTTCGCCAAATCAAACTTAGTTCGTATGTGCTCAATTTCCTGTAACTCAGCCAACTTAGATGGATTGTTTAATGCCAACTTGAATGATATTAAATCCTGTCCTCGATAGCCCAGAGTAAACAGATGAACCACCGCTATCTTTTCTAACTCTGACATGAAAGCTCTTTGTAACCTCTGAACGGTGCGCGAAAAACGAATATCCTTTTGAGCCAAGGTGCCCTTGTCCTCCTCGGCGCCTTCGGTCATTGTTAGATAAGAATGAGGAATCTTAATGGCAGAAAACAATTTATCGCGAATATATTTTACATCATCAATATCGTTAAGTTGTGAAGCGCCGGCAAGAGTAGTAATGTCAGATCCTACGCCGCCGCGAACGGGAATAAAATAGTCCTCTTCAACAGATAGAGGGTTATATCGTAGGTCAACACGCCCCGAGGTGGCATCAACTAGAGAATTCCTTTTTAATGAGGTCTTGACCTTCTCCATATATTGTTCCACGTCGTGCGGAGCAATATTACCAACATCAATCTTGAACATACGCCGCTCTGGCGCTCGAACAACACGGTAAGCCAGCATTGCATCTTCAATCAAAACTAATTGGCGCCAGATTCGGCGCGCCGGGTCGAGCACAGACGTACCATATGGCGCATGTTTGTCGTTGCCTAAAATTCTAAAATGTGCCACTTGCCAATTTTCAAAAGTCATATTGGCAGAATTCCACTGATATTGAATATAGTTTGGATTTGTAGGATCCTGTCCCTCTAGCCTTTCGACCTCGCCGGATGGCAACCCAATAACACTTTTTACTCCCAGAACCTCGTCAACATCTAAATACAAAAAGAAGTCTCCAAATTTACTCATCGTTCTTGCCCAACCGAACGCATTGAATTCAATGTTTAAGGCGTCATAATAAAGAGATTCTAAGATCGTCTTAATTTCTTCATTGCGACACTCTATCTTAAGCAGTCTGTTATATTCATTAGAGGTGGTCATTTCGTCGGCATAAATATCCAAAGCGGAAGCAATCTCTGGCATGTATTCCATCTGATCAAAATCAATATATCGCTCGTTCCGGTTTTGATTCCGCATTGCCGCGGAAGTCATCATATTATAATTGCGTGATAAATTATCTTGAGAGCGCTTAAACTGCTTACCGCTCAAACTTTTAAAACGATATTGATATTTATCAAGAGCAGAGCGGCGCTCTTCGCGCGTGAACTGAGCCCGGTAATTAATAAGGGGCCCTGATAATAGCCTGGTTAATCTCTTGAAAAGCGGAGAGGTTGGATTTCTTGGATTGTTTCGATCATTGGGTGGCATTTATTTATCCTTTAATAATACTTAAGTACTGTTCGTTAAATTGTTTGGCTTCTTGCTCTCGGCGCTCTTCTGTATACTTCTTGTGTCCCAGCATGCCCGGAATAGTTGTCGACATTGTTCGCGAAGAAGTAGAAATTGCCGAAAGAGAGTTCTTACTATACTCTGCTAATCTCTGATTTTCAACCAAAACTGTATCCCTTACCCAACAACCAATCGCAAATGACATAACCAGGTCATCATTATAAGATCTCATAGCTTGCGCTCGCCCGTTATGCCAAATGAAAGTTTTCATCTCTGATAATAAGCGGTTAGAGTTAATCTTAATTAGTTTGTTCCTCATAAACTCTTCCATCTTGGCAATAACCAAAGGGCGCGTTTTGGAAGAGGTAGTAAAGCCTGGCACAATATTGGCTTTCCACTGGGCTTGAATTGGGTCGACATAATCATGTGAATTCTTAGTAGAATGATATACGTTATTATATCCCTTCTCTTTAAGTTTATTAAGCACAGCAAATCCTATATTATTATTTTCAGCAACTATCATACAAGTTCCATATTCTTTTCCAGCATCATAAAGGATATCGGAATAGTCATCAGGATTTGGTTTTCCAATGTATTCGGCAACCAACTCCATGGTATCTAATTTAAAAATATGAAACGCTGAGTTGTCCTGCCCGTCTCCTCTTGCTACGTCTGCTGAAAGAAGGTATGAGCCGCCTTCTTCATACTCTTCCCAAATCCAATAATTCCGGTCAAATCCAGTACGATATTTAGGCTCGCTAGTATTTTCTAAATAATATATTATATCATCTGGGTGTATGACAGTTTCACCAGAAACATTGAAATTACATTCAAGCTCCTGCGCGACTTGCCTGCTCGACATATTCAATGTTTCTTTTTCGTACCAAATTTGATCCCGATCGGGATGGACGTCCCACATCAGTGTGGTCATGTGAAACGGATTAGTACCGGCTTCGGCATCAACGCAGGTTTTATGAAACCAGTTGCCGACCCCATTGGGAGTAGAAAGAGCGATGCAACGACCTCCAGTTGACAGGGTTGGGTATAAGGCTGTCCAAAGCTCATCTAGCGCCTCTACGTGTGCTGCCTCGTCAATAACCAATAGAGAAAGTGCCTCAGAGCGACCAGCATCTGATGAGGTTGAAGATGCTTTAATTTGGGAACCGTTTGTGAGTTCGAACGACGTCCTGTTGTCGATATGAATTTCAGATATTCTCATCCACGCAGGAAGTTCCTTCATTATTTTTTTAACTTTGCGGACTAGATTTGTGGCTGTCTGAAGTTTTGTGGCGACAACCAAAATGTTTTTATCGCGATGAAATAACATCAGCCACACAACATATGCCGCTGTAATAGTAGAAATGCCGAGTTGTCTGGCCTTTAAGACAACATTAAATCGATAATCATTAAAGTCTTTTAGAAGATCATCTTGAAAGGTATATGTTTTGAAGGGGATGAGACCCTTTTGAGGGTGAGATATTTTACAATAACTAGTAATAAAGTGTACCGGCTCTTTGCCAGATTTTATTACTTCTTTAAGAATTTCCTGCTTTGTAAGCTGATATCCCATGACACGTCGCTAGTTGCCCTTACGCACATCATTCTTCGGGCGCTTGTTCCCGGGCCCGAGGGCTAGCCAATCTTTAATAGACTTTTCTAGACGATCTTTGGGGTCGGGTAGTACCTCGTCGACGTCTCCAATGCCGCCAATTTTATAATTACACTTGGCCTGAACGTCTGTTCTATAGTTGGAAAGCTTTTGTACAAGAATTTCCGGTTCTCCCACCTTGGTCAGGGAGACGCTGTTGCCGGTAATCGCCTTATATTCTTTCTTAAGAAACGAGGCAACCTTGCCTAACATTCTACTAATTTCGTTTTCAAAGCCGTTTTGTGACACATCTTTTAATCTAACCTCGGATTGATATAAGATGGTCATTATGGGCCCACCAAAGCGTACTTTAAATCCGTCCGAGACGCGCTTATCGTTAATAAGATGCCCCTCTTCTCGCTTTAGACCCACCTTGCGCGGTTTGCCGTCAGCGTTTAAAGATTCTTCATGAGACCCATCGTAAGCATTCGCCGCTGCTTGTGCTAGGCCTTGGATTATTTCTAGTGTAGTAGCCATTATTTATTTTCCTTCTCTGGGCGCCAACCTGTTGCCCATCTTTCTTCTCTTCCGTCTACCCACTGGATGTGACATCTCCAGCAGCATTCAAATTTATTCAAGTACAGATCGTCACGCACATCAAATGAATACTTGTTACAAACAGAACAAATCCTATTTGTATCTCTACTAAGTAGTTTTTTGTTTATTAAAAATCCGTCTGTTTCAACTTTCTCAACTTGTGCATCGCTTTTATTTTGTTTCTGCACAAAAAGTTTAGATTGCTTAATATATTCTCGCTCTTTATCCTCGTTCCAAAACTTGCGTGGATTGTCGATTGTATCATCCCCATATTTTTGTGAGATAGCTTTTTCTAATTTAGCAATATATTCTTGTTTATCTTGTTTCATCAGCTTCCCGGCGCCGTAGTAGAAGTAAATCCATCACCCGACTGAAAACCATTAAGAGTACCATTGCCGCCGCTCGCGACGTCCGTAACAGTAGTTCCAGCGCCTCCATCATTATCCCCCATTCTCCACCAAGATAACAGATCAGAGGCAGCGGAATGTTCTGTAAGATCTGTTGGAGTTCCGCTATTATATATTTCGCCCACTTCCGCATTGCTTAACTTCTTTTCCCACACGCTCATTTCATCCAGATAGCCAATAAAAGAATTCCTGGCGATAGGATCTTCTGCCTGTCTCTCGCTTCCAAGCCAGAGGGCCAGGCCGCTATCGTGCATATCTGTATAGGAGCCTGCTATCGCTTGGCCGCCAGTAATTGCCGAGCCGCCATCGATGTGAAACGCAAGGCCATATTCTTCTGACGGATCCCCGGAATATGTGGCAACCAGGTGATGCCAATTTCCATTAGCTAATGTTGAACTTCTGTCAACACCATCATATTGTCGAATATAGCTTGAACCAGCGGCATTGCCATAGATGGCGAAAAAAACAACTCCGTTGGAATACAAACCAAATTTATATTCCAGCGATGCGGCGGTGACGCCGGCTTGAATTTTTCCCTTCATAAACATCCAAAAGTTCTTGGCGGTACTTGGTTTAATCCACGCACTTAAACTAAATGGCTGGTCCTTTCCTCCGCTTTCAAAATGATATTTACCAGCATTATTTATAGCAACATATCCACCATAGGCGGAGACGGTTTGCTTAAGAGAATATGTATTCCCAAACCCCACTACAAGACCTATATCATTAATATAACTAGCGTTGGCGGCGGGGACGCTATTTATTTCGCCAATGCTCGCCGCAACTACGTTGTTTACGCTGCTAATTTCTGTCATTACGATATCTCGATATAAGTACTACTCGGATTAAAATAAATAACATTAGTTTGAGTAGTACAATATCCCAAACTCCTAAGAAAATTATCACTACCCGACGGAGGATGAACCTGGATGTATGAGCCACCGGTGCTTACGTATACCTGTTGTCCTTTTTTAAACGTCCCGCTAAGATAGGTTGCGGCGTCAAACCAACCGCGCAACAATATTCCATCACTTACGGCATTTCCCAGTGCTATTCCCAATAGTTGTGAACTGCCCGATTCGGAATTGTCAGCATCCGTGTATAACCACTTACCAGAGCCACTATGCAAATACATCAATCTGCCCGCAGCCAAGGTCTGAGTGCCATCTTCGGTACCAAAAGTTATGACTTCTCCGCCACCAGTATCATCCTCCAGACCGGTAGGATTGTGGTGCACATCTAGGTTTACAAGCGGCGTCGACACGCCGATGCCGATCTTATCAATGTAGCCAACACCGTCAACATATATATCTTTCCACTTAAGACTTGCATTGCCTAAATCATATGTGTTGTTGGTTTTTGGATCAATATCGGCCGCAATTCGACCAGTGATAGTAACGTCATCGCCGGTCGCATCACCCAGCGTTACGGCGCCATCAAAAGTAACGGCCTGTTCAAAAGTAACGGCGGCGCCGGCAAAACGAAGCTCATCCGTGCCATCTTCATCATATTCAATTGACGCGTCTTGACCGTTGCCAAAGTGTATTTTTTTGTCATCAGCGATATAAAGATCGCCCCATTCTGCATCGGTTGCCCCCAAATCAGCGCCACCGACAGCATCGGGAATTATTTTTGTATTAGCGGTAATCGTAGTAGCTACGATTGTTGAAGGCGATGCAGCGCCGATGGTAGTACCATCAATCGCACCACCGTTAATGTCAACCGTAGTGAGCGTTGAAGTGTCGGTTGCAGTAATAGCACCAGAAACATTAAGAGTACCGCCCAAGAAGGTATTGCCAACAGCTTGAAGTGTGCTAGAGCCAGAAATATTGCCGGCGACTGTGAGAGTATCTGATGGGGCGTCGGTGCCGATTCCCACTTTGTTCGTGGTGGCATCTGTATGTAATATTACCTCACCATCATCTGCCATCATCTGAACGTCCAGATTATCATTTCCATTGTTTAATTGAATCTTGCCGTTGCTCAGTTGTAATTTGATTGCTGATTGGCCGCCGGCGACCAAATTTACAAGGTTAGGCTCGAATCTTAGATAAGTGTCTGGGTCCTCGGCGTGGACTATGTCACCCGCGACCGTGACAGTACCCGAAACACTAAGCGTGTTTCCGAGAGTGGTGGCTCCGACTGTTTGTAGCGTGTTAGAGCCAGATATAGAACCGGTAGTAGATACCGTTGCGCCAAATGTAGCAGCGCCAACAGCGTGCAGAGTACTAGATGCCGAAATGGTGGCTGCGGTGGTGTCACCAGTCAAAGTGGTGTCGTCTATTGTTTTGTTGCTCAAGGTAACCGTATTATCTTCGAGGACTACGATGCCGGTCTGTCCCGGCAGCGTGATAGTACAGTTTCCCATCGAGGACTTCCCTCGGAACGTACAGACGTTGGTACCGTTGGATGATTGCTCGTAGAAGTTAATGTAGCCGGCGCTGGCGTCGGCATTCTTTATGGTGATTCCAGTCTCGAAAATAGGATGGGCTTCGTAAGTGGCTACGCCGGCGATGGCTTGTGTGCCGCTGACATTTAGGTTGCCCACTATAACCGAATTACCTACAATTTCGGTGCCGGCAGAACTAGACAAAGATCCTGCCAAAGTGGTGGCACCAGAAACATTTAATTCGCCCCCAAATATAGTATTTCCTACGGCCTGAAGGGTGCTTGAACCAGAAATCGTGCCGGCGGTAGTAACAACAAACGCACTGTTGTCTGTTGCAAACTCGTCTGCAGTTACCTTGCCAGCAGCAACAACCACACCAGCAGTGCTGACCGTAAACTTATTGCCACTATTGTCAATTTCAATGCCCCCATCAAGATTAGCAAGACCATCAACACCAAGAGTGCTCGCCAAACCGACGGCGCCGGAAACATCTAGAGCGCCCCCCAATATAGACACGCCCACGGCTTGAAAAGTGGTAGAACCAGAAATAGAGCCAGCAACAGTTAGAGTGTGATCGGGAGAATTTGTACCAATGCCCACATATGGAGTGGCACCGTTGGCGCTCGCAGTGGCCCAAAAAACTGGCGCCTGGAGAGTGCTGGCGCGCAAAGAGCCAATCCTTGCGTGTACATCGTCATTAGTGTTTCCAAAGAATGTTGATCCCGTAGAATCAATTTGTGTAACGTCTTGAATATGATAATGACTAGCCGTAATTGATCCCGTTATAACAATGGTGCCGCGTGCAAAATCTATTTTGGCCATTGAGCCAGAAATAGCACTAATATCGCTGAGATTAGTAACATTGTTATTAATAAACTCTATTAATACGCTACGATCTCGTATTTCGTCCGGGAGTGTAATATATGGCCCAGATTGATATTTGGGTACTCTGATGGCCATTACTTAACAATTTCCGTTGACAATGCAAAAATTCCCAACGAAGTAATGGTACCTATACCAAATCCCAATGCCACCATCCACGGAGACGTGGAGGGCTTTTGTTTAGTTACCAGGTCATAAAGCCTGTCATTTTCCGCTATTTTAATAATCATCATCTGTTCATAGCGTGCTTCCCATGATTTTATTTCTATGTCCTTGTAACTTAACTGTAATTCAAACCGCTCTTGTTGTATGTAAAGTTCATATCCAACGCGCAAATCGCATTCGGCATCCTCAAATTTTTTATCTACAGCAATCTTAGCCGCGGCGTCCAACGATAAAAGGACCCCATCAAATGGCGCAGGATCTCCAGCCTCTAAAGAAACGATGTCATACTCCGAAGCAGCCGGCTCGTCTTCCCCAAGTGCATAAGAAGGAAGCATGAGATTAAAAATGATTAAAAATGATAATAATTTCTTAGCCATGTTCTAGCCCATATAATCTAGCCAATTCTCTTGCCAGTCTATCAGAGTCATTATAACTTTCTTCAACAAGTTTTTTAAGTTCGCTTTTTTTCTCGGCGTCTAAGTTTTCATTGCGTTTAGCATATTCTTCTTCTAAAATTTTTAAATTTTTATTGTATGCCTCTAAAACTTTGGTCTTTTCTTCTACTTCTTTTTTGTGTATCTCATTTAGAGCCTCTACCTCTTTTTTATAGGAATCCCGGGATCCCTCAAAAGCACCCAGCACCGAAGCCAAAAAGGCCGAATTTCTTGTTATAATAAAAAGCAAAAAACCAACTATCCCCAGTAAAAACAGAATAGGCAACCAAGCATGCCTTTTTGTCCACGTCCATGCTTTTTTTAAAAACGTTTTAATAGCTAACCATTTCATTATTTAACGCCCTTTAAGCGCGCAACAGTATCAACAACCCCCTGCGTGCCAATATAAACTACGGTGATCATTGTCCAATCCGCCGAGGCGAGGTCGGCAAACGCCAACAGACCCGTGGCCGTCACCCAAGTAAGAAGCTTGCGGGATACAATTTTATTTAATCCCTTGTCTATTAAGTGTTTCATAAAAATACCTCCTATCTATATAATTAGATCCCAGAGCGCTTTTCTTTTTTTAATGAATATTACTTTTATATTTCAACATGCGCATAGTTGCCCTTCTTGTCGATTATAATTTGGGTATCAACGCAGTCTTTTAAACTATCAAGGTGTGATATCAAAATAACCGTTTTAAAGAAAGACTTAATCAAATCAAGAATTCGAATAAACCCCTCCATGTTGTCGGCGTCCAAGGCGGTTCCCGGCTCGTCGAGAATGAAAATGTCACCCTTGGGAAGATTAGAAACGCTTAATAGCGCTAAACGAATAGCCATCGCAGCAATTGTTTTCTCGGCGCCTGATCCCATCTCTAAAGGCCGCGGCTCATGCTTAGGGTGTTTAATGAAGATATTAAGTCGCTTTCCGTCATCCTCAAAGAAAGCCTCAAAAGAAACAATATTGGCCAGAACCTTCGCAATCTCATCATTAATCACAGGCAATTGCTTTTTAATAATATCATAAGCAATTCCATTTGAATGCATGCAGCGCATATAGAGATCGTAGGCGGCGTACTCCTGCTGAATATCTTTTAATTCTTTCTGTTGCTCCATCAGGTTGGTTAGTTTTTGTTCTAGGGAGCCTTTTAGCTTATAATATTCTAGGACCATATTTTGACATGTCTTGTGCTGTGTGATAAAGTTTTCCATTGCGTCCAAAATACTTTGCCGCTGATTTACCAGGTGCTCAAAATTTTCTATATTTTCTCGGTTATCTTTGTATTCTTCAATCTTTATCGCAAGTTCGGCAAGCTCACTTTCGTGTGATACAATCTTATTCTTTTCTCTCGCATATAATAGTTGTAAGTCTTTAAGGTCGCTTTCATTTATTGAGCGGCTTGTTGTTAACTCGTCGTATTTCTTGCGTTTCGCAGCAATCTTTACGGGATTTAAATCTTCTAAAAACCTTTTAAGATCTTTTGCCTCTTTAACACTTTCAAGTATCTTTGTTTGGAGAGCGGGTGCTTCTTTCTTAGCCTTGTGAGCGTCATGAATAAACTTACATTGCGGATACTCATTCCCGCACGGAACGTCATCAAGAAGTTTGAGTTTTATACTTTTAGTATTGTAATCTTTTTGTAATAATCTGGCTTCATTAACTATAGATTCCATTTCGTCTTGTTTTATATCGATTAGATCTTGCTTCCGATCCAGATCGTTAATGTCAAACTTACCAAGAAGTTCATCTAAATTGTCAATATCATATTTAAACCCCCGTATCTTTGTGCCGCGGTCCTTATTAAGTTGTTGGGCCGCCAACAGGCTCGATTTTAGCGCTGCTTTTTTCTGTTCCGCATCAATAATATCAACCGCCTCGACAGGAATTGAATCAATTAAATCATTCACCTGATCCAGCTGAGCATCTTTTGTTTCAATTTCTTCTTTTATCCGATCACAATTTTCTTCTTGTTCGCCGAGTTGGCTATTTGTTTTTCTAATTTCTTCCTTGGCGCCGGCTATATCCTCATCAAAATCGCGGTCGCCAATCCTGCGCAAGACACCCTTCAAGTCGGCACTGTCTTCCTACGCAAGCCTATACTT
>Ga0098047_10000827_pt1 | contig 12479 bp, 7 predicted proteins | sample 12_taG_FD_92585 | JGI IMG/M metagenome (GOLD analysis project Ga0098047, IMG submission 92585) | Marine viral communities from the Subarctic Pacific Ocean - 12_ETSP_OMZ_AT15267 metaG | ecosystem: Environmental > Aquatic > Marine > Oceanic | place: Subarctic Pacific Ocean | collected 2015-01-16 | reverse complement strand
CTGGTAGGTGTTGATTACTGTGTCCACATTGACCAGGTAACCTGACGAGGCATTATAGCCTTTTAACATTGTTGAGGTGCAATTTGCCAGGTCTAGAGAGATGGTCACCTGACCATCTGGCGTAAACTGATAGTCTGACTTCACTAGAAAGTACTTCTGCTTGTTTCTCATGGCGTTGAGAAACATACCGAAGACGTTATCACTGTCGGGGCCCCCATCAGGATGGGCCCATCCAAACTCGAGCTGTGCCTCGGTATCCTTAAAGACCCCCGGAGCGATGAAAGAGGCCACCTCGCCCAGACGAGATCGGTCATGGAGGGTGATGTCCACCTTAGCCCGGATGACGTTGATCGCCCCCTGCCGCATCGGGACGTGGGTGACAGAGATCCCCCTTAGCGTCATAAATGGGCGGGTGACATCAAGTATCCCGGTAGAAGAGGGAGCATGAAGCTGACTGTAATCAAGATCCCGGTCATAATTCACCAGAGTCTGCGGAGAGGTGAAGATCTCCATTCCGGTGTAGCTTTGCGCTTTGGTTGCGATCTCACTTTCAGTGGAGGCAAGGTAGGCATCCCAGGTACCGGTGCTGGTGTCGTAAGCAGCCTCGGCTTCAGACGTTAGCTCGGAGGCGCCGGCGACGTTATCCTGGCCCCATACCGGGCGTGCTTGGACGATCTCTCCGGCCAGGCCGTCGTCAACAGCGTCGAAGGCACCCAAAAATCTCATCATGCTGATGTTTCGTATCTTTCCCTCCGCCATTACCGGTCTCTTGATTCGAAGCTGTAGGTCGATGTAAGGGACACACCTGCTAAACTCAAGAGGGGGGATGGTGTTCATGAAGAACTCCACTGCACCGGCGTCCCGGGCAGCCGGAGAGAGCTTAGGAGACTGTAACATGATGAGGGAGAGGTTTGGGCTAGAGGACTTGCTAGGCGCCGACGGGTTCGAATTTATCCCCGAGGGGTCCGAGGACTGATCTCCGATCATGATCATCTGCTTGATTGAGACGGGGTCGCCGTCTCGGGTAGAGGCAAAATATGCCGGTGAGCTAGCGGTGAAGGAGTCATGCTCAAAGTATATCCTAAACAGCTTCTCAAGGTCAGGAACATCTATCTCTAGCTCCTCACCTGAGGTGATGAGAGTTGCGGTCGTCCAAGCCCCCTCTGTGACGTTAAGCAGCGCGTCGGCAAGGGAAGTGTTAGCCGCCGCAGATATGATTCCATTGCTGGGTGATGCATCTCCTGCCAGTGCATCGGTGGCAGCATCGGCAGCGGCTGTGGCAGAATCGAGGAGAGAGCTCCCAGACTCGTCAATCACAACTGCCCTCAGCAGATCAAACTGGCTCTTGATGTTAAAATACTTGAGAACATCTGACTCCTCAAGAATCTTGGTAACGTTCTTCCCCATCTTATGATATCTTTCCTATCTGACCAAGGTCTGTGGGGATCCTTATGAGGGTTCCCGCGGGCACCTGAAGGCACCATCCGATTCCGGACGCAGCAGCAAGGACCCACCAGTAGGAGGAGTCCCCATATATCTGGCCGGCGAGAGTGTCGAGGCGCTCACCGCCTTGCAAGGTGTGAGCCCTAAACTTAATTCTTCCGCTCTCACATCCTAAGAATATCTTAGAGGTTAGCCTACTTGTGCCATACTGGGTCCTATTGAGAATCTTTGGAACCCCGCTATACCTACTAAATGCCATCGTTTAGTCCTCCTCATTGTTTCGTTTACTTCGCCACGTCGACCTTCCGTCGTTTCTAAATCCATACTTAGATGCGAGGCCGTGATCGTCATAGGGATCTCCCGAGATGTATTCCATCGCCCGACCCACATTATAGATAGGTGCTCGGTTGAAGCCCTCGTGATCAATTCCGGGTGTGATGTCGTGAATGGGTGTGAAGCCTAGGGTTACCTTCGCCATCTTGGGGGCCCGGGAGTTCCAGTCTGTCTCCCACACAGTTTGTGAGTCAACCCACCGAAAGTCAAGTCGGGTGATGACACCGGCGAGGCCGCGACCTCTCGAGGAGTTAAATGCCTTCACCACAGGGTTGCTATAGGATGACATAAAGTTAGCGGTGTCACTCATTGTCATGTCCATGGTGTCCGCTGGAATCCCAGCCGCCACTGCTGCCTCGTTGGTGACCGCATCAACAAGAGCATCAACTACTCCTCCCAGGTCAAGCATTGGAAGGATGCATAGATTAAAAAGGAAGTTGGGATCAAGAATTAGGTCAGAGTGAGTGACCTCCAGCGTGTTTAACAGTGCCCAGGTTGGAACCCCTAGATCAGTTATCATAATCGAATAAACAGTCTTTGAGGTGCGACCGCTAGACGGTGCTGTCTGACCGATACCCAGCACTCCAGAACCGGAAGGATCAGAAAAAGCTGTATCGACGTCCCTTGTCTCCTGTCCTAAGACGGTGCCTCGAACTGGTCGAGAGAATCTAACCCGATATTTGCTTCCCCCTTCGATAAACGTGTAGTATCCAGCCGCGCTAGGCTTAATAAACACGGTTGTACCGGTGTGATACCCATACAAGGACTCTGCAACTTCGTTGCCCAAATACGACCCGAACGAGTCAAGAAGGCCAGATATGGTGGATGAAGTAGGCGAAGGATTTATAACGGTATCTGGATCTCGCATCATTCCCCCCACGAGCGCAGTAAGTGCAGGGTTTGCAAATCCATTTGTTAATAATTGTGATACTCCGGCCCGAAGCGCTCTATCTGCACTGGTGCCTGTATCTTCAAGTATTCCCCACCCAAGCGGCGTGCCGTAAAGTAGAAAGAACAGGTCTGTAAGCGTGTTGTTAATAGAATCGGTCACCGAAGACATGAAAGAAGATGCCGACTCTACAGCATCTCCGACTGCAGTTCCTGATATCAGAGAGGAGTCATCAGCGCCTTTTAGACCTGATGCCCCAGTTCCCACTCCAAAGAGTCTCGCTAGATTAAACTTAGAGTAGTTTCCCTTCACCAGATCACCCACACGCAATCGGATCACGGGTGAAGACTTTAAGACCTGACTAAAGGGCTGCGTAAATGTCATAGCACCGTCTGTAGTTAGCACCTGCATTCCCTTAGACCACTGTGGGTACACCATGGTGACGAGCTTGTTGACTTTAAACCACATCTCATCGAAATCCTCCTGGGAGGTGGCAGCCACTATGAAGCTGAGACTGATCGATCTGGTGGTCTGCTTGTAGATCTGCACGTTATCCATTCGACCGTATCCCTCCACCCCGTTCCACCGCGGCGAGTAGGTGTCACTCAGAGACGAGAGAAAGGCATGGAAGGCGACGATCTCATTCGTCCGCAGATCATGAAAGTAGAAGGGAGAGTACTCTGAGTCCAGTAGATTCTCAAGCCTCTCCACAACGTCACCTGGAATGCGTGACGACTCGCCGGACATGTTAGCATCTAGGTATGCCTTGTCATTTAGTGTGGTAGTGGTGAGAGCCTTAAGCGGATTTGGTCCATTTCCGAGGGTACCCATGTCCATGGCAGCGTTAATCACCCCCTTGGGAACCAGATAGGCTGAAGGTAGCACGTTTCCTCGCCATGCCAGGGCCATGTTGGTGAACCCAGTGTCCGAGCGACTCTTGGCCATTCTCGTGGACGGGCTGTCTGGAAGGTTGTCCACGTTAAAGAATCCGTCGTTAGCCATCGACTGATCAAAGCTCTGTCCCATACCCGCCTGAAGGGAGGCGTTTCCGATGGTCGCTAGCATCTTAAAGAATCCAACTATCTTAGATCCCTGGATGGTCTTCATCAGGACTAGAAGACTACCCGTGCTAAAGTCAGTGTTAGAGGCCTCAGCCAGGCGGTCCTCGATGGTGTTGGCAGACCTAAGGATGCTCCGGCAGATGGCAAGCAGATATCCTGGCGAGTCCTGCACCAGGGTGGCGTCCTCCATGGCAGACTGGTTTGACGTGCTCACCTTGGAGATCGATGTGAAGGTGTCACCGAAGAGCATCTGTAGACCCCGGTTCACGCAGTCCTCAAACGGCCAGTCGGTCGGCACAAAGATCACAGACTTCAAGAGGCGAATGTTTGCCGGAACCTCAGATGAGAACACCCCGTTTAGAAGCGGACCCCTCCCTAACGGAATTCTGTCTGCCTCAACCAGAGAGCTAAGGATGTCATCGTTCAGGTCACTGGCCACCTCACCTAGTGCCACCAGCGCTGCAGCAGCCTGGGCGGCGAGAATAGCGGGATCAATTGGATCAAACGGGCTCTCAGGTGTGTTAGTGGTTCCGTATGACGTGGTGTTAGACTCGTCAAGCGTGAGAAAATCTCCGGCTCCAGCTCGAACCGAGATGCCCCCGCGGTCGGGAAAGTTATAGGCATTTCGAGCTCGAAGAGCAGATAGCTCAACCTTTCTCTTCTCCTGCGTCTCTGTATACTCCTGGCCTCCATAGTCATACTCATCAGGATCTATGCTATCTCCGGGTGTGGCAGAGGTATCAAACCCAGCCGCCTTGAGCAGCAAAGAGTGAGCCACCTCCTTAAATTTATCCAAAGATGTCGGATCAATAGAGGAAAGCAGAGGAGATGACGTAACTCCTTCCTCGGGTCCTCTCTCATACTCTCCATACTCAGTCTGAGGATAGATGAAATCGCTCTCATCAAGCTCACTAGAGGAGGTCTGCCTCGGAGCGAAAGCACGTCCTGTGGTGCCAGGTTGAAATCGGTTATAGGCAGTCAGAATCTCAGAGACAGACTCAGTCGCGTCGGTCGCCTTATCAGCCGAGGTGTCAACCTGAACCTGCCCCGAGGTGTTAATGTTGCTTCCTTCAATCTCTGGTAATAGCTCGTTTCCTTGCACTCCCTGCGTTTTATCAATTATCTCTAATAGCGTGTGATCGGTCTCGTCAAACTTTCCGCTATTAGAGTATTGTGACAGCATGTTTCCCATCTCAGAGCTCGGATCAGCGACAGGGATAAATACATTTTCAGCCCCTTGAATTTCAGCTGGACTAATTGAGCTACCTCGATTTATGCTAGCGGCCTCTCTGTTTCCTGCCTCTAGCTTAAAATAATTTGCAGCCTCAGTGTAGTGATCAAGAATATATCTGAGGTAGTCGCCAATTAGTCCAGTGTCGTCGGGACTACGGCCGTCGGTCCCGTCCTTTCCCTGAATCGGTTCTCGGAGTCCAAGGAGCTCTTTTTGGGTTCCCGGATCTACTCCCAGATCATCACCGACACCCAAGGACCCGTCTCCGCTATCGTCGTCGACGGTGTAGGTGATGGAGTTTCCAGCAGCACCTAAAGAGGATAGATAGGCTTTAAGAGTCTCTCTAGCCATTAGCTGTCTCCCTTCTTTTTAGCGCTTAAAAACATCGCCTCGTCTAGGGACTTGACAAAATTCTGAACCTTATCTTTTTCCTGCAAGGACGCACGTAGCTTATCTCGCGTGCTCTGGAGATGACCTCCCATCTGCTGCACGTGAAGATCGACAGCTTGACGTTGCTTCTCGCTGAGACGGTCGTAGAGCTCCCTAAAGGTGGGATGCAGGTAAATCCGATCTGTTATCCTTAGCTTTCCATCCTTGCTCATCTTTTCTCCTCTAAACTCCTGTTCCACCCGCGGTGGTGACTGCCTTGCCGTACACATCACCGTCCTCAAGCATGGCGATCAGCTCACCTGTTCCTTGTCGGGTAAGCTCAAACTTCACGTTGAGATTGAGAGGTGGCCTGTCAGTAGCAGCGGCGACGAAGGCATCGGTGGCCTGATTTAGGTTATCAATCTGTACTGTCAGGTCGACGTCCTGTGCCTCCAGCCTGGGTGCTGGAATTACGGGGACACTAAGCTTGGCCATGTCAGCAACGATGGAGTCCTGGCGCTGGGTCATTAGGGCCTCCACCTCATCAAAGGCGGCCATGATTGGGTCGGCGTCAACCAGCGCCTGGGCAATCTCCTCATTACTCTCCTGTAGAGCAGTGACGATGCCTTCCACAATGCTCAGGCCGAACGGACTAGCTGACTGCGCCTCCATGCCGTTTTTAACAGCCGATTCATGGATGTGGTCGAAGAGAGCATCGATGGCTTCGTCAAGAGTCTCGGTATCTGTGAAGGCATCTGTGATGCCTCCGAGCACCTCCGCTCCAAAGCGGGCACCGCCCTCCTCACCCGCATTTGCAAGCATGTTCCCGAGCTCCTCTCCGAGCTGCTCCATGTCGAAACCAGGCATTGCCTCCCACGGGGGAACATAGCCTGTCTCTCCCGGCACACCGGCACCCTCTCGGCCCTCTCTGACTGTATCGAGGAAATCCTCCATTTTCCCTCTTGCCAGATCTATCTCGCCAGAGACCTCCTCCATTAACTCAGCAGCCTCCAGAAGCGGACCTGTCACCGTCTCACCCAGCTCCTCACCGAGAACTCCGCCCAGGCCGGTACCCATCTTACCTAGCTCTTGCCAGATCGGATCTGCAGCAATATCCTCGAGCTGACCGACGAGACCTCCGGTGCCTTCTTCAGCGCCGTGAAGAGCCTCCTCTAAGCTCTCACCCAGCTCCGACGCCATGGCCTCCCCCACAGCGGCGATAGGAGTCTGTATCGCCCCGGCCATCTCTACGGTAGTCTGGGACATCCGCTCGATCTCCTCAGTGGTCTTGGCGGCCTCACTTTGAAGGGTCGCCCACCCAGCCATGGTGGCCTGACCCTGAAGCATGTCAAGCATCTCCTCGTGGGTGGCTCCGAGCGTGCGCTGAACTCTCGCCATGTCTGAGTCAAGGGCGTTGACCATGTCCGCAGTGGTGGCGTCCGCAGCATCCGCAGCGGCATCAGCAGTACCCTCCAGAATCTCATTGATGTCCTGCACACCCTCTGCCGAGAGCACGCGCTGAAGCTGGTCCACTGTGAGATTCATCTGACTGGCAGCAGTTCGAGCAGCTGCCATGTTCGAGGTCAGATCTTCAGCTCCAATTCCGGCATCTGCAAATCCTTGACGGACCATGTCAAGCATATACTCCTGACCCTCGTTGGCGGCCATCATCATGTCCATGGTATCCAGCTGCACCCCAAACACCGCGGTGAGATTGGCAACTGAATCTGCGGCGCCCTCAAAAGACTGGAACTGTCCCACCAGGGAGTTCAACGCCGAGAAGTCTAGCCCATACTGTGCCAGCTGGGCACCAGCTGCCGACATGGACTGAACGCTCATGTTGGCGAAGTTCTGCACATTCTCCAGCATCCCGGTGACATTGTCGGTGATGATCTTCTTAGAGACTCCTGTGGAGTCCTGAGTGGCTGTGACTGTTAGCGCCACCTCTTTTAAGAGATCGGTGTTCGCTCGACCGGTGGTAGCGAGAGCACGATCGATGTAAACTGACGCCTCCTGCTGGGTTAGCCCAAGGCCCTTCATGGCGAGCGCCATATCCTGTGTCATCCCAGCACTGTCCTCTCTGAGGAAGGCCACCGCCCGAGTGGACTCTGACGCGGTATCCTGGAGGATCTGTGCCACCTCCTCCGCGCTACCGTAGAGCTCAAAGAGGCTTACTGTGGTGCCTTCGATTCCCGTATAGAAGCTCTCGTATACCTCTGTTATTCCTCGGACGGCCTCAGCAGACTGCTTGTTGGCCTTTTCGGCGCCCTCCTCAATCTCCCCGAAGGCGCCGCCGAAGATCTCCTGGACCTCAAAATACTCCCGTCGAAGATCCTCACCAAGTTTAGAGAAGAAGTCGTAATACGCGCCAGCTCCAGCAGTTGCCTCCTCGAATACTCCTCGAAGACCTTTGGCAGCCTCACCAGCAGTTAATAATATTCCCCCAAAGGCTGTGTCAGTAGAGGTAGTCAGGCCCTCCAGCATCCCTGTGTACCCACCGACCAGATCTCTGGCAGCACCCGAGGACCTTTCAGCACCCTCAACAGCTGCCTCGCTGGCCTGTCGTGAGGCAGAACCCTGTTGTCCGCTGACATCTCCCAGCTCTCGCTCAAGCTCGAGCCTCTCTCTTAAGAGCTCATTATGCCTCTCTTCATTGCGGAGTTCTTCAGGTGTGAGTACTGCCATTGCCTATCCTAAGGATAAGTATTCTCCCGGCTAGATATCAGGAAAATCTTCTAAGCTTAGCGGGAACCTGGTTTCTCATCATTCCCCGCATCTCTCTTGAGCCCGGGTCGTTGCCCTGCGCGCCCTTAGACACGTGAGACTTCTTAATCTCATTTACCATCCGATCAATGAACCAGGTTCGATACCGAATGGGAAGGTTGTAGGTCTCGGTGTAGGACATCCCCAGGTAATACTGGAGTAGAAAGGAATGCTCTAAAAATACTTCTCTATGCTCAGTCCCGAGGCCAAAAAAACCCCGCACCGATGGGAAGCGACACCTGTGAGCTATCACCGCAGGAGTCACACTCCAACGTCACACGCATGTCCATTCCCGGCTCAGCATCGTCCATGTAGGTACGAAGCCTTCGAGAATCTAGGGCAGGCATTTGTCTCACAAATGAATTAAGCTTCACCTTGTCGGTGACTCCTTCGACTGAAACTATCGTCTTCTCTAACCGATTTGTCACGAGATTGTCAGTCTGTATCTCTGGCATCAGTTTGCGGCGGCGTCCGCTTTCGGTTGAGATCTGTTCCTCATCAGCACCGGTCAGAAACTTGAAGGTAACCTTCTTCTGGGTTACGGGCAATATAAAGGCAAACTCATTTTGGCCTTTGGCCACCGGTTTAATATTAAGTCGCTTGATGGGTAGCTCGGCAAGATCAAACCGCTTGCTTTGTCGGGTGGCACATTCTGGACACGTAACATCAGCTCCATAATCTGAACCGTATCCTGTGATCCGAATCGCTATCATTATCGCATTCCTATCTCCCACAATGAGATCGGATGACGTGACATTTGGAGTGGTAATACAAGAATCTAGCAGGTGGGTAATCACAGTTCCCTTCTTGATTAGAGCCCGGGAGGTGAGGATGTCCTCCTCTCTCGCGGTCATCGCCTTGATGTCAAGCATTTCAAGACCGTGTAAGGGACTGTCAGAAGGATACACCACACCATTCGAAGGCAGGGGTACTGTCTCCACGGGAACTTCCCACCCAAAATCATCTTTCATCACATTAGATTTTGGAACCGGATTCTTATTTAGATCATCTGCTCCGAAAATTTCATTTCGCTTAATACGATCTTCGCCAGCCAAAGCATCACTCCTACGCTTATTTTCTAAGTCTATATTCAATAACTAGCATTGTAAAATAGTTCTCCCCCATAAAAAATGGGGGAGAGGTAACATCAGGAACTATCTTATATCTAGATTGAATATAATTTTAATATTGTAATACGCAATTATCAATTCTAAGCGTAAGATCTACTGACATTGGAGTGTTGTTATCAGTATAGTCAAGATCCTGGAAGTTAGCTGATCTAATCATAGCTCCCTTCAGGTCCCAGAGCTCGACAACAGTTCCAACGGGATCAAGCAGCTTAATCTGACAATCTCGCTTGTAGAAGTCTGCGTAACCTGCACGTCCAGATACAGACTCATAGTGGGTTCTTATCCACTCCATCACCTCTTGCGCGCCCGAAGGGGCAATAGGGTCATAGAGAGAGACACGAAGTTCGCTCCAGGTCATCTTACCGTTGAGATATCTCACGGCATTTACGTAGTCAAGCCTGATCTCCTCAAAGTTAAAGGTAGGACGCTGTGTGGTCTTCATTAAAAAAGCATCGATGCCCTCAATTTGAAATATCCACCGATATTTCCTTTTAGGCTCAAACTTATTAGGAAGCATGTCGGTGACTGCAAGTGTTTCGGCCATTGTTAAATTCTCCTGATGTTATTTCTACTTATTCTCTAGCTTAACTTTTCACTTAAATTAAATCTCAGCGCCGGCATTGGTAACAACAAAATCTAGAGCAATAAACTCAGCAGTCCGAGTGGGTTGCAGATATATCTTTCCTCTAATCGTATTGTTCTCAACGTCAGCCTGAGTCGTGGTGGTGGTGTCAATCACCACCTTGTATCGATCTACTCCGCTTCTCTCCTGGATGCTCTGCAGTATGGGATTAACCAGACTAGAAAACTTGGCAAGAGTCTCCTCTCGATTAGGTTCAAACAGTATCGTATTAGCAACGGCCCTAACTGATCTTCTAATCTCAATTAGGAGGCGTCTAACATTAACCCTGTCTAGTGCAGAGGCAGCTTGCTGTAACGTCTTTTGTCCCCAGACGACTAGCCCCGTTCCCGGGAAATCAGTTATGGGGTTGATGTCTGCATCATAGAGACCATCAAGATTAGATCTATTAAGATCTACTGCGGTGTAAAGTGAACCCTTAAGGGCACCACGGGAGAAACCTGCCGGAGCGAACCACGGATGACCTAGGGTGTCATTCAAGGAAAAAGCACCAAGAACTGCAACTGAGGGTGGGCACCTTACATTTGTTAGCCTGGTGGGATCCTGAAGTATCACATCAGGAAAATAAGCCGCGGCAAAAGAGGTGTCCAGACCCCGATTCTTAAAGTCTGTCACCGTATATCCCACGTCAATATTTTGCTGAACAGAGGAAGTTACTACATTATTTGAAACGTCTCTCTCTTCGATGTCCATGATGTACATCGCGTCAAATCTACTTTCAACAGCTGAGATCGCATAGTTGGTCACAGAGGTCTCCCTCAGACCTGGGATCGCCAGAAGCTTGATGTCAACATCTGACGTGTTACCCATTATGTCAATTGCCTTTCGATAAGCAGCCACAGTGGGGCCTTGGTTTCCTCCCTGATTTGAGGAATCATCCATTTCTCGTTTAGCAGCATTATCACTTAGGTTTGCCTTATCCTTATCAAAGATATTAACTCCGTCAAATCCCCCTTGAAGGAAAAAAGTAAACTTAGTAAATCTCTTATTTCCAACATTTTTGAGATCATCTACTTTCCAGCGTCGAGTTTTGTTGCCAGCACTAGTAGAGATCGTGCCGTTTCTCACATAAGAGGCACTTACCCACTGATCCGGATCAGCATACGTATCTGATCCAGTTCGAACCTTTAAGTTCTCAAGGGTAAATTTATTGTTATTAAATTTATCTGAATCAAAAACTATTCCGTTGCTATCTGCTGTTCCCACATTGTCACCGACTGAGAAATTTGTATTGGTGACCTGCATTTTTGGGAAATACTTGGCATAGCTATTGAAGGTTGGATCAGGAAGACCTACTTTGTTTTTCTCAGTTAGGCTTACCTTTCTCATAAACTGGCATCCCCAGTAAAGTGTCGGTTTTACAATTTTCTTAGGGGCCAGCCCTATCGCAAGATTCTCTCGGAAGGGGATTGGGAGCTCTGTCATCCTATTGGCGAGACCGTAACTTCCAGTTCCAGACCATCCCGATTGTAGATAATTTGGAGTGACGCCACCGAGTGTGCCTGATTTTATGTTTGCTAGGGTCCGAGTTCCCGATGTCACTAAGTGATAGGGTCCGCGAAATCCTACCGGCAACGCCTCATCGGGGACATTACTAGCTTTTAGTGCTGTAGACTGTTGGACTCGAACATATTGCGATAGATTTGGGTAGTCTCCTTCAACCACAAGGCGCTGGGAATCGGGGGCCTTGTCAAAGTCAAAGTAAGCTCGCTGATCACCAACTACCCTGGCGAAAAATCTATCAGCGTTTGCATCTAAGCTAAGACCTCTAAACTCCTCTAGCACAATCGGAACATCATCTGTATCCGAAAACGATCTTACGACCAAATCGAATGTTCCAAACTTATTCACGTCAGAGTTTGATTTATTTAAATTTTCAATCGATATCTTGATTCTTGTTGTATCATATGCTCCATCAGAAAGGGCATGAACTTTAAAGATATCGTAAGGTGATCCACCAAATTCCTGGGAGATCACATAAGGTGATAGCGGTGTTCTAAATCTATCTAGAAATCCCTCATAATCTGGTGATCCGCTGGAATTTGCCGTATTTCTAGGTAGGGTGCCAGTGGTCAAGATGGCGATATCCTGTTGGGTTTGGACATGTCCCGGAATAGGGGAGTAAGATGTGATACCGGTGCCGGTGACCACTGCAAGAGAAGGGTGAATGTCATAGTGAGAGTAGAGATAGTGTCCCTTTTTCTCAATTTGATTCGGATCGGTATTAAAAACCCTGGAAATGTAGTTTGGCGCCTCTAGATCAAAGGATGCAGAGAGCACATTTGGAGCGTTTTCCTCAGGATTATCGAGGTGACCCACCATGAGCATCACAAATTGTTGCTTCGCGCTGCTTATGTCAACCGTTCCCGTTATCGCTCCGACAGCGGTGTCGGCATTGCCTACTGTGGTGTCGGTAGGAGTGTTATCTGCCTGAAAGTTTCCGGATAGCTTAAGAACGACTCCCGAGGGTGCTAAGAGCACCCCTCGAAGAATGGGGTGGGCAACATTAGTCCCGTCATCAACAACTCCAGCAGCAGTGAACACTGTAGATCCTGCTGACTGTGACATGCAGCATCCGAGAAAATATGTTCTTCCAAGAGGAGCAGCTCCGGCACTGTTG
>Ga0098047_10000824_pt1 | contig 12533 bp, 14 predicted proteins | sample 12_taG_FD_92585 | JGI IMG/M metagenome (GOLD analysis project Ga0098047, IMG submission 92585) | Marine viral communities from the Subarctic Pacific Ocean - 12_ETSP_OMZ_AT15267 metaG | ecosystem: Environmental > Aquatic > Marine > Oceanic | place: Subarctic Pacific Ocean | collected 2015-01-16 | reverse complement strand
ATCTTCAGAAGTTAACGCTTGAAACACCCAACGATTATAATCACTGGTTCTTTACCGGCGGTATTATTGTCGGCGTGACTGTATCGATGGGCATATTCTATGCAGCGGTGCAGACTGCGAAATAACTAGGAGAGCACTTAATGTCCATAAAAGATTATTCAAGAGCCAAATTAGATGAGATTATTAAAGAAACACTTGATGTTATTAGTGCACCAAGCATTGGTGATTATGATGATAACACGGCAACTGGCGAAATAATTAAGTTTGGTTCTGGCACAACTGTTGCTGGAAAACTTTATTATTTACACACCACCGGGGCGTGGACGGCCACCGATGCCGATGCTGTTGCCACCGGTGCCTCACAGCTTTTAGCTATAGCTCTTGGTGCTGCCCCCTCAACCGATGGAATGCTGATTAAAGGAGTTGCTAGAATTGACACTGGATATGTTAATGGAACCCCGGCTGTCGGCGCCGAAGTTTATATTTCTGAAGAAGCCGGCGAAGTCGATTTCGCGGCGCCTTCTGCAAGTGGAGATTTTGTAAGGATTGTCGGATATTGCCTTGCAACGGCCGCCGGCGACATTCTTATAATATTTAGCCCAAGTACGGATTGGATTGAGATAAGTTAATGGCGACAGCATCAAAGGTAATAGGTGTCGCCGCCGCCTCTATTTCGAAAATTGATGGGGTTGCAAAAGCCTCTATTTCGAAATTTGTTGGTGTAGAGTTAGCTGCTGCAGCTGTCTTTGTCCCGGGATCCGCAACAGATGATAATGCAGCTGATCTTACACTTTGGCTTGATGCCGATGATAGTGCTCAATTTACTACCAGCGGAGGTACAACAAGCCAAGCAACAAGAGCATATTATAAAATGACGGATGGTTCTGGAACATCAGTGACAGATAGCTCTGATACCGGAAATAGCAGAAATGCAACACTCACCAATGCAACATGGGATAGTACCAACAAGGCTTTAGGCAGCTATTCTGTTAGTCTAAACGGCACTAACGCTTTTATTGATGCTACGGCCGTCGTAGCAGATATATATAATACAAGCTGGACTATATCTTTTTGGTACAAATCATCTGCAACGGGCGCAGACAAAGAACTGTTTAGTTGGACCGCTACAAACGGCACAACCAAGAAGGTTATTCTAGAGTGGGATGATTCTGAAAGCGCATTGCGTTTTGTAACTCATTTTCTTGGCTTCATTAATTGGCCTTTGAATACCAATATAGTTACAAGAAAAAATGTACAAGATAATGCGTGGCACCACATCGCGGTAACTTATGACGGCACAGATATTATCACATACGTCGATGGCCAAGTGGACGTATATTATGATACTTTTAGTGATTATATGCCGGCCAGAGCATCAAGTGATAAATTGTATTTTGGCAGATATGATTCGAATTATTTAGCTGCCAATTATGATGAAACTGGAATTTGGAATCAGGCACTTACGTTGACACAAGTACAAGAGTTATATAATGGCGGTGCACCTATGAGCGATGTCGACATTGTTAAAGATGAAAAGCTTATTTCTCAATGGAGCGACAAGTCCGGAAACGATTATCACTTTACGCAATCTACAACAGCCCAAAAGCCTAGGCTTGCTCCTGCTGCAGCAGGCATTAATTCAAAGCCAGTTGTTCGTTTTACGGAGGATGCCAATGATACAATGACAGCCGCTGCAACTCTTGCAAATATAATAAGCGCCGACGCATATACTGTTTTTATAATTTTTAAAGGCAGGTATGTAACAAATGCAATTGACAACGCTAACATCCGTGCCCAACATCCTATAATAGCTGAAACCAATGGTAAGTGGGGCGTACATTGGGGGTACGCTGCAAATGCTACGACCGAGCGCCATATTAATGGTTGGCATCGTGATTCTGATAGCGATGAATCTTTGGGCCTCCCGGTTGGCGCTAAAACTGCTGTTGCAACATATTCATCGCCACACGTTGCTACGTTTTATATGAAAAGCTCCAACACAACCCAATACATGTATTTAGATGGAAACACAACTGCTGCGACACAAGCTTCGAACGCTAGTGTTGGTAATGTAAGTAATACGGAGGGCACTTTAGTGCTGGGAGATAGTTCGTTCGCTCAATATAATGCTCTTGACGGCGACATCGGCGAGATTATTGTTTATAACACAAGTTTAACATCAGCTGATATTGCTACTGTTGTTACTTACTTAAGCGACAAATGGGGAATTACAACTGTATGAAAAAAGATTTAAATCATATTGCTGCCCTAGAAAAAGCAATTGGTAAAAAGTATGGCCAAGAAGCCACGCACAATCCTGCTAGACACTGGGATGAAAAAAAAGAAAAAGAATATTTAGAACAATTAAAAGAACAGGTCGTTGGCGAGGTTACACATAACGAGAAAGTAAAGCTAGACGGGTTTTTTGTTTCAAAGAAACTAGTTAGTAAAGACGTTAATAGAAAATGTTTGGTATGTGAAACTTATTCTTTTGATGCGCAGGATGATGTTTATATGAGTAAATTTGGTTGTTGTTATAAATGTTATATAGAATACGTCGAAGGAAGAGAGGCGCGTTGGAATTCGGGCTGGCGGCCCAATGAGGATTAAAAAATGGCAAAACTGACCACTGATGAAATTTATAAAGCTATATCAAAAGTTGTTTCAAACACACACGATGGAGCCACTACACCAGAGGGCGAGCCAATTAAAATTGGTTTGTCTAGAGAGGAAGACGACGATGCTTTTTCTCATGGTTTCCGTGAGCGTTTGATGGACGGCTTCGCGGTTGTTTTTTATGGTACCACGATGGCCATCAAATATCATACACAATGTAATTTAGATGTACTTAAGAAAAATAATTTTGAGACAGGCATTAAAAAGAAAGTTAATAATATTAAAAAATACATTCAAAAAGAATATAAAAAAGAAACCGGGCAAGCTGTTGGACTAAAAGAGGTCAAAGCAGAGTTCGTGGTCAATGTAGAATACATTTCTAGAAAGCGTTGTTGGGCCACAACTAAAGTGGAATATACAATCGGCGGGGTTGATTCATATCCTGACGACGATCAACACAAGAAAGATGCTGATGACGCGATCAAGAAGTTTTTAGCATTGCATTCAAAGCAAAACCCCAAGAATAGAACATATAAGGGAAAGCAATAGTTGAAAAAATGATATGCCTTATGAACTTTCAAAGCAAGAAATTATTCGCGAAATTGTAAAATCAGGCAAAGACCCAGTTTATTTTATTGATAATTTTGTTAAGATCTCTCACCCTCTCCGCGGCCTTATTCCATTTAAACTTTACGATTTTCAGAAAGAAGCCCTCGCAGATTGTAACGATCATCGATTTAATATAATTTTAAAAGCAAGGCAGCTAGGCATTTCAACAATGACTGCTGCTTATATTGCTTGGTTAATGCTTTTTCATCGCGACAAGAACGTTCTTGTCATGGCAACTAAACTTAATGTTGCTGCAAACTTAGTTAAAAAAGTAAAATTTATAATTAAACAATTGCCACCATGGCTAGTGATTTCTAATATTGTTATTGACAATAGGAACTCGTTTGAGTTGGACAACGGCTCGCAAGTAAAAGCTTCTTCGACTTCTGGTGACGCCGGCCGGTCAGAAGCTTTGACGCTGTTGGTCATCGATGAGGCTGCGATTATTGAAGGGATGGATGAGCTTTGGGCTGGCTTATATCCCACCTTATCAACTGGCGGTAGATGTATAGCTATTAGCACTCCGTTTGGCGTTGGCAACTGGTTTCACAAAACTTATGTAGAAGCAGAAGAAGAAAAAAATGATTTCAATTATATAAAACTCCCATGGGATACACACCCGGAAAGAGATCAGCGGTGGTTTGAAAAAGAAACTCGTAATATGTCACGCCGCGAGATCGCACAAGAGCTTGAATGCAATTTTAATATGTCAGGCGAAACTTTACTTCATCCCGAAGATTTAGAAAAGCTAGAAAAACAAATTAAAGAACCAAAATACAAAACCGGCTTTGACAGGAATTTTTGGATTTGGGAAAATTGTGAATTGGGGGGTAAATATCTTTTAAGCGCAGATGTGGCCCGCGGCGATGGAAAAGACAATTCAGTTTTTCATATTTTTAGAATTGATACTATGGAAATAGTTGCTGAATATCAGGGCAAGTTGCCTATTGACGACTTTGCGCGCCTTATATATGACGGTAGCAAGGAGTATGGATTTTGTATGACGGTGGTTGAAAACAACTCTATAGGTTTATCGGTTTTGGATAAGCTTAAAGAGTTGCAACACCCCAACGTATACCATTCAATCAAATCAACTCACGAATACGTAGAGCAACACTTAGCAGACGCGAGAACAAATTCAATTGCTGGATTTAGCACAACAATGAAAACTAGGCCTTTAATAATTTCAAAGCTAGAAGAATTCATTAGGAATAAACTAATTAAGATAAACTCATTAAGATTGTATAATGAACTGAAAACATTTGTTTGGAACCATGGCAAGGCTGCAGCGATGAGAGGATATACCGACGACCTAGTGATGGCGTGTGCAATTGGTTGTTGGGTCAGAGATACAGCGTTGGTGGCGAATAAAAGAGAGATGGAATATAAAAGAGTTTTTGCAAACTGTATAGGGACGAATTCAACCAACTTGGATACGAGGATCAAAGGAATGTTGAACACTCGACAAAGAGATCAGTTTGGAAATGCAATTGTTAACAGGAATTCTAGACCACAATCACAACAACCAGCGCTATCTAAGGATCTTTTGTGGATTTTAAAGGGATAAAAAATGGCATCACATAATAGACTCAGAGGCAGGAATCCTAATAATCCAAGCTCTCCGTTATATAAAAAATTAACTAGATTGCTGTCTGGCCCAATTGTAAACTACAGAAGGCAGGCAACTAGAATAAATCGCCGAGATCGTTTGGGTAAATTTGGCTCTACGCTTAAATCTGCTAGTGGCCAACAGTTTAAGAAAACCCAATACGATCCGTTTAAAGATATTCAAGCTAAGTTAATGTCTAACGCCCAAAGGGCCGAGCGTTATCTTGATTTTGATCAAATGGAGTACACCCCAGAGATTGCATCAGCACTTGATATATATGCCGACGAGATGACCACCTCAAGCGCGCTTGAAACTTTGTTACACATTCATTGTCTAAACGAAGAAATAAAAGAAACGCTGCATGTATTGTTTTATAATGTTTTAAACATTGAGCACAATTTGTTTGGCTGGGCGCGCACAATGTGTAAGTTTGGCGATACGTTTTTATATATGGACATCGATGAAGAACTGGGTATTAAAAATGTCATCGGCCTCCCGTCTAGTGAAATAGAAAGAATGGAAGGGGAAGACAAAACAAATCCCCAGTATATACAGTTCCAATGGAACTCAGGCGGCATGACGTTCGAAAACTGGCAGTTGGCACATTTTCGTATTTTAGGAAACGATAAATATGCACCATATGGTACATCGGTTTTAGAGGCAGCAAGAAGAATATGGCGGCAATTAACGTTATTAGAAGATGCCATGATGGCTTATAGAATTGTCCGCTCTCCAGAGAGAAGGCTTTTCAAAATCGACGTAGGTGGCATCCCACCAGAAGAGGTTGAGCAGTACATGGAAAAAGTAATGACTCAGCTTAAGCGCAATAAGGTTGTTGATCCTGAAACTGGGCGTGTCGATCTTCGATATAATCCTATGAGTGTGGAAGAAGATTATTTTATTCCTGTCCGCGCCGGCTCAATGTCGGACATCGGCACATTGCCGGGCGGCCAATTCACCGGAGATATTGATGATGTTGAGTATTTAAGAGACAAGCTGTTTTCTGCTCTTAAGATTCCGCGCTCATATCTTGCACGCGGAAAGGATTCAGATGAGGACAAAGCAACTTTAGCTCAAAAAGATATTCGTTTTGCAAGAACGGTTCAACGATTGCAACGATCGATTATTTCAGAATTAGAAAAGATAGCGATCGTTCATTTATATACTCTGGGGTTCCGAGATGAAGATTTAGTTGGGTTTACGCTTTCGCTTAACAATCCTTCGAAATTAGCAGAGCTACAAGATCTTGAACACTGGAGAGTTAAGTTTGAGGTGGCCAGCGGTGCGACAGAAGGGTTTTTCAGCAAACGATGGATTGCCAAGCATATGTTTAATCTCTCCGAAGAAGAGTATATTAGAAATCAAACAGAGATGTATCATGATATTAAATTTGCTGCAGATTTAGAGGCCGCTGCCGAGCCTGAAGGTGCCGCTGACGAGATGGCCGCCGCCGGTGATCTTGGCGGTGGTGAGCTTGGCGGTGGTGAGCTTGGTGATGAAGACCTAGGCGACGAAGAGCCACCGCCCGAAGAAGAGGGCGTGCTGTTGGCCGAACCTGAAGGGGAGGCTCTTCCCGGCAAAAGAGACGTGGGCAAGTGGGGCGACATCGCATATATTCAATACAATGACGGCTCTTATGAAACAAAAGGAGCCAAAGGCCACAAATACGTACCAGTTTCAAACTCTAAAAATAAGACAAAAAATGGTACTGCCGGCCGCAGAAAAAATCAGAAAGCACTAGCTGGAATGTACAAACAAAATCCTCACCCGGGCGCAAAAGGCCTTTCTAGTGTGGCCAAGGGATTTCTACAAGAAGAAGAAGCTATTTATAAAGCAGAGAAAAAACTGTTCACAAGCAACTATGAAATAAACAAGCTTGTGGAAAATTTGGAGAAGCATCTAGATGAAAATGAAGCATAATAAGAAAAGAAATACCGCTTTTCTTTTTGAGACCCTCACAAGAGAACTAACAAAGGAGGTGTTGAAAAAGGACAAAGATAAGCAGAACAAGGTTATTGCGATTATTAAGGAGTTCTTTAATAAGGATAGAATTCTTTATAAAGAGCTGCAGTTATACAAATATTTGTTAGAAACAAAAAAGATGGATGAATACTCGGCAGAAAAATTAGTCTATGAAGTAAAGAAAGAGCACGCCAAGCTTAATAAAAGAAATATTTTTAATGAACAAAGTCGTTTAATTTCTAAAATAAACAAAATTTTTGGCCAACAAGCTTTTTCTAATTTTGTTCCAAAATATAAAAGTCTAGCCTCAATCGCCCAAATGTTTGACGATGCTACCGCCCTTAACAAAAAGATAATGTTAGAAAAGAAAATTGTGGGATATTTAACAACTTCAGGCCAGCAGAAGAAACGAGAAGAAGAAATTAAGAATTCAACGATTAAATCATTCGTTAAGATTTTTAATCAATCCTACTCCTCTCTGCTAGAGGAACAAAGGTCTCTATTACAAAAGTATATAAATCCCGGCCCAGACAGCTTAGAGTTTAAGGCTTTTTTAAACGAAGAGGCGGGAAGAATTAAAGAAGTCATTAAAAAATCATTACGTATGGAAGAAATAAAAAACGACAAGAACATGCAAGAGAAGTGCAGGGAAGTGCTAAAAATGGTTGAAGAGTTTAAAGACAAGGAAATCAATGAAGCTGTCGTTTCAAAAATCATGAAATTGCAGAAGCTAGCTAAGGAGATTTTGAGCTAATGGCTATTAAAGTGCGAATGCCAACAGAGGAGCCGCTAGTTGATTTAGAAGCTCCAGTAGAAACCGGCCCTCCGGTAGTTAGAATGACGGTGCAGCCAGATCCGCCCTCCAAGGTAAAGATTAAAAGCCTTCAACAGGCGCGAGTAGTTTTGCCACTTAAGATAAGAAAAACGCTTGAGGGCAATATATTTGTTTATGATCATCCATTAATTGATATTGCTATAATGGTCGGCACAAATAAAATTTTAACCTTGCCGAAAGACAACAGCAACAAAGATACATACGTTACGCAAAAAGATTTTTTTGATTTTTTGAAGACTAACGGGTTATTAACACTAGCCCCATTTCAGGGTGGCCACATATATGGTTCTATGGAGGCGGCGTACCCCGACAACGAAGAGGTGGATAGTATTTCATCTATTTTGGTTGGAATATATAAGTTTATTAAAGGCGATATCGAGACCATGAATCATCTTAAATATGAAAAAAGTATTGAAGATTGGATGACAGACCCGGAAGACGAAGATAGTACCGAACTTGGCGAAGTTCCTCACGCGGCCAAGAAGGGTGCAATTGATTCGAAGCGCCGGCCGTATGGTTTAATTTATAGGATTTAGTATGGAACTGCTTTGGTTCGTATTAACTGCATACGGATTAACTCAAATTTTAGTTCATGGTTCAATTTTTGAGAAAATAAGACCAAATTATCATTTTTTTCATTGTTCTATGTGTGTTGGTTTTTGGGCCGGCATATTATTGTACGGATTTTCTTTTTATACAGAACTATTTACTTTTGAACTTAATTGGGTTAATCCACTGTTGCTTGGCTCATTAAGTTCAGGAACCTCATACGTTTTAAGTATGTTGATTGGAGATGAAGGAATCAATGTCAAAAGGAATTAACATTTTTGTTGAGAATCATTGGATGCTACAACCGCCGAGGCTTTGCAAAAGCGGTTGCAGTATCGGGCGGGTAACGCCCGCATGGAATGAAGAATATGAATAAAAAAGTATTATTAACTGAGTTTTATGAATTAACAAACGACTCTTCGCTTCTTACAGAAGACGAAAAAAGACGCTTGGAGGAGGGTGATGAAATAACTCTTGCTGGTGTTATGCAACGCGCTGAAGCTGAAAATGGCAATGGTCGCGTATACCCTCAACATATTTTGGCAAGAGAGGTCGAAAACTATAAAAAACTAGTTGAAGAAAGCAGAGCACTCGGCGAACTTGACCATCCTGATAGCTCAGTTGTAGAACTAAAAAACGCTTCACACCTTGTAACTTATATTGAAATGAGAGGAAACGATGTGATGGGCAAGGTAAAGATCTTAGATACCCCTTCGGGCAAGATTCTTAAAGATTTGATTACCAGCGGAGTCAAGCTTGGGATTTCATCAAGAGGTTTGGGTTCTGTTCGAAATGAAAACGGCAAAACCATGGTAGAGGAAGACTTTCAATTAATTTGTTTTGATTTTGTTTCTGATCCATCAACCACAGGAGCCTATATGATAACGGAAGGCAAGAGGCCTAACATTTTTACAAAAGCAGATAGAATTAACAGAGCGTTGAATGATATCTTGATGGAGAAGAAATGAAGCGCGACGAGCTAAAACAAGTTTTAAAGCCTTTAATTAAGCAGTGCATTAAAGAAGTAATCTTCGAAGAGGGCGTTTTGTCTAATATTATTGCAGAAGTGGTTAAAGGAACGTCCGGGGCACAGCTTGTAACAGAGCAAAAAGCAAAGCCGCAAAGACGAGTTACTCAAAAAGAAGCAAAAACAAGAAATAAAAAATTAATTGAACAAAAGAAACGATTGCTAGGCGCTGTTGGCGCTGACGCATATGGCGGGATTGATTTGTTTGAAGGGACGGCGCCCATGACGGATAGACAGGCTACTGGGGGGCCCGTGCGCGGACCGCTATCAGATGTAGATCCTTCAGACCCCGGGATTGATATAACACAAATCCCCGGCGCTGGCCTATGGAGCAAGTTGGCAAAATGAGTAGACCAGTAAATGCAGAAGTTGTTTTGAGAAGGCACGAAAGCACCGAGAGGCTTATAAAAAGATTTTCGAAAAAAGTAAAAAATGAAAAAATTATTGAAGAGTTTAGAAGTCGAATGTATTATGAAAAACCTTCTGACAAGCGCCGACGAGAAGAAGCAAAAGCAAAAATAAACAGGCTAAAGGAGAAGTAAAATGCCAGATTTTAGATACAAGGCAAGAGTTGGAAATGTTCCTTCTTATCAAATAAGCAGCATACCGTTTGCATCGGCAAGTATTTTTATTGCACACCCCACCATGCAAGACCCGGTGCAAGTGCAGTTTCCAAACGTCACTAGATTTGTTACAGTTGTTAATAACACTTCCGGTTCAGAAGAAACTCTATTGAGGGTTGGCTTTAGTGCCCGCGGCGCCAGCGGCGGCGAGAATGCTGTTAGCGAGAGACCTCAAGGGACTGTCCCCAGCGGCGCAAAAAACAATTATTACTTTACATTAAAGAATGGTGAATCATACACTGCTGATTGGCGGGTAACTTCAGTATATTTATCGGCGGATCCTGAAAACCGACCAGCACGAATTATAACCGGCTCAGTTATTGCTGGCTGTACAGGTATTGATTATAGAGAATTAAGCACAAATTGGTCAGGAACAGTCGGCGTGGGCTAGCATTACTTAAAAGATATATGCACAAGAAGTATTTTTACTTTTTTACTTACTATTTATTGTTAGTGTAATATTTTAGGAGAAGAAACATGTCTTCAATGTTAGAGCAGGCAATCGCTGACGCAACTGAGCTTCGCGAAGCTGCAATTAAGAACGCAGAACAAGTTGTAATCGAAAAATATTCAAGCGATATAAAAGAAGCAGTGGAACAACTTTTAGAGCAAGATGACATGGGTTCACAAACCGCCAGCGCCGAAGAGCCTCGCGAAGCCGCGGCTGCTCCATTTGCACATGAAGATTTTTTAAGCGACTCAGAAGAAGAAAAAGAAGAGAAAATTACAATCAATTTATCTGATATTGCTAAAGAGCTATCAGGCGAAGAAGTGTTGGCTGAGGGCGAAGAAGTAGAAATAACAGAACAACAGCTTGATAAAATGTTAGAAGAACTACACCTTGATGAAGAAGATACGTTCGAACTTGGCGAAGATGTACTTGAAGAGATTGTCAAGTTTGAGCATGAGCCAGTTGCAAATGGGCAACTTGATACACCAGATGCCGATCATATTGAAGCTGCCGAAATTATGCAGATTAAAGCAAACTTCGAAGCTGAGCTTGAAAAGGCTGAAAAGAAAAACAAAGAACTTAAAGAGGCTGTAAAAAATACGGCCGGAAAGAACAAAAAACTGTATAATGCAGTTAAACTACTTAAAGAGAAATTAGATGAGCTTACTTCAGAAAATGGAAAGCTCTTATACACAAATCGTGTTTTAGGAAATGAGTCCTTAAATAGGCGACAAAAGAAGAAAATTGTCGAAGCTCTTTCAAAAGCACGGACTTTAGAGGAGACTAAAATTATTTATGACACTCTTCAAAACGCAGTGGGCAGCACCTCTAAGAGAAAGCCAAAATCACTGAGTGAGGCAGTTAGTAGAAAGTCATCCTTGATTATAAACTCTCGTCGTCCAGAAAAGGAAAAGAGAGATTATGATTTTGCTGAGCGCATGCAGCGTTTGGCTGGCATTAATAACTAATAAAGGAGGATTTAAAAATGTCAATAGTACAAAAACTCACAGAAGGAATCCTTCATCGTGATCTTAAGAAAGAAGGTGCTGCCCTAATGAATAAGTGGGAAAGGACCGGTCTTTTGGAAGGAATCGATGATGATTTTCGAAGAAATGCGATGTCGCTTCTGTTAGAAAACCAAGCGAAGGAACTCCTTCGCGAAGCATCAACGATGGCAGGAGGCGATGTCGAAGGCTTTGCCGCTGTAGCATTTCCGCTTGTTCGTCGTGTATTCGGTTCGCTTTTAGCGAACGAACTGGTTTCAGTTCAACCAATGAGTCTGCCAAGTGGTCTGATCTTCTTCATGGATTTCCAGCACAACGATACTCGCGGCGGAATTCAAGGTGGATCTGGAGCATTCGTTGATTCGCTCTACGGTGGTCGAGTTGTCGGTAGCCAGATTACTGGCGGCGTCGATCTGGACAATGATCGATTTTCCGGCGACGGGACCGGTCATGATAAGAGTTTCTATAACTTGAATCAGGGCTATTCGTCTCCAACCAAGTCCGCGACGAGCGTTACCATTACGCACGTTGCTTCTGGTACGGCTGGTGATCCCACTAGCTGGAAGGACGAGTCTGATCATGGTGGATCTTCTACCTCGACCTACTCGGATCTCGGCGATCGGCTGATTCAATTTGATCCGGACCTTTCGGGTTCTGGCATTAACGTTGGTACCATAGCTAAGTCAAGCTTGCCTAAGCTTAATAACAATGCCTATGTTACCGTGTATGTTACTGGCACTACGCTGGGTGATCTTGCGACACCCGATACTCATCAGGTCCGTCGCTTGACCGTGACTGATCCTAATGATTCAAGTAAGCTGTTGTTAGTCTTTGCTCTTAGTGGTACCGCCACCGCGGTGCGCTTGAACGGCGTGCGGGCCAAGATTGCTACAGCGCACACCTTCCACTATGCTGCGGAAGATGCATTCAAGAATGCTGATAACGGTCTCGGCAATATTGTCGGTACTGCTGATTGGTTGCTTGAAAGTGATACTGCTGGTTCTCCCGGCGATGTCATTGGTGATATTCCGGAAATCGACATCAAGGTTGACAGTATTCCTGTCACGGCAATCACTAAGAAGCTGAAGGCTAAGTGGTCGCCCGAACTGGGTCAAGACCTTAATGCTTACCATAACCTCGACGCTGAAGTTGAGTTGACCTCGATTCTTTCAGAGCAAATTGCTCTTGAAATCGATCGTGAGATTCTTGGCGACCTCGTTAAGGGTGCAACTGGTAAGACTCTTTATT
>Ga0098047_10000823_pt1 | contig 12538 bp, 14 predicted proteins | sample 12_taG_FD_92585 | JGI IMG/M metagenome (GOLD analysis project Ga0098047, IMG submission 92585) | Marine viral communities from the Subarctic Pacific Ocean - 12_ETSP_OMZ_AT15267 metaG | ecosystem: Environmental > Aquatic > Marine > Oceanic | place: Subarctic Pacific Ocean | collected 2015-01-16 | reverse complement strand
GCTGCTGCTGAGCATCTGGTTAATGCCTATAGTCAGACTTACGGTGTACCCTTTAAGATAATTCGAATGAGTAATAATTTTGGCCCTCGCCAAGACAGGGAGAAATTTCTACCTACAGCTATTAGAAGCTTAACTAATGGGAGAAAAATTCCCGTATATGGAGACGGATCCAATGTCAGAGACTGGCTATATGTTAAAGATGCCTGTAAGCTTATATACTGTGTTTTATCGCATGGGAAAGATCAAGAAACCTATAATGTGACATATAATAATGAGATGTCGAATCTTGAATTAGTTCGCAATGTGATAGATTTGATGGGACTTAATTTTGATAAAAATATTGAGTTTGTGGAAGATCGTCCAGGGCATGATTTTCGTTACTCTATAGATAATTCTCGCTTACGAGGGCTAGGCATCTCGCAACCTATAGATTTTAAACTTGCTCTAAAAGAAACTATAGAAAGCTGGAGTGAATAATAAAAACATGAGCAAAGTCATAAATCAAAAGGTTCTTGATTTTATTAAAACTCTACTACACGATCATGAGATTTTAAAGTTTGCCTATAATAAGAAAAAATTTATTCCTGGAAAATCTTCAATATATTATTCTGGACCAGTATGGGATGAAAATGAAGTAGCAGCAGCAATTACTACATTGCTCACCGGAAAATGGTTGTCTTCAGGAGAGAACGTTTTAAAGTTTGAAAGAAAGCTATGTAAGACTCACAATCAAAAGCACGGAGTCATGGTAAATTCAGGTAGCTCAGCTAACCTTGTTATGATAGGAGCACTAAAGAAAGTTTTGGGATGGAAAGACAATGATGAGATAATTGTTTCTCCGGTTGGCTTTCCAACAACTATTGCTCCCATAGTTCAACATGGGCTTAGGCCGGTTTTTATTGATATTGAGTTTGATACTTTAAACTTTGATGTTAACAAAATTGAGGAGAACATAACAGAGAGGACAAGAGCAATTTTTATTTCACCGGTGTTAGGCAACCCACCTGATTTTGATAAAATTGTCAAAATATGTGAGCAAAATAATATCGCCTTAGTTTTAGATAACTGTGATAGCATGGGTTCAAAGTGGAATGGAAAGCTTCTTTCAGACTATGCAATATGTAGCAGTTATTCATTTTATCCTGCTCATCATATCACCACTGCTGAGGGAGGAGCTGTTACATCTAATGATTACGAGATTATTAAAACTGCTCGAAGTTTCGCGTGGTGGGGAAGAGATTGCTATTGTGTAGGTGCAGCAAATCTTCTTCCAAGCGGGACGTGCGGAAATAGATTTGACCAATATTTAGACGGATATAATGAGATAGTTGATCATAAGTTTATTTTTGGAAACATGGGATACAATCTTAAACCTCTCGATCTCCAGGGATCGATGGGATTAGTTCAATTAGATAAAGTTGAAATGATTCATGAGAAAAGACGACTTCATAAACAAAAACTCGAAGAGATTTTTCTACGAAATATAGATAAAATTTTTATACCAAAGGAGCTTAACAAGTCACAGCCAAGCTGGTTTGGATTACCGGTAATTTGTAACGACAAGAAGCTTAAACAAAAGCTTGTTTCATGGCTAGAGCTTAATAAGATACAGACCAGAAATTACTTTGCAGGAAACATTTTATTACATCCAGCCTATTGTCATCTTGATGACTATAGAAAATATCCCAATGCTAATCAGGTGCTAGATAGGGTTTTTTGGATAGGGGTTTCTCCGCTATACTCTGAAGAGATATTTAAGTATATTGATGAAACTCTGGAAAATTTTGATGAATAGAATTAAAGAAATAGATGTAATTACTCCAGCTTTTCACTCTAAAGATTTTATAAGATTGATGATACAGAGTTTTGAAAAGTTTAAACCCAATGATATTAATATAAGATATATTGTAGTTGAAAACTCAGATGATACGTCCTATAAAGAACAAACTCTTAACTTATCGCCTAGTGTGATATGGGTCAATAATCCCACACATCTGAGAAATAGTGCAGCAAATGCGATAGGAGTAGAGGTTGGATTAAAAGTATCTACTTCAGAGTATGTTTTTATATCTCATTGTGACACCCTCATAACCAGTAACGTCTTTATTCCTCTTATGATTAAAAAGGTTGAAGAGGGAAACCTTTTAGTAGGGACAGGCGTGGATGGAATGAGGATTAATGCAATTCATCAGTCTGGAATGCTTGTTAAGTCTGAGCTTGCGAGATCTGTCAGCCTTTATCCTGTATTAAATCATCAAGGAGAAATGACCCACGACGTATGTGACTTAATTACACAACGATGTATTGATGAAAACATTAAGAAAACATGCTTTAGAAATACGCTTAATGATGAAGCCCTCATAGACGAACTTGCTGAACCATTCAAATCTTTTCATGTTGATAGATGTCTTGATTCTGATGGAAATGTAATGTTTATGCATTTAGGAAGAGGTATACCAAAACAGTTTAACACATATCATAAGCCCAATCGTGTATACTTCCCACAGTGGGTGAAATTTTGTGAAGATACAGTTTTAAATGATTAATGTTCTATTTGATAATGTTAATTTCAAATCAAACTCAGGTCCAAACGGATTTGCTAAAAAATTAATAAAGGCTTTAGAAAAAGACTGTAATATACAGACAGAAATTTCAAAAAACTTTATTCCCGATATTCAGCTTTCTTTCATTACTTCACACTATCAATATGCTCCAATTGTTCAGAGATTAGACGGAATCTATTTTAATATAGAGCAGGATTTTAAGTCTCTAAATAATTCGATAAGGGAGACATATAATTCAGCAGCAGCAGCAATATTTCAATCAGATTTTAATAAAACACTTGTTGAAAATTGGTTTGGAAAAAAAGAATTTACCTACGTTATCAGAAACGGAACAGATTTAGATAAAATTTCATCTATAAAAGAACTCTCTCATCCAGAAATAAACAAGTTTGAAAACGTTTGGTCAACTGCATCTTCTTGGAGGCCACATAAGCGTCTGGGAGAAAACATTAAATACTTTATGGAAAATGCAAGTAAAAATGATTGTTTAATAATTGCAGGTGAAAACCCAGATGTTATTATAAGTGATCCGAGAATATTCTATGCAGGAAATCTTTCATGGCCAGATTTAATATCGCTGTTTAAAAAATCGAAGTATTTTATCCATCTAGCGTGGCTTGATCATTGTCCCAATGTCGTAATAGACGCAAGAGCGTCGGGTTGTCACATCATATGCTCCTCTTCTGGTGGAACAAAGGAGATTGCAGGAAGAAACTCTACTATTATTGTTGAAGAAGAGTGGGATTACTCTCCAATCAGACTTTATAATCCTCTCAAAATGGATTTTTCAAAAAAAGAAAAATGTGATATTAATAGCGTTATTGATATTCGAAAGGTGGCCAAAGAATATTATGATATTTTCAAAATAGTCGAGATATAGATGAAAATTTTTACGCTAGCGCCTAGAGAAAACTGGATTTGCGATAGAATTGCTGAAGAGTGGAACAGCGTATCCTGTCACTTGTCGGAAAATCCACACGATGCAGATATTATCTGGCTACTGGCGGGCTGGTGCTGGAATCACATTCCCACTAATATATTAGAGCTAAAGAAAGTCGTCGTCACCGTTCACCACATTGTTCCAGAAAAATTTAGTAGAGAAAAAATTAAGGATTTTATAATCAGGGATCAGTTTGTTGATGCTTATCATGTTCCCAATCACAAGACAAAGGAATTTATTTCTTCTTTGACATATAAACCTATTTTTGTTTTGGGATATTGGTATGATGAAAAAAAATGGCACCATGCTAGCAGGGCAGAGTGTAGAAATTTATTAAATCTTCCTGAGGATAGCTTTGTTGTTGGTTCTTTTCAAAGAGACACAGAGGGGCATGATTTAATTTCACCTAAATTAGAAAAGGGCCCAGATCGACTTTGTGATTATCTTAAAAAAATTAAAACAGAAAACACACACGTTCTTTTGGGAGGGTTTAGAAGACAGTATGTTATAAATCGCCTTGAAGAAGAAGGGATAACATATAGTTACTTTGAACTTGCCACCATGGACACCTTAAGAATAATGTATGGGGCTTGTGATCTCTATGTGATTGCTTCTAGGAATGAAGGAGGTCCACAAGCGGTATTAGAAGCATGTGCAATGAAAATCCCTACAATTTCAACAAACGTAGGAATGGTATCAGAAGTTCTTTCAGAAAAATCAATTATTGATATAGAAAATGAAGTCTACCACCCTGCTGAAGAAGATATTGAATATGCCTATGAACGAGTCAGACAATTTGAGATACAATTACATCATCAAAAGTACTTAGAGATGTTTAAAGAGGTGATTTTAAATTGAAACGTGCATTAATAACTGGAATAAGCGGAATGGATGGCAGCCATCTTGCTGATTTTCTCCTAGAAAAAAACTATAGTGTCTTTGGCTTAGAGAGAAGATCCTCTCATAAAAATAGAGAAAATACAGGTCACTTGGAGGGAAAGATAGAGTTTATAGCTGGAGATTTAACTGATCAAAATTCTCTCTTTAGAGCAGTAAAATACTCTGATCCTGACGAGGTTTACAATCTAGGCTCCCAGTCTTTTGTAGGAGAAAGCTGGAACACTCCTGAGCAAACCTCGAATGTCACAGGGCTAGGTGCCCTGAGAATGCTTGAGGCAATAAGAGAATATGGAAAGAACATAAGATATTATCAGGCAAGCTCTTCTGAGATGTTTGGAAGAATGGTTGAAAATCCTGCTCGAGAAACCACACCTTTTTATCCAAGAAGCCCCTATGGTGTGTCAAAACTCTATGCCCACTGGATTACAAAAAATTATAGAGAGTCTTATGGTATGTTTAACTGCTCCGGGATCTTATTTAATCATGAGTCAGAAAGGCGAGGAATAGAGTTTGTCACAAGAAAGATTAGCGACGGTGTTGCAAGAATCTCTCTAGATCTCGCAGATCACATCTCCCTGGGAAATCTTGAGGCTAGGAGAGATTGGGGATACGCTCCTGATTATGTTGAGTCTATGTGGCTCATGCTTCAGCAAGAATCTCCAGATGACTATATTGTCGCTACAGGTGAGTGCTATTCGATCGGTGATTTTTTAGACCTTGCATTTAAAATGATTGGCATAGACAACTGGACAAAATACGTGAAGCAAGATGAAAGATTTATGAGACCAGCTGAGGTAGACGTGCTGAAGGGAGATTATTCAAAAGCCAAAGAGAAGCTTGGGTGGTCTCCCAAGACTTCTTTTTCTGAGATTGTGAGAATTATGGTAGAAAACGATATTCAACAGCTTGGGAGGCATCAATGGTTGAAATAGTTGAAAAACCCTGGGGACGTGAAATAATTTGGGCAAAAACAGAAAGCTATGTTGGAAAGATCTTGTACATAGAGGCAGGAAAGAGACTCTCTTTTCAGTTTCATGAAAAAAAAGAAGAAACTGTCTATGTTAAATCAGGAATATTATATCTAGAAACAGCCGGAATGGCTAACTCTCCTGATAAAAGAAAAACCATTACCTTGTCTCCTGGTGAGACATTTCATGTTTATCCCTTGCTGACTCATCGATTTATGGCAAAAGAATCTGACGTGGAGCTTATTGAGGTGAGCACCAATCACTTAGAAGACGTAGTCCGACTTGAGGATGATTATAATAGAATTAATATTAAAAGGAATGAGATATGAAAGATTTTAATTTTGTTAATTTTGACGCTAGCTCACAATCGATTGAAGATATTCCCCCGAGAACAGGAGATATCACTAAGATTCACATTAAAGAAAAGCTAAAACAGATAGACATTTCACTTGAATCTGATATCTCTCTCGGAGAATTTGACCAGATAGGAGAATTCACTGCTAAAAAGGCAAGAGGTGAAGAAAGTGAGCATTTTAAGAATGTGGGTGCCTTTTTTCGTCCGAACTACGAGAGAGGTATTTTAATTCATAGTCTAATCAGAAAGTTTAATATTAAATCTTATCTTGAGATTGGATTTGGAAGAGGATATTCCTGTTTATGTGCAGCACGGGCAATGGCTCAGAATGGCGGAGGAAGAGTAGCAACAGTAGATCCTGCCCTAGATGAAAAATTTTTAGAGCAGCTAACTAGTATATTCCCAGCGGAATGGTTTAAATTGATTGAGTTTTATAAGTCGACTTCTGCTGAAATGTTAGGCAGAGTAAAAGATAGATTTGATTTCATTTATATTGACGGCGATCACACCTACCCGGGCGTAAAAACTGATTGGGATCTTACAAAAGATAGATATAATAAATTTTTATTATTTGATGATTATCACATGCCTGAGATTGTTCAGAAAGATATAAGCTGTGCAAACTTAATTGACTCAATTGAAGATAAGAGCAAGGAGCTTATCATAATGGATAGAAGGATATTCTTTGATGACAGAAGAATTCCAGATGATGAAATCAAATACGGTCAAGTTTTACTAACTCGTGAGGAGTGAGATAGATGCGAATAGTAGGACTTTATAACTGGCACGATGGCGGATACTGTGTTTTAGAAGACGGAAAGATTGTAGAACATGTGGAAATAGAAAGATATACCCGAATTAAAGAATCTGGAGGAGATAGCTTACAATATTTTATTGATCATTTTTTAAATAAAAGAAGTCTTAGCTTGGATGACGTTGACTATTGGGTTTCTCCTTACCCTGATTTCAACTTATCAAAAGAATATAACACATTTGATATTATTCCCAAAGAGAAGATTAGCTTTTTTCCTCATCATTTTTGTCACGCTGCTCACGCTTATCACTCTTCTAATTTTGATAATGCCTATATTGTGACACTTGACAGTGCAGGAATGGATGAAAATGATAGATCGGTATCCACATGTAGCTATATCGCACAAAAAAACCAGATAGTTAAAACAGGAGATATTCTCAATGATTATTTTAGCTTAGGAAATTTGTGGGGTAGGGTAACAAGATTCATATTTAAACTTTCTGCCGGGTATCCAAGAGGACACCAGGCTGGATCAGTAATGGCAATGGCTGCACTGGGAGATCATACAAAATATTATAATGATTTTATGACAATGGCTACGACAGCTTTTCAAGCTGTCAAAGTTATGCCGCCTGGATATAAAAGGGGTGTATATGTTCCCCCCGAAGAAGATGTGATACACCCATATTTGGATAAATATAGAAAAATAGCAGAGGAGAGTGAGCAAGAAAAGTTCAACATGGCAGCGTCTCTTCAAAAAGTAACTGAAGAGCTTATTTTTAATGTAACCAGGTCAGCAATTCTAGAAGCGAATAAATTGGGATTTGAAAGTAAAAATATATGCTTTGCCGGAGGTGTTTCTTTAAATTCAGTTGCCATGGCAAAAGTTTTAAAGGAGATGAAATATAATATTGAAAATTGCTTTATTCCACCTGTTCCTTACGATGGAGGCCTGACAATCGGAGCATGCCAACATTTTTGGTATCATGTTCTAGATAATCCAAAAACAGGAGACTTTGTCTCTCCTTATCTGGGAGAAGAATACTCAAAAGAAGATATTGAAAATTCCATCCTTGAGAGATCAGGTGAGCTACACGTTAGAAGAGACTTCTCTATTGATAGCTGTGTTGATTTGCTTGTTGATAATAAAATAGTAAGTGTATTTCAAGGAAAAAGTGAGTCAGGCCGTCGAGCACTTGGAAATAGAAGCATCTTAGCTAATCCTGCTAATCCAGAAATGAAAGAGCTGATCAATAAAAAAGTTAAGCATCGACAGTGGTATAGACCTTTCGCCCCCACTGTCCTCGAAGAGCATGGAGATGAGTGGTTTGAGGATTTTTTTCCATCTCCGTATATGGGATTTGTTTTTAAGTTTAAAGATGATTCGCTTGGAAAGGTTCCTGCGGTAGAGCATGTTGACAAGACAGCTAGAATTCAAACAGTTAATCTTGATCAAAATAAAAATTACTATGAGCTTATAAAAATATTTTACGAGAAGACAGGGATTTCAATGATCTTAAATACAAGCTTTAATGACAGAGAGCCCATATGTGAAACCCCGGGACATGCTATTGATTGCTTTTTAAGAACTGATATTGATTATCTTTATTTTTATGAATACAGAATACTAGTTGAGAAAAGTAGTGAAAGTTTATCTAAATAGAAAACCCAGAATCGGACCCTGGGGTGGGGGAAATAAAAGTCTATCATTACTTTGCCAAAAACTAAAAAAGCTGTCTCATGAAGTTGTCTTTGATTTAAACAATGGAGATATCGACATAATTTTTTGCTATGATCCTCGTCCAAATGAAACAGGAGAATGGTATCAGTCTTTTTTATCATATCGTCAAAATAATCCAAAATGTAAAATAATACAAAGAGTAGGGGATGCTGGAACACATGGAAAACCAGAGCTAACAAGCTTAGTATCTGAAAGTGCAAAATATTCAGACTTTTTAATTTTTCCAAGCTTTTGGGTTAAAAATTATATTGAATTTACTGGTAATAATTTTACTGTAATCCCAAATCGCCCACCTAGCCAGTTTTTTCAATTTAGAGAAAACAGAGCCATTGGGAAAAAACTAAAATTAGTAACTCATCATTGGTCTACAAATCCCAAAAAAGGATTCAAAACATATGAGTTTCTCGCCAGTCTGTCAGCCCTAGACTCAGACTTAGATTTTGAATTAACTTACATAGGAAGAACACCCGAAGACTTCAATTCAAAAAACATAAAATCTATCACACCAAAAGACGCCGAATTTCTTTGTAGAGAGCTACCTAAGCATGATATCTATTTTACAGCGTCAATTGAGGAAGCCGGAGCCAATCATGTGCTTGAGGGCATGGCTGCCGGACTCCCAGTGATCTATCATTCTCTGGGAGGAAGTATCCCAGAATACTGTGACGGATACGGAGAATCATTTTCATCTAATCATGAGTTAGGGAAAAAAATTAAAGAAATTATTTCTAGTTTTAAAAATTATAAAGACAAGGTGCTGGGGTATGATCAGAAAATTGATCAGACTGTAAGAGAATACTGTGAGATAATACATGAAATATAAGGTAAATATAAGTGTAGATGATGTTTCTCCTCATCCGAGATCTTCTATTTTGGTGGTTGAGAGATGCTTTGAAATTTTAAAAAAGATACCACAGGCTAAGTTTACTCTATTTGTACCCATGGCATATTTTAGGTCTCTTCCCCAGCCTGCTCAATCAATGAATGAATTTCCGCTGGAGATTCAAAATTATCCTAACGTTTGTTCAGCATTAAAAAATTTGGATCCCGATGTCTTTGAGATAGCATACCACGGGGTCTTACATGGAATTCCCGGAGTTAGTAATAATGATGAATTCAGAGACCTTAACTATTCGGAGGCGATCGATAGGCTCCGACATATGTTTGAAATAGCTAAGCTGGCGAAGCTAGATAAATTAATTAAACCCATTTTTCGACCACCTGCATATAGAATGTCTCCCGAAGCCATTAGGGCAGCAAGAGACATGGGTATAAAGCTTCTCTGCCTCTCGCCCGAGGAAATGTATAAACAAGTCTATCAAGGAGAAGAGGAGAAAAAGGATGATGTTGTGTATTCAACATGCGGTCCTCCCGTTTATCCTCTTCAGCTAGAAGAGAAGACAGAAATTGTCTACCATGCCTGTGAATGGGATAGAAATTACCTATCTGTTGAAAAAACTGAAGAGCTTGTTGATTTTTTGTCAAATGATATTGATGATATTGATTTTTGCTTTATAGAGGAGCTGCTTTAAGTTGGGAAGATCAGATCCACATGTTTTTTCTGAATATCTTAAGGTTATTCCTCAAAAACAGTATAAAAAGGTTGCATTTTTAGGGTTTCCAGGTTTCAATGATTTAACTTGTAGAATAGATGCAAAAACATCTGTATATTTTGATCCCATCATAGGGAACTGGGAAATAAATGATGGAGATTGGGATATTGGAAAAGACTACGATCTTATTATCTGTACGAGATGCCCTTACTTTGCTAAAGATCCCAAAGCGTTTTTTTCAAAGTGCTGTGAGGCTCTTTCGCCCGATGGCTATTTGTTTGTTGATTGGGGCTTGGGAGATCACTGGCGGTTTGAAAGTTTCAAGATCGGGTGGGTAAAGGACGGAGAGCATGAGTGGGCATATCACGAAGATAATTTTTTATGGTCATGTGTTTGGGATGATATTTTTTTAAATCATCCAGCCTTTAACATCTTTTCAGAAAGAGTTAAAAAGCTTGGATATGAAAATGTAAAAGAGGCAATATTCAAAGAGGTGCCAAGCGTTTTTGAGCTTAAAGAAATAAAAGAGAATGTTAATATTAGTGCTCATATTTTTACACTATGGGAAGATAAACCGCAGCTCTACATAGCGTTATTATGTAATTTAAGGAAAGACGTGCTATGATTAAACATTTTCAAAATGAAAAAATGGAGAACTACATGAAATTTGCAATTTGCATTCCTTCGATGCTTGATATTGAGATTATCTCTCAATCAACTTTATCGATAAGAAAAAATATAATTGAGGCTAACCCGGAGGTAAGCTTTGTGCTTTTTACCAATGTTGACAACTTTCGACAGGAAGATTGTGAGGGCGATGCCGATGATATCATCTCTCTTTACTCTTCTCTTGAATCAGATAACTGTCAGGTTGATATAACCTATACCGGAGAGAGAAAAGGATATAACGGTGCTACAAAATATCTCTTAACAAGGTTTACTAATAGCGATTGTGAGCATTGTGTCTTCTATGATGATGACCACGAAATCTTAAATCCGATACCAATTGAAAAGATATATAAAATATTATCTGATGGAAACGTATATCACCTGGGAAACACTTATTCCAAATGTAGCAGTGAAAATCCTTTTGTTGTAAAAAAGATTAAAAATGATGATAAGGTGATTTTTGTAGAGAATAATAGAAATTTTTATACGTATCCCGGAACAATTTTTTCCAAATCTTTGGCACTAAACGTTCTTGCTGAGGCAGATTTTTTCAATACCAGTGATAATGCTGAGGACGTAATTGCAAAAACATCTGCCTTTAAAGAGAAAAATATTATTTCTATTTTTCATGAGAGGGATAAATTCGATATTGCTGAGCATGGAGACTTTAGAATTCCTCTTGATTGTCACTATAGTCTTGATTTAAGAAGGTATAGAAGAAAAACATGCTCAGATGTAGGAAATTACAATTGAACTTTCTAGTAAGCGAAATGACTTTTCTAAAATACTTTATCCCTATAATTGTCGAGGGAAATAAACGAGGCATTTCTTCAAAAGTTTTTATTAGATCGAATAACAAATATACAGATCCGTATAATGAATTAAATTTTCCTATTTTAAAAAAACACTCGGAAGATTTTAACTTTGAGATTCTAGACCTAGAGGATATTAAAAATTACTCAGGAGTCACATTTACTGTAGAGGGTGTTGACATCCACATGCTGGGCAAGAATCACAAAAAGATAGTTTTAACATACCAAACTGATTTCGTTGTTCTTTTTGATCGATATAAAAATGAGGCTGATCATATTATTTTTCCAAGTGAAAAATTTGCAACATATTATGAAAAACAATCTGATAAAAATTTGTATCTTGGCTCTCCAAAATATGATAATCTTCTAGAAAGAGAAGACATTTTAAAAAGATACGGTCTTTCTGAAAAAGAAAAATATGTGTTGCTTCCGTGGCCAAGAGTGAGAGATGAATCGAAAGTTGATCTTAATATGATTGTTCAAGCTCTTTCAAAAATGGGATTCTTCCTTTTAATAAAATGTAGAGGAAAAGAGCCCCACCTTCAGCTTAAAAAAGCAAAAATGTCAGGGCAGCTTTCTAAGACTAGAGCAGGATACTGGGAAGACGAGATGTGGCATCCTCACCCGTCGCTTGATCTAATAAAGGTTGCTGATTTTGTTTTAAATTTTGATTCAACAATTATAAAAGAAACAGTCCTGCTTAGGAAGAATGTCATAAATTTTCACATAAAACCCTTTGATCCAATGTTAAGCTTTTTATATGAATATGACTATTGTTTAAATTTAGATCCTAAAATTTTATTTGACAATTTTTCCGAGAAAGTTTTAAGTTTTTACGATAAAAAGCACGATGAGGCATTTGATAGATCAATCAAAGATAATCTATTTGAGACGGGTAATTCCTCAAAAAAAATACTAGACTATTTTTCATCATGAAAATTATGATGCTAACAACTGATACAAAACATCATAGGTTTTTTTATTAATGTGATAGAGAAAAATTTTAAAGATGTTTCAGTTATCTTTGAAACGAGAAGCTTAAAAAAAGACTATCCGACCGGGCCCTTTTTTGAAAAAAATCACAATGAAGAATTTAAAAAAGCAAAATCTAATCATCTTTTTGATTTTAAAGCCTCTCCAATAATTCTTGACGAAGTTTTAAAATGAATATTGTTGGATCAATTGAAGCTAGAATGAAATCTTCCAGGCTTCCAGGAAAGGTTTTGACAAAAGTTTGTGAAAAGACTGTATTAGAGCATATAATAGATCGTGCAAAACAAAG
>Ga0098047_10000822_pt1 | contig 12541 bp, 18 predicted proteins | sample 12_taG_FD_92585 | JGI IMG/M metagenome (GOLD analysis project Ga0098047, IMG submission 92585) | Marine viral communities from the Subarctic Pacific Ocean - 12_ETSP_OMZ_AT15267 metaG | ecosystem: Environmental > Aquatic > Marine > Oceanic | place: Subarctic Pacific Ocean | collected 2015-01-16 | reverse complement strand
TCGAACTGTTTCGATCGCTTTTAAAAACTTACTCATTTATTCTTCCTCCTGCTGTATATCACTATCACGCCAATTATAAGAGTGAGAGAGATATGGACTGTTCTCATTAATTTCTATAGTTATATCACTAGTATCAAAGTCATTAACTACAAACTCTGCAGCCACGTTTTTAGCTAAATCTTCTATCTCTTTTAATAAAGGCTTTAATTCATCCGGTAATTGATTAGACTCCTTAACTTCCATTTCTACATTATCTGGAGTTGTAGTCCACCATTCAGAAGTGCCTGAAAACCGTTTATTTTCTTTTGATTCTGTATCGTAATCATTACTCATTTTATAACCTCTACTTGTCCATAATCAACATACCATAGCTTCCCTACTGGATCTTTAACTTCAAGATCTTTATCTGGAAACCCTATATGTGTTATTTTTACAACCGTATCTTTATACAAGGTTCCTTCTACAGTTGAAATAGTTTTTATCATTTTGACTTTTTCACCTACTTTAAACTCAAAACTTATCATATTTTTTTCCTCTCATTTACAAAACGCTTTTGATTTCATAAACCACCCATTGTTTGAATAATAACAATTGGGGCACAATAATCGAACATTATCAAATGAATTATTTTTATGATCACCGTCTGTATAATCAACAGTTAAGCAAACCACATCAGTTCCTATATTTCGCTCATTCCACCCACATATGTCACATTCTTCAACCATATAACCTTCCTTAATTAGTCGCTTTTTAAAAACTGATAAAGTATATGGGTTATCTCGCTTTCCTGTGCATATGTCCTCTAAAGAAATTGTGTATGAACCAAATCCCTTTTTTACACCTACTCCAGCTTGATTCTTATGCTGTTCAAATAGGTCATAATATTCAGCGTATTTTTTATATGTTTTATAAGATACCCCAATCCATCGAGCAGCTTCTGAATTAGATTTAGTGTTTTCAATAGCTGTTTCAAGCATACGTCTTGTTATCACTAACCTTTTTCCCGGAACGCGTATCGGTCTATGAATAGATTTAGGGTCTATATCTTTCACGTTTTTTGAAAAATCTGTATCCGTCTATTAAAATTTGATGTCTGCCGCGTTTGGGTATTCAGCGCAGTGTAATCATCTAGTTTACGGTATGCTGGATTTGATTGTCCAGCCCTTTGGTCTGATGTCCAAAAGAGATCACCTTTTTCAATATCTTCAAACAACATACTATCAAATTCTATTGTCCCTAGATTGGGTGTTCGATTGGGGTTACTATCAGATGTTGGGTTATTTTGTGCCACTTTTTTTCTCCTCATTAATTTCTTTATTTTCTTTTAATAATATTTTTTCAGTTTCTTTTCTTTCCTGACTATCTGTTTTTTCCTTACTTATTAAAAAATCACTAACATGGTTATTTAACCTTCTAAGCTCAGCCAAAGCTAGATCTCGAACAAATTCATCTTGATCAGGCTCTAAAGCTGTTATCATAAGCTTTTCAATGTAAGGTCCAAGTTTATGGTTTGTCATTTTATTTTCCTTATCTTTATTCTGTAACAATAATTTTTAGAGAATCCACAAAGTGTGTGCCGCATGCATCATCATAACCGCAATAAACAGTAACTGTATCGCCGATGAACTCACCCCATACAGCAAGTACGGTGAACGCCTCACCGTCAATGTCTGTGTATGATGACTCATTCACTAAATTAGTCCAATTTCCATACAAATTTATTTCTTTGTTAGAGAGCCATGCTACCTTCTCTGGAGCATCAGGAGAAGCTCCTGTTGTAGCCCGCAATGTAGTAAACGTTTGCACATACTCATTTAAATATTGCATTTTGTAATAACCGTTTTCCTCTAACAGTGTTGGTGCATCTATATTTAAATATGTCTCAGATGTACACGCATCTTCAACTATGATATCCTCGCACCCTGTCAGTAATATATATGTAAATATTACACTAAACAGTGCAATCTTTCTTAAGATGTTTTTGATTTTCTTCGCTTCTTTTGCCATACCTTTTTACCTTTATCTCGTTTATTTTGTTTTTGTACATCTTCCCATGATTTTTTTGGTTTTGGGAGGGGCTTCTTAGATCCCTTATCCACTGGAAAGTCATTTTCTCCATTCCATTGCCATTTAGACATAATCGTCTCCTGTTTTCATGTATAGATATTAAGAATAAATATCATTAAAAGCAACTGTTTTTTTACGGTAACCCCTGTGGGTTCAAATTAATTAAATACTGCTCATAGGTGTCTTTTGATCGAATGTCTAGAGTAAAAATATCCAATTCCATAGTTCCAATCTCACCACTATCTTGAATTATTTGTGATAAACTGACAATTATCTGAAAATTTTCTGATGTAAGTTTATTAGCATCAAACTTTACTATTATTTTTTGTGTAGGCTCAATGTGATCAGAGTGTATTTTGCTTGATAGATCATACAGTGTATTTGGCTGCTCTTCTTCAATATATTTATTACAGCCATACCCTTTATGACCTACCCAATCTCCATAGATAGCATCACACCACGGTTCTAATTCCTTTAACGTAGCAGTGTCACAGTTATCCACCACAAACCCTATATCATATTTAGGTGTAATTATTGGATACATCATCTCATCATGTTGTACAACCGTGCCCCATTTTCGAATAAAATTTCTCATATTTTTAGTATTAGTTTCCTGCCACTCTGGAGAATCCTTACCTGTTCCTCCTCCACTGTGTTTGTTAAATCGACTTCCTCTACTAGTAAAATGGTATACTATCCCGTCCCACGATTGAATTAAGTTATAACCCTTTAATACAAACCGGTTAAATAAATCTGAATCTTCTCTAGACTGAGGGGCGAATAATTCATCGTGTCCACCAATAGCTAAGTAATCCTTTTTATACATACACCACGGGGCAAAAATACCATTTGTGGTTCTATCAGGCGTTTCTAAATCTGCAGCGTACCATTTATCAAAACTAAATTCTTCTGATTCAAGTCCAAAGTTTTCTATTATCTTCTCTGGGCCTTCGGGGTGTAACGGTGGTTCAACTCTGGTAGCGCTCACGACAGTTCCCGGCTTCAGATGCTTTAATATATTTTTATCTAGATTTGCCCCCGCTACCATATCTGCATGAAATGCTAATATTATATCAGTTGATGCCATTTCAATGCCTTTGTCAAACATTCCAACTATACCGACTCTTTCATATCCATCATTTATATAAACGTGTAAATTATCATCGTCTAATGAATCCAACCACTCTTGTGTTCCATCGGTACTAGCATCATTCAATACAAGAACTTCATGATCTCCTTCTAAATTTTTAATTGATTTATATGACAATTTTAAAAATTCTAAGTTATTTCTACTTGGAATAACAAATGTAATTTTTTCTAGAATATCCCAAGGACCAGGTCTTTTTTTATTTATGTCAAATGATTCGTCCATTTTATTTCCTTTTCAATTATTTCTGTTATGTACGGCATAAAATTTTCTTCTACAAATAAAGAACTCTCATAATTATCTCGTGCAGTTGTACTACATTCTTCATAAAAACTTGAATCATCTTTTAACTGTGTGGCTAATCTCATAGCAGATTTAACATCCCCACTCTCTACACTCAGCATCGGATGACATATTGTCTGAGTGTCTAAACCAATATACCCAATACAAGGTATTCCGTGAAAGGCACAGTTCAAAGTAAAGGTTCCAGCGGCCCACGTGGGCATCAAATGAACCCCCACATGAAATTGACTCAGCGCGTGCAACCATTCTACCCAGGTCATATATGGTAAATGAGTTATATCTAATTCATCTTCTCTTTCTATCTTTCTACCCATTGATGGTGCACATATTGGCATATCAAATTGCTGAGCTACTAAATAAGAATCAAATCCACCATACCACCTAACCATATTCCCACCAATAATTACTGCATCTGACCACTCGTTTCTTGGAACTATATCATCTGTTATCATCAACGCAGGCATTATATAACATCGCTTGTTTGTTACCCCTTCGTAATACTTCTTATCTATTTCATTATGACAAAATATAAAATCAACGTCAGCTATAGTATTGTAAAACCATATCTGCTGTTCCATCGTATAATCTTGAAAATACCAATGAGGGCCTTCTTGCATCATTGCTACTTTCTTACATACTCGTTTAATCTTTTCAAAATCAAACACTGGAGTATTTTTAGGAACCGTTATAATACCTAAATCAAACTCATCGTCAGGTATATTAGTAACTGGATAATGTGTTGCATTAAGTGCATGCATCCAAGATACATCATTGCGGCGATTTGGGTGATCCCGTGGCACCTCACCAGTCCAATTACCTTCTGTGAACCAAGCTATTTTATAATCCTTTAACTCCACACTAACTCCTCCATTTCTTTTTTAGTCATCCTTGGAGCTGACTTTGAATTATATGGTTCAAATAATTTATTATCATGTGGATTTTTTTCCATACGAATATGAATATCATCTATATGATCTACATCAACATCATATAAATAAGTTCTGTCTATTTCATTTTTAGAAACTAAATCTTCATCAGTTTTCTCACCTGGTCTTTTTCCCATTATTTCTATAGTATTATCTCCAGCAACAACTTTTGCCAAATCAAACATATTTACACACTTCATTTTATACGATTTGACAAATCCACCACCGTGTTCTTTTGTCCAACTAATAGTTCTTTTAATTAATTGAGCAGCATCCTTTTGTGTAAAAATCAATCGATTCATATTAGGATCTGTAAGTTTAAGTGGCTTTCCTTCTTTTTTTAATTTTAACCAAAAAGGTAATACTGACCCTGTGCTATGAGCTACGTTAGCAAACCGAGTTAATGAAAATCTATTAGTATCATTATTACTGTTCATAAAGACCCTTTCCATTAAATATTTTGAAGCACCGTAAACACTTTCAGCTAAACAAGACTTATCTGTACTTATACCAATTGTAATAGGTACATCATTTATAATACTGGCTTCAACTACATTCAAACTACCCATTACATTTATGTGACAGCCAGCAATAGGGTTCTTCTCCATCAAATCAATATGTTTCATGGCAGCTGAATGAATCACTACGTCTGGTTTCACGTCTTTAAATACTCTGAGTAACAATCCTTTATCTTCTATATTACCTACATAAGATTTTACTTCGGGATACTCTCTTTTTAAGTCAGCTATCTTCTCCTCGTTTCTACTAATATTGATAAACTCACTATCATTTTGTTTAATAAAGGCTTTTCCTACAGTGCCGGTGCCTCCTGTTATTAATATTTTCACTTAAATACATCCTCCCAAGTATAAATTTTTGACTGATTAAATAAATTATAGACATTATGGTGTGACATATCGCTAGCTTTTTTATACCAATCATGGACTTTTCTCGCAGACCCAACATCTCCTAATTCTATATTACGCTCACCTTTAACATACATCCTTTTCTTTGGGTGTTTTCTATTATGAACCAGTAAAATATTTTTAAAAATAAACTGCGGTATATTTTCACCTAAATTCTTAATTAAAGAAAACATAAAAGCTGTATCTTCATGTATAAAAAAAGCACTCCTTGGTATATTAACGCCAGCTTTAATTACATCACTAGAAATAACCAGCCCACATCCGTTAAACTTAAACGGATTGACAGTGCGCACATCTAGCTGTTCAACTTTATCATTAATATCATCCATCTCATCAATATTCATATTATATCTAAGACTCCACCAATTTTTTGTATCCATATCAACAAACGGCTTATCTGTAAAATCAACATGCTCAATAGATTGCCATGATTCATCCCACATTTTACATGTTCCAAAAAAAGCTATATACTTATTAGTTTTATTTTCAATATTATTATTATGCAACAAATCTAACACTTCAAACGTTTGCTTTGGTATTAAAGCGTCAGTTTCTCCCCACATTAAGACATCAACCTGGTCGCAGTATCTTTCATTAAACTCTCTCCTATAATCAGCAATTGTATACGGAGTTAATTTTTCATTATTAAATTCTTCTCTTTTACTAGGATAAAAACTGATTCTTGTATCCCTGCCCTGCCCACTTAAACTAGTTCTTACTTTCAAAAATCTTTGAAAGATATCATCCAATTTCATTTGTGTTTCATCTACTTGTTCAAGATTTTGCGCCATATTAAAACAAATATCTACTATAACATTTTCTTTATTATCTATACTCTGCAGTGCTCGGGTTACACTTTCAAGATACTCATCTATAAGTTCAACCTCATACCATTGTACAAGACACCCTATTGCAAATTTATTTTTAAGATATACCATTATATAAATACTCGTATGTTTTTTTCATCCAATAATAAGTTAAACTAGCATCATGGTTATTAGGTATAGCATTATAATGGTAAATCCAACCTAGCTTAGTAAATGTCATTTGATCATCTAAAATTTCTTTTCTAACCATATCTTGCATATTCCACTCATAAGGTAAAATCTTATAATCCACCTTCTCCATATTTAAAAAGAAATTTATTATGGGCTGGTCTGTACCCACATGTAAAGTATTTTGTATGCGCTGTATACCTTCATGATTAGTAAGATAGAAGTCTAATATCTGTTTGTATAGTTTTTTATGAGCTTTATTAACAATTAGCATACCTGAATTAAGATATTTCCAAAATGGAAACATATAGCCATCAAACACATATTTTGAATAGTTTTCAATACTACGTATAATCCAATCATAACTACCATCTGCAGCAACACCACAAAGTTTGTTATCTGTAATATTAAAAATATTAGGCGCGTCTGGATGTATAATAATATCAGCATCAGAAATTAAAACTTGATCATAATCAATATTATTTGCTTCAAGCAAATCAAACACCATTAACTTATGCCAATTTGCGTTCATTATTTCTGAATTATAAACAGCATTTTCAAGTACAAATAGTTCAAAATCATTGTTTTTAGTCCACTCTTTCCAACTAGCAATACTGTATTGATATGGTTGAGATCTACTACTTCTACTTTCTTCTTTAATATTAACTATAAAAACGACATTTTTCATTTAACTACCTTACAAATTAATCCTTCGTAATCTTCTAATACTCTATTTTTCTCTTTATCAAAAATGTGACCTGGTTCATGTCCTATTTTTTTAATTATTTCAATTTTACCCAAACCTATAAACTCATCTACAGCTCTCTTGACTTGATCTCGATGAATATTCATACCATAATCATCAAAAACTATATAGCATTCATCTTCTATATTTGCCCCCAAACATCTATTAATATCCATAACTACATTTTCATATAGATGTCCTGCATCTATCAAAAACATGGAAACAGAATCTTCAACCGGCAACTCATTACTGGAATATAAATCAAAAGGAACATATTTTATATTATCTAACCCTACATTAAGTTTTTTGGTATCTTTAAAACTTCTCTCTTCTCGGTTTATCGTAAATACCTTTTTAAAACAATACGATAATACTTTTGTTGTTTGACCTTTGTGTGTACCTAATTCAACAGCAATTTTATTTTTAAAATCTTTAAAGTAATTCCACACATCAATTTTAAATTGATTAGATGTAGTTGTTATATTAGTATGCTTGTCTTCTCCAATGCTTTCTATAATAGCATCTATATTTGGAGATAACATATAATTGTGCTTAATCAGCTTCCAAACCTGGCCCATTAAATTTGTTCTTTCATTTTTCGGAAACCCGTTAAACTGCCACACATAGCTATATTTTAAAAAAAATGGAGTTTCATCTTCATCAATTTGCCAGTTATAGCCAAGCATATCTTTTCTGTGTATATGAGACAGTCTAAATGATATTGGTAAATTAAAATTAACATCAACGTTATTTATTTGAAGCCAGTAATTAAATGGGGTCTGGTCTGTACCTTTCTTTACAATCTCATCTTGCAGAGAAATTAATTTGTCCTTATTAGTTTCATAAAATTCTTTAAATTTACTAAATATTGATTTATGCTTTTTATTAATAATAACAAACCCAGCGTTTATATACTGAGCTAAATCAAAACTAAACTTATTAAAAAACTCGTTATAGCCATTAATGGATTCAAATATCCATTTCATATTATCCATATCTCTCCAGCCAACCATTCTATCGTCAACCAAGTCAAATATATTAGGGGTGTCCCATTTTATCATAGTGCATGCATCAACCATTAAAATCTTATCATACTCAATATTGGATTGTTCCAGTTTGTCAAAAACATCAAACCAGCGTTGCCAAGTAATTCTGTATTCAAAGAAATCATCATGTGTTGGAGAGTCATAATGAAAAAATATACAATCATTTTTTGCACACCAAAATTCCCACGTCTTTTTAGACATTTCCATCCACTCAAATCCACCATACTTTTCACTGAATCTCTCTTTTTGTACTCCTGTCCAAAACACTACATTTTTTTTCATGTTACATTCCCAGGCAGTAAATTAACACCCCATTGTGTATCCGTTATATTATAAAATGGGTAAAAGGTGTGGTTGCCATCTTTAAAAAACTTTCTAATCATTTTTTGGTCATTAATCTTTTTCTGATTTTCTGGCCAAATTCTACTAAAATAAAATCTCGGTTCACAAAAATTGTACCCGTTACCAACGAAATCTCCAGCTTGAATACTTACGCTATAATTATCAATTAAATCGTCATCATCTTTACATCCAAATGCACTAAACTTTTTTGCATTCTTACCAAACACTTCTATATTACTATGTATCTTAGTATCAGCAGTATAACCTTCAAGAGAATATTCTCTTAATCGACTAGAAATAACAATATCTAAATCATTATTACTACGAATGCCCATCATGCTTAACCACGAGCTCTGACAAATTGTATATTCCTTACGGGGGATTTGTAATTTATCCAATTCATTTAAAAATTGTATGTTTTTTGTTGGGGAATAAAAACCATGTTTTGGTACATAAAAAGGTATATATTTCTCACCCCGAATTAATCTCCCAATCATAGCATACACTCTATGGGTTCCATGTCGTATTATGTCATAATCAAACGCCATTGGATGATTTTTGTTAAACCTATGTATTTCATCATCTGTCATCTTTTCTAATGATTGATAATAATCAGGTGATAGTGTTTTATTTCTCTCTTCTAAAGAGATCTCAGACTTGCCTGTTATTTTGTGTATGTCAGTATCTAAAACATTTCTCCTCCAGCCATGTAGTAGACAATTAAAATATTCCCAGTTATCTTCTTTTAACTTACTCTTTGCTTTTTCAATTGCTCCTTCCTGTTTAAAATATTCAACAACATCTCGTACAGTTTTTAGTTTATAGGGGTGATTAAACTGACCCCTGTATTCCCAATAATTGTCAGGGTCTAAACAAACGGCTTTTTTATGACAAATACGGCTAGGAAATTTACAATTTAAAAAATAATCTTTACTAATTTTTACATAACTCATTGACAAACCTTCTATATTTTTCTGACGCAAATGCAGCATGATTTTTATCTTGCGCTATATCTTCATATTCATACAACTCACATATTCCTTCTAAATCAATTAAAGTGAAATTATCCTTAAACTCCATAATATGTTTCTCTGTGAAGTCGTATACAAAGAGATGAGTATCATGCGTTTTTTTCTTTATTATCTCATAAAAAATCGATGAATCATTTTCAGTATGCTGACACTCTTGTGTAACATACCCTCTACATATATCATTATGATAGATAATCCCATGAAAGGCTGGCACAGTTGTTTTATCGTAAAACCCCTTATCTAAACCTAGCTGAACATTATCTTTTCTAATATAGCTTTCATTCCAAAGCTTATAATATAGCCCTGCATTGCTATCTTTAAATACCCATCTTGAGTGATCATCATTACCGTACCACTTATTACGCTGTTTTATTGCTAGCATATCTGACACATCAATACTATCTAAAGGTATCACTTTATAGTTCATGTAATATATGTTCCCTTTTCTAGTGAATCATTATATTCAATAAACATAATCTTTTTTGGTATGTAACATTTTAAATTTTTAAATCTCCTCACCCCTATAGAATGATCATAGTACCCCTCAAAATAGTTTGGTAAATTTTCATAGGGAAAAGGCACTGGGTGTGGGCAGGTGTGTTTTTGATTAATGAACTCTACAAACCTCTCTTTCCAAAACTCTACTCTCACCATACAGTCTGTAGACAGCCTACCAGTAGGAGAGTCTTCCCCTAAATAAGAATACCCATACTGGTGATCTGTATATCCAGGAAATGTGTTCTTTGAATACTTATTCATTTTTGTTAAATTAATATAATCAATATTCAAGTCTTTTATTTCATTTAAAACATTATGCATATCAGCAGCAGAGAAGTGAACTACTTGATCTTCACATAAATTTATCACATATGGTGTTTTTATTTCTTCTAACATCGCCAATGTAACTTCAGCCCACTTCTTCTCCAAATTATTATAAAAATTTAATTTACTAATATTTGCTGAGTATACATCTTTAATAATATCAAAATTTACAGTATCATTAAAATTAACAAAAAATTCAAAATCTTTTAATGATGAGCCTAATCTAGGCACGTTATCTAAAAGGACCTCTAGTCGCTTCTTATCAGTACAAATAAAATTCTGTATTATACTGAGCATAAATTACTCCAATGATCAATCATTTCATCCATCATAGTTTCAAATGTATATTCAGGTTCCCAACCAAATGTAGTTTTCAGCTTTGTAGCATCTCCACGGAGATATTTAAGCTCTTCGGCTCTCATAAATTTTGGATCCTGTGTTACATAGTCTTTATAATCTAAATCTAATTGATTAAATACATAATCACACATGCTGCCAACTGAATTTGTAACCCCTGTAGCACATACAAAATCATCTGGTTCTGTATGATTAATTATCATATGCATTGCTCTAACATAATCCTTTGAATGCCCCCAGTCTCTGTAAGCATCTAAATTACCAAGTGGTAGTTTATCCTGCAAACCAAGCTTAATTTTTACTGCTGATTTTACAACTTTATTAGTTACAAAATTAGAACCACGTCTCGGTGATTCATGATTAAATAAAATACCATTACACGCAAATAAATTATACGCATTTCTATAATGCTGTACCATATTAAAACCAAATACTTTCGTGCAGCCGTAAGGGCTTGTAGGGTGCATCGGAGTGGTCTCTCTTTGATATCCATCGTCATCTACCGAACGACCAAACATCTCTGATGAAGATGCCTGATAAAATCTCGCGGTAGGGCAATTATTTTTATAGGCCTCTAATACATTTAACAAGCCAAGTGCGTTTGTCTGTACTGTAAATTGTGGGATATCCATACTAATTCTAACATGACTTTGTGCTGCTATATTATAAATTTCATCAGGTTGAATAGCTCGTATCATTCGCTCTAATGAACTTACATCAAGTAAATCTCCATACTCTGTTTCAACCCCTTTTCCAACCAAATGGTCAATCCTGCTTTCTTGATGCTCTGCTATAGAATTTCGTCTTACTATTCCATAAACTTTATAGTCCATGTCTACCAATAGTTCAGCAAGATAGCTTCCGTCCTGTCCATTAATCCCTGTTATGAACGCTTTTTTCTTCATTTATATATCTCCATTTTTCTTAAATCAGGCCATTCTTCTATTGCCCATTCTCTCGCTTTAGTTTCAATTGCCTTTGGCAACTTTTTTAATCCTAAACTAGCTGTTTCAGGAGTCATGTAATAATGATATCCTATTGTGCTTATATTTTGATCTCGCCACGGTGTGTCTGGTTCTCTACCATCATACGACATTTTCTTTAACTCATCTCTTGCTTTTTTATCATCTGTCAATATCATACCACCTCTACCAAGACTCAGGTGTTTTTGATATTGAAAACTCAAACACATAAGACTAGTTGGGACATACCCATCTCTCTTCCAATACACAGCTGCATCAATTATATTAGTCCCACCCAAATAATAAAAATGTCTCCATTGCATCTCTTCCCATTCAAATTCAATACCTAGCTTGCTCGCTAAATTTGGAACTGAAGGGTAGGTATTTGGTGGGACAGTGAATTTTTTTACTTCTTTATATCTCAAACATAATTCTACTGCATGAGTACAGCAATCCACAGCTACTGCATATGGTGCACCATAAAACTCTGCTATTTTATTTTCAAATTCTTTTATCATTTCGAAACTCATTTTTTATAAATCTTTATAATATCTCGATATTTCAATCGACTTATCATTTTCTGTCGACGGAAAGTGATAAGTCGATTGAAATTACCATATTTGTGCACTAAATTATATTCTTCTAACCTTAATTTACATCTTGACAAGTAATGGGTATCCAAAAAAAGGTAATTAAATTTATGATTTGATACTGTTTCTGGAAAAATAGTCCCATTTTTGCTGGTTTTTTCCTCATTATAGTATACAGGAATACCTGAGTTAGTTAAAACATCACAATTATTAAAAATTAAAATATTTGATGTTGGGGGAGTAATATTATATTTTTCAAAAAACGAAGAAGATAATATTTCG
>Ga0098047_10000815_pt1 | contig 12566 bp, 12 predicted proteins | sample 12_taG_FD_92585 | JGI IMG/M metagenome (GOLD analysis project Ga0098047, IMG submission 92585) | Marine viral communities from the Subarctic Pacific Ocean - 12_ETSP_OMZ_AT15267 metaG | ecosystem: Environmental > Aquatic > Marine > Oceanic | place: Subarctic Pacific Ocean | collected 2015-01-16 | reverse complement strand
TAGGCGAGACGTTATTATAGAGCTTTAAATAGTTGGCCTGCGAGGCATTTCCAACAGCAGTATTATCGATCTCGATTAAATAAATCGTTACCGCCTGACTCGTAATATTATTATCAGAGGTTGCAGTCGCATCGTCTTGTAAAATTAACTTCGACGCGATCGGGCTAACTTGATTACTTACGCTTAACGCCATTTTCCTCTACCGTAAATCTAAACTAGATTAAACTTTAAAATTCAACACTGTCAAGCACCTACTACTTACTCAGCAATACACAGAAAATCAGGCGAGCGCATATCCATAACCGCCCCAGATAACCCAGTTGTTCGTAGTCCAGAGTAATTCAATCCTATCAGCCGCTGTATCTAGCGTAATAGTTGAATACCCGCCAAGATTATCCGGTGTAATCACACAAGCGTTTCCAGCACCCGCCCCGGCGTCAGTAGCGGAGAGGTAAAATAACTTCCGCATCGGGTAAGATCCACCATCCGCTAAGGATATAGCCGCTGTTCCAGATGCAGTGGACACAAATGTAGCTGGAATAGTTGTGGACGCTGCGTAAGAACCATTGCCCTTCGTCTCGGCAGCAAATGGAATGGTGGTGAGATAAGCCGGTGTGAATGCCCCAGAAATATCCACCGCCCCGTTTACATCAATAGTCGTAGCAGTTAAATCAATCTCAGTTGCAGACCCACTACCAACAGAAATTGTCCGAGTACCAGCAGTCCCAATGCTAATCGGGCCGTTCTTGTTCTCAGCGCCTAAACTAATGGTGTGTGTGTTGCTGTCCGTTTCCAACATAAGCCCAGCAGCGCTTGTGACGGAAGCATTGCCCGCAGAGCTTACCGATAACGCCCCATTAGAACTAAGGCTTACGGTACCCCCTGATTGAGTAAGGTTTCCTGTAAGACCAGTTGCCCCGGCAATGGCAACATCACCGTTTACATCAATAGTCGTAGCCGTTAAATCAATCTCAGTAGCCGACCCACTACCTACTGAGATGGTCCGAGTACCAGCAGTACCGATGTTAATCGGGCCGTTCTTGTTCTCAGCACCCAACTTAATAGGGTGCGTGTTACTGTTCGTCTCAAGCGTTAAGTTAGCGGAGCTATTAACGGAGATGTTGCCCGCAGCGTTTACGGTAGCTGCACCGTTAGAACTAAGGCTTACGGTACCCCCTGATTGAACAAGGTTTCCTGTAAGACCAGTTGCCCCTGTAACAGTCAACGAACCTAAATCTGTCCCCGCCTGCTCCCAAGACTGCGCTGTTGTCCCGATTGCGACGTTAGCCGTAGCCAACCGAAACACGCGCCCCGCGCTTGCGGTGCCCGCATCAATAGGCACCATTGTGTTCGCCGTTATCTCAGCGGACACATTTACATCTGTAGCGCGGGTCATTGTGGAAGATGCCCCGTTAAACACGTACACGCCGTTTTGTGCCCCGGCGCTTTGGTCCTTCAACAGCACACGATCGCCAGACGCTAACGTCACTCCGTCAATAGCCGCACCTGGGCTACTAGTATTTACATTGGCCGTAGACGCCACGCGCACAGATGGCTTTACGTCTACTTTAGCCTGTGTGGTGGCGACTCGTCGCGCTCTACTTGGAACCCTCGGCATCTTTCCCTCCCCCCGCGACGTACACCGTCTGCCCGTCGCTTCTATTAAATGCTTTGATTTTTCCGCTCTGCACCATTCGGTCCAATGAATACCGAATGGAGGTGCGGTTTACTCTACGCGGCTTCTGGCCCGCAGCCTGCGCGTAAGTCTTAATAATCTCGTTAAAGGTGGCCCCTTCCTTACCAAACAGTTTGATAACCCCGTACACAGACCTTGGAGTCTCACCTTCTGTACGCGTCACCTCTTTCGACTCACCCTTTGGGGGCTCTTTGTCGGATGACTTATCGGGAGGCTCTTCTTTTTCTGCGTCTTCTTGGGCTGCCTTAACCAAGGCGCTAAAGTTGCGTCTAGACTGCTGGGAGAAGTGCTCCTCCATGGCCTTATTGAGCACCAAAGCGAAGTATTTTTCGTTGCTCATTCGTCCAAACCTACTGTGTACCCGTGTGATTTATCATTTTCATCACTGTCATCGACAATCAACGTCCACTTTTTACCCGGCGATAACTGGCCACTCTTACGAACAATCCTACCCGACTTCATGGCCTCTTCGATACCGGCAGCCAAACTTAGGGTTATTTGATCATAAGTTGTGCCAGTTCCCTCACCCTGCCCTTGAGCTTGCTTGGGATTCCTGGGCGACGGGGTGTCTGGGCTAACCTCGTCCGCCTGCGGAATATACAAGTCCCCGCTAGCGTCCATAGAGCCAATTTCGTCGAAGGCTAGAGTGGTAATGGCCGACGTGTACACGCCATCTAGGATTAGGTCTCCAGTGGGGCCGTCCAACGGAGGCAAATCGTGCTCTGCGCGAATCTCGTTGATTGTCATGTAGCTGCGAATTCGCTTCACATCCAAATCAACCTTGTGGAACTCGGAGAGGGAATCGAACCCGACAAACCTAAACCCAAACTCAGGCTCAAGTGGCTCCACAATCCAGTGGTTAATCCAAGACTGCACCGCACGAATCAGCGGGCGGAAACCCTTATCCATTGAGTGTGCAATACGCTCCTCTGGACCACGCTGATTTAACATGGACGAGGAACCTTCGTTTCCGTACACGAAGCCAATTTCGGCAGGATCGATCTGAAATACAGCCGCCGAGATTTTAAGCAACCAATTGACCCACGACGAGTATTCCATGTCACGGTTACTCTGCCCGAGGGAAATGGACTTTAAATCCTCCCCGAACTCACGCGACGGGTCTAACTGGATAATAGGCGTACGCTTTGCATTTCTTGGGCCGACCATCATAGACATGATGTCGCGCTTGAACGCGGTGAACGCCCTGGCGTCCATCCGACTCTTTAATGCCAAGATGGTCGAAGCGTGCACACCGTTGGTAAAGTTAACTGCGTTATACGTCTCTGCGTTGAGCAAATTCGTAATAACGTTAATTAGCTCCTCCAATTCCGGATAACCATATCCATTAACGAATAGACTAGTGCGCGGCCTGCGAACACCAAAGGCCATCTCCTCATAGGAATACTCGTTGACGATTTCGTCGTCCACAACCTGAACGTAAACCGACCTATCTGGATCTCTCCGCCCCTTATCAAGTTCGCGGAGAGTTGGCTTCGCCCGCCGAATCGTCGCAGCATCTACGGGGATAAACCCCGAAGGCTTGTGATTACCACTAACTCGCCCCCCGGCAGAGGACATGACCTCAAAGTTTACTTGGTCATATGTCAGCGAATCTCTGGTAATCATCCGAAGAAAGGGCTCAAAGCCCCCTGGACCATGCTTCCCACCAGCTTCCAAGAGAAGCTTTTCGATCTCCTTAGCCCGCTTAACCTCGCCCTCGGTGGGCGATTTAGCGGTATCTTTAAGGACGACCTCAAACCCCAATCCATACCTGGAGCGCTGAGTGCTGGCGAAAGATGCGATCTGATTCACCCTATTCTGGATCATAGCCCCGATAACGGGGATGCGGGACATACGGTGGAGGGTTCCGTAATCAATTCCCGCTGTTCCAGGGTGGTTAACAGTCGGTCTATCTCCCAACCACGACCACATCATAGATGATGGGTCAAAAGCATAGCTCATCGGAGCAGGAGCCGCCTTACTGGCTTTCGCCAGTTCCACAATGGAGGGCTCTACTACGTCAAGCTTGCCGGTCGCTAGCGAACGAAGCCAACTCATTTCTATCCAATCTCGACGCCGTTAAGGGACATACGCTCACTACGGACTTCTGTAGCAAACGTCTTAGCCGCCTCAAACGGACCATCCGTGCCTTTGTTGTTGATATACGCGGCAATAGCATCTGTGTGCGTCTTAGTTCCAGACGCAAACTTGGTGACCACCCTATCCGCCGCAATACGTGAGGCTACTTCGTCCGGGATTTCCGGTGTGCTCTTGTACACTTCGCGAAGCTGTTCACGTAGTTCGGCGTGCACCATTCCAATGCTGGCCTCTGAGTAAAGTTCCGCCTTTTGAATAACGTCTGTAGCCCACGACTTAAGCAGTTCCCGTTCTTGCATTTCACCCTCCGCTAAACAGCGTGCTCTGGATTCTCCAGAATTGTAACCAACATATAAAAAGAAATCTCACCAGCGGTGAGATTACTCAACGGAGTAGTCGCGCCAGTGCCCGTAGCCTCAAAATAAGCTAACAACTGTGAATTACCAGGAAACAGCGTTGTACCGCCAGAACCGTAAAGTAACTGGTCTGTCGATGGATGTTCAACACCCTTCGCTGTTCCCTGCGCAGTGGCCCCCCAGCCAACCCTGCCGCTTGTGGCAGAAATATCATGCGGCACAAAAAGGCCGTCTACCACAATACCGCGCCCGCCGAAATTCTGATTTTCGTCCACTTCTTTGTCATCGCGACCAAACGCTGCGAACACCCGCGCTATAGGGGAAGGCCCAGTGAACAATGTAGTTGTTTTAAAGAAGACATCATGCACCAGGAAAGCAGCATCACACTCAAACATTTCAACAACAGCTACATTCTTATCAGTAACCGTAGAAAAATCTGAGTATTTAATGGTTGTCTTAATCACAAACGGTACGCCAATTACGCGCAGAATACGCCCGTTCTGAATTAAAACGCCGCTAGCGTCCAGGTAGTTAACCTTGGTTGCATCTTCCGCTGCTTGAGGATAGATCGCGTCGGAACATATAAGCGATTCAAACGCGGCCCCATGAGTTCCTCTAGACACAGCAGATGTAGCGGCAAGTGCCTCACTCCCGTCAATCTCGGGGAAAAAAGTATACCCTTTCGCCGTTGTGAGTTTGCCGGTTAGCCTTCGGAAGTCTACCGCTGTTAATTGCGCGTCGGCCATGACTACTCCTAGAGACCACGGATAGAGCTACGGATGTAGACTTTGTCGCCAGCATCGGTGCCAACAGTCACAAGCTTGAACGCCTTGAACACACCCTCACTCTGCGGGGCGGCTAAAAACGTATCGCCGTCCCCTAGATCCGAATCTACAGCGTCAGTGGCTAAATCAGTCCACACAAAAGCACCGCTCGAATCTACGGCAACCGCGCCGTACAATGCTACGGAGCCGCTAGTGAGCGAGACGGTGATGGAGTGCGTGTTAAACACGCCGTCCGGCTTCACGCCGAGATCGCTCTCAGTAATGATGTTATCGCCGCCAACGACGCTCAATGTAATCGCTTTCTCTCGTACCGGCCAAAAGCCAGAAGGCGGATTCGCCATTTGTTCCTCCTAAATATTATACAAGATCATATCCGTAACCGCTGAATACGACCCAGGTACTACCTGGGCTTGGTAGCCAGAGTAATTCAACCCTATCTGCCACGGCGTCCAGCGTAATAGTAGATCCTGCACCCAGGTTAGCAGGAGTGATTACTGCATCATTGCCAGCGGCAGCTAGATAGAAAATCTTCCGTAATACAGTGCTTCCTCCGTCAGCCAGCGAAATGGCTGACGACCCACCGTTTGTGTAGACAAACGAAATGGGGACAGTCGGTGAAGCTACGTCTGTTCCAGAACCATCCCCAGTAATTTGTTCTGCCGTTAACGAGAGTGTAGCTAATCCACCAGTCGCAGTCAGCGCTCCAGCAATGGTCACGTTATCCGACGTGTCCATTGTAATGGTAGAGCCGCCGTCAGAGGCTTTAATGATGTTGCCGCCAACCGTAAGGGCTCCAGAAATATCCACCGCCCCGTTTACATCAATCGTGGTAGCCGTTAAATCAATCTCAGTTGCAGACCCACTACCAACTGAGATAGTGCGCGAACCAGCAGTCCCAATGTTGATTGGGCCGTTCTTATTCTCAGCCCCTAAGCTAATGGCGTGGGTATTGCTGTCCGTCTCAAGCATTAAGTTAGCGGAGCTTGTGACGGCAACGTACCCCGCAGCGTTTACGGTAGCTGCACCGTTAGAACTAAGGCTTACGGTACCCCCTGATTGAGTAAGGTTTCCTGTAAGACCAGTTGCCCCAGCAACAGTCAACGTTGTAGTAGGGCTTAAAATGATAGCGCCGCCGGACTCTACTGTTAAATCTGTACCGTCGCTTGAGATAGCTTCGCTGGTCGAATCGAAATACAGCTTCTCGCCGCTATCGATTAAAACATCATCGAGGAACTTGAAATAGTCCTCGTCCGCCATCCAGGTCAACCAACCGTCGTAAGGTGATGCGGCAAAGGTAACTCCGACATCATTCGCAGTATTGTCACCGACTACGAGCAATCTTGGGATTAGTGTATACGCGCCTAAGCCGCTAGCGGCGGATAGGGTGACTCCGATAGCACCGTCAACATCCCTAAGATCCCCACCGCCGACAGTAAGATCGCCATCGATAGATAGGTTGCCGGTACTCGCAAGAGTCATTTTTTCCGAAAGCGTACCGCCCTGAGAAAGCTGGAATTGCATCTCAGCTTTCTCAGATGGGTCGGTACCGATAAACGCTACTTCTTTGGAAACTTGAATCTTACCGGCATCTACAGCAACGGTATCGGTGCCGTGGAGGTCAAACTGGATACTGACTTTTCCGGTTGTATCGCTAGCGTCTGATTGGTTTGTAAGCGTTAGTGCGACAAAATCCGCGTCAGTATCTTTCGCAATCGTGACGCTGCCATCGGATAACGATGCATCCCCGGCAATTTCAACATCGCCGTTTACATCAATGGTGGCGGCAGTTAAATCAATCTCAGTTGCAGATCCACTACCAACTGAGATGGTTCGTGCACCCGCCGTACCGATGTTAATCGGGCCGTTCTTGTTCTCAGCACCTAAGCTAATGGTGTGTGTGTTGCTGTCCGTTTCCAGCGTTAAGTTAGCGGAGCTATTAACTGAAATGTAACCAGCAGCAAGCAGCGTAATCCGGCCAGCCGAGTCTAGGGTAATAGGGTCGCCCTTCAATACCGTGGTCGTAGTTGTAGTACCTAGATTTAGATCCCGTGTGCCCGCCGTAGCAATGTTGACCGGCCCAGGCTTGTTCTCTGTGCCGAGGTTGATAGCGTGGGAGGCACTGCTGCTCTGCGTGTTCAGGTTTAGGCTGGCCGCAGCGTCCAGGGAGAGATTCCCCGCTGAAGTGAAAGCCATCGGGCCGCCTACACTCTCAGCAGTTAAGCCCGAAGCACCGTCAACACCAAAGACGGTGTACTCCGCTGCACTGGAGCCAATCTTCAACTGAGGCGTAGAACTCTGTAACGCAACACTTTGATTAAAATGCCAGCGATCGTCGCTGTTCTGCCAAAGAATAGTCTTATCGGTGGCCCCCTTTAAGGTAATGCCCCCACCATCAGCAGTCGCATCCGTTGGAGACGCTACGGAACCCAGCTCAATATTCTTATCGTCCACGGATACTGTAGTAGAGTTAACCGTGGTTGTCGTACCACTTATCGTTAAGTCTCCGCCTACCGTTAGATTTCCACCAACGAATGTAGCCGCTGTAACCGCGCCTACGGTGATGGTCCTGGTCCCGCCGGTACCAATGTTAATTGCCGAAGTTCTGTTCTCACCACCAATGGTGATAGCGTGTGTGTTGCTGGATGTGTCTAGTGTGACATTTGCGGCTCCAGCTACATTCACATGGCCGTTAGAGTTTATGTTAACAATGCCGCCAGATTGGACTAACGGCCCAACGCAGGCCACTTCAGTCGTGGATATTCCTGTATTCGGCACAGAAGCAGGCGTGTCAGCCCGCATTGACGTATCCAAGGTACGCCGGCTACTTTTTATACTAGTGCCGTCTGTAACCGTACCATCTGCGATGAGGTCGTCTACGTAGGTGTTAATATCGGCCATTATTCCTCCGACAAACGGCAGTGACCAGTCACTGTTCTAGATTAATTATATCTCGTGAGCAAGCATTAGCGGTAAAGATGTTAAATATCGAGCTAGTCTATTTTATCTCTATCATATCTCTAAGTTCGTCCCATACCGCAGAAGCTTCCGGTGCGTCTTCTAGGGGCGGGTCATCCTTATACGGGGGCATTTTCTCTTTTAAGTAGGGATCTACCTCTCCTTCATATGTATTCCCCCCGAGAAGGGCAACTCTATACGTGAAAGTAGACTTACGCGCACCTTCCTTCGCAAACCAGCAAGCCATCAAATGGTCTCCGGTATGCCCCTTGGGGTCATAATAGAGCATTTGATCGATCCAAGTTTGGGTCTCGCTGTTCACCCGTAGCCTACCCGTGTCCGAATCCCTGTAAGATGGGATAATCCACTTATGCCCCGCTAGCTCTGCGCCAATGGACTCCACACCGAACTGCGGGTGCATCTTATTGGACCCGGTGTGGAAGCGCCTGATCGGAATCCTGGCGTCCTGGTCTTCCACGAACTGCACAATGAAGTCCTGCGCAGCATTGTTCTCGACAAAAATAGTGCTCTTATACCTAGCGTAAGTGGCCTTTAGCCGGTCAATAATCTCGGGAGCGGTCCACTTCCCGGACTCGATACAAATCACCTCTCTAGTCTCATCCGGATGTACTAGAATAGTAAACATGCACGATACATTTGCACCCAAGGTCTGCTTAACGCCGAGGTCTACACCCGTGAATGTTTGGCACCCCTCTGGGATTTCGAAAATCTCGCCACGGAATGTTTTTCCCTCGCCGCGCTCCATACACTCTTCAATCCACTCGCGCTTGAACCGAGACTCCTCGTCGGAACGTGGCCGGCAGAGCATCTGCCGAGCGAACTCCAACGGGCCTAACTCCTCCCGCTTAGATTCAATACGCTCAATAGGCCACTGCTCGGGCCAGACTGATTTGCCGTCATCCGTTAGAATAGAATACCGGGACCAATCCCAGCCAGGACGCCTAGACAAAACGTGCATGGTGTCTTCATGGTGCCACGCATTACCAACTAGGATAACGCGAGACTTAGCTGTAAGCCGCCCGAACAAGGTACTCTCAATCCAGTCCAACGTGTCCTTTCTCATGTAGTCAGTACGACAAGTTTCGTACGTTAGGCAGTCATCTAGGATCAATCTGTCGATACGTGCGCCAAGAATGGCTGCATGTAGGCCAATAGCTTGGACACTTGGATCTTTAGCTGTGCTATCTCGCTCCACTGTGAAGTAGCTGCGCGACCAAATAGAGCCGGGTTTTAGGTCCGGAAAGACCAAATGAAGCTCTTCGCTCTTTTTAATGTACCGCGCAATGGTCTCGGCAATCTTTCCTGACTGTCCCGCTGTGGCTCCGACAATAACGAAACGCAAATTAGGGTTGCGGCCCAGCTCCCAGAGCGTGCGCCCAATGCCTAGCTGTTGAGTTTTGCCCGCCTCGACGTGGCTCCAGAGGACAAGACGCGGGTGCTTGTTACATAATGTCTGCCACTCAGCGTGGTACGGAGCCTGAGTGATCGGAATGGCTGTTTCCTCGTCGCGCATCACGAAAGGAATGAACGTGTTTATGTCGTGGCGGGCTAAAACTGCGCGTGCTCTACGTGCCTTTCTGGCAGCACGTATCATTTCGTCTAAATCACCCTGAGACATAAACCCTCCTGAGTGGACACTAGCACAGTCTAAATATCCAGACTATCGAGAAAACAGTTTCAAGTTATCAAGCGTTAAATACAAATGTCTACTAAAGGCTTATACAGGATGTTGATGTATTTTGTGAACGCACACAGGGAATACGCTCAACGCCCGCCTCCAAGTTTATAATTTTTGAAAAGTTTACAAATGCACTCTTAAATGCCCCAAAAAAACATTTGCGATTACAGGGACTTACAAAAACTATAAAAAGGGGAATTAAACTTTTTAATTGTGCTTCCTTAAACTTAGTCTACTTCTCGCTAACCACTCGAAGTATTAGTCTTCCGCTCTGCGCGACCCATGCCGCGCATCACGACAAAACTCCTATCAGCATTAAGCGTACCCTCTTCCAAATAAGAGCGCGGAAAAAGTCGCTATACGATCCGGAAGAGTCGCAGGCACGGAACAGTTCGGCCTCCATTTCCCCATTCTTATGCTTCAGTATTATGATTCGGAAGCCCCACTCGAAGTCTCCCGGTCCCCAAGCATTCTTTAGGTAGGAGCACATCTTGCCGAGCACTACATAACGTCGCGTATGGTAGCCGTACGAAGAATGCTTCTCCACCGCAGTTATGTTGATGTGGAAGTCTTGCCGTATATGGTCCCGCACCACTACCTCCTGAGTATAGGATGCAAGAGTACGGTTACAACCAACAAGCAAGTCGGGAGATGCGCGGTTATAGCTACGCGACTAGAGGAACGGGATTACTACCCCGCCGGATACTTCATCCCCGTGAGCGTCCCAGCCAGGAACCTTCTCCCTGGCGAATAGCTCCAGCTTGGTCTGCGCCGGGAACATCTCTTCGATCCTACGCCGCACCTCTGCGGGCTTAACGCTATGACCTTCCCGTATAGCAGAAACCAACTGCCGCACGTTACGTGCACCACGGGGCTTTGGGATCTTCCCCCGCTTCCCTATAAGGCAAAGCTCGCACTGGCTCATAGTATAGAAGCCGGGATTGACGCGCTGCTTGTCCCAGACGAATCCGACAGTGGCCCAGCTAAATCCCCAAGCCTTCATAAGCTCTATAGCTTGATCCAGGTGCGGGTTGGTGGACCACAGGAACAGTAAGCAGTTCTCGGAAGCGACACCCGGTACATCTAGCTGCTTCAACTGCGGCAGCTTCAGGCACGAGTAGTGGTTAACCGCGCCACCGCTATCCGGCCCGCCAGCGCCCGTGTGCTGCTTCTGGCCCTTATAGTCCCACGGCGGGTCTGCATAAATAATGTCGTAGGTGCGCATGACTAACCGGAGAAAAGAGTATAGGAGGGTGTCCGCCCCGCTCCGTAGAGGGGCGGTGGGGACGATTACACGAAGCTAATTAGGCTCTGTACTAAGCAGGTCTTGCAGCGCGGCAAATACGCGCTGTTGCACCCACATAAGATCAAAGCCCTGCTTACCCGAGATCGTCGCAGGCCGCACACCATTCACCAACGCCCACGCCTCGTCCGGCGTTAGATGTACGGTGATAGTCTCGCCACGTCGCGTGCTCTTTGAAATACGCATAGCTGCCTCGTCATCGCATTCTGAGGGAATATCCCCGTTGAACAAGCTCTCCTCCACCAACTCCAAACTCCTTAACCTTAGATCCGTAGTTTATAGACCGCTGTAGTATGTACCCGCATAGTAAAGCCCCCAGAGCGTTGCGTCAAGTTTCGATAACAGTAGTACATAGATCGACGCAGGTGACCTCCGCTTCGGTCTCTATCCAGACCCTAGCGCCCCCGGTAGTATCTTTATTTGATCAGCCAGGAATACGTTAGACCGGCTGTGTACTTTAGGCCGAATTTCTCCACGGACTTCACAGGGAACGATACAAAGAAGATCTAACCGCCTAGTGAATATCTCTAGGTACTCTTCGCACTCCTTCAGAGTTGGCAGAACGTGCCAACCCGAAAGATACTGGGTCTTAGATGTCCCATCGCGGACCAATTTTTTATCGGCTGCCAGCCACTCGCCCACAGGAATGGTGCGGCTACCGTTGAGGCCGTGGAATAGCGTTTTTACTGCCCCTTTATGGATCTCCACTATTTTATAGTATACGGCTGGCACCTCGTGGCAGTAGTCGTTTGACTTATACGTTTTGACCGTGAGTACGGGCTCCCTAGCGCCAGTCTTACCGTTGCTGCGGATCTTATGCTTGTTAGCGTGAATGCGTTTCTTCACCGGAACTTCCTATGACTAGAGCTAAGAGTGCCTCGGGAGGGATTCGAACCCTCAATCCCAACGGGCGACAGATTTTAAGTCTGTTGCGTATACCAGTTCCGCCACCGAGGCATGTTGACTAGACTACAGAGTCTCGTGCAGACCGCAAACCACTAAGACCTAAATCCTGGAACTTTTCGAGCGGGAGGACGGGCGAAAGGACTGAAATCGGACAAAAAAATAATTTTTATTTTCCCCACTGTAGAACGTTATCCTGCTCGTAATAGCGCAGCGCGGGCTTGATACTCATTTTCAAAAATAGAGTCTATAGGTGGTCGGGGGTTCTCCCATGGGTAGGCCATAGGAAAGGGTCCGGACCCCCTAGGGGGTCCGGACCCTGGCACGCTAGCGCGTTGGAGCTAGCGCGCCAGCGTGCTAGGCGTCCGGATGTGTTACGAAACCCATGGACCACACGTCCGTGGAATCGTCGTCGTCGAGCAACGCGCTAATACTGGACACACAATCCAACGTTTGTGCGAATACCACCCTGTCGCCTATGGACGCCCCCCATTGTGGTACATCCCACTGGAGCGCATCGGAAAGCATAACAGCATGTGCCCCTTGGTCGATTGTCCAAGGCTGGCCATGCAGGAAGGCGGGGGTTGCGGGGGTTGCGTCCGCCAATTCGCCGTGCTTATCCAGGAAACACGTTTCGCATAGGCACGGAGCACCTAGCGAGTCGTCCCACGTGTCCGCATCGTCCCCCGTGTCCGCACCATAGGCGACGAAGTAGGCACGGCGGACGATATCCACAAGCACGCCAGCGATAGCACCCATAGCAAGGACACCG
>Ga0098047_10000812_pt1 | contig 12579 bp, 7 predicted proteins | sample 12_taG_FD_92585 | JGI IMG/M metagenome (GOLD analysis project Ga0098047, IMG submission 92585) | Marine viral communities from the Subarctic Pacific Ocean - 12_ETSP_OMZ_AT15267 metaG | ecosystem: Environmental > Aquatic > Marine > Oceanic | place: Subarctic Pacific Ocean | collected 2015-01-16 | reverse complement strand
TTTAGATCTTAATAGAAATAAAATTCCTGATATTATGGAAGTTGAAAAGTTTAAACAAGAAGCTGAAAATAAAAGAGAAAAAAATAATATAGAACAACAAAAATTAGATCTTAAGCGTAAAGAATTAGATATAAAATCTAGAGATGTTCAAAAAAAAGATAAAGAAAAAAATAAAAAATAATGAATACACTAAAAATGCTTGGAAAAAGAAACCAAGTTCCATCATATGAAAATGGAACTAAAACGACAACTGATCCGACAAAAAAATCACCTAATATTGGATTTTCTTTAGCAGGACCATTATATGACTTGAATGGTAAATGTTATGCAAACTGTCAACAAAGAAGTTTTTTACCTAAACATAATCTTTCTTTTGGTCCAAAATTAGATATAAATAATACTGGTATCGGTATGGGAGGTTATGCTGGTTATACACTTAATCCTAATCCTGGTAAAAGACAAGAAGGTATTAAAGGATATTTAGGAGCAAATGCAGGAGCAACATTAAGTGGTATTAAACTTTCAGATTTTGTTGGGGATGAGATGAATATGGATCCAACTATTACACCTTATGCAAACGCTATTGCATCGTTAGGATATGAAGGTGAGGTTGGTGATGCTGGAAGTTTTGCAAATTATTTAAGAGGAAGAAGAGGAGATCCATTAAAGTGGGGAATTGGTACTTTTGCTAAAAAAGATATTTTAGGAGATCAAGGATATACGTTTGGTGGTTATGGACATTATGGAAAACTTGGTTTAACTGGAGGATATAATCCAAATACAGGATGGCAAGGAGCTGTTAATTTAGGAATACCTATAAGATAGTGAATTTATTACAACAATATAATAATCAGAAAAATTCTTCTAGATCTTATGCTAATGGTACTATAGTTTCTAATGATTTAGAAAATTTAATTTCAAAATATAAAGAAGGAACTCTTTCAGATAACGAGAAAAAGTTACTAATGTCACAATTACAAGAGGTTAGTCAAGCTCCTTTAGCTACATTTGAAAATTTCCAAAAACAATTTTATTCAAATTCTATTGCTCAAGGAACAGATTTTTATCTAAATACTGGTTATACAACAGAAGAAGATATAAAAGAAGCTCCTACGTCAAGTGGTAGAATTTTAGGACAATGGCCAGAGGATATTTTAAGTGAGGAAGATCAAAAAAAAATACAACAAAAAGGTTATGTTATAGAAGAGGTAGGTACTCGTGGACGATTACAACAGACATTTGCTAAGGATACTAATTTAGTAGAACCTAGTAGAATTAGAGGTCAATTTGTAACTGCTACAGGAGAACAATTATTTTATGGATCATCGGGCGAAATGTGGCCAGTTCCTGATTTTGGTGGAGATCTAGATAAAAGATCTGATTTTTTAAAAAAAGTAGCATATAATAATATGGTGATTTATGATAAATCTCATGTTAATGTAGCTGGGTGTGGTGATAATATGACCTGTATAACAGCTAGTACTAATATGTTACAAAATTCTATAGAAGCTTGGAATTTAGCTATTAAAGATAAAAACAGTCCCTACTTTGGAGGAGCTCCTATAAATGCTAATACAAATAAGATGTCTGCTATGTCTCATCTAAAATTTTGGGGGGATACAGGAACAGTAAAAGGAAAACAGGAAGAACAAAACTATAAAAATGCTGGGTTTCAACAACATACAATTAATCGTAATGATTTTCTTGTAGAAGACGGTGATGGTAATATGGTACTTGATCCAACAGCTCTGTCTAATTTCTTCGGTAACCAGATGCAAATAGGAAATATTATGGGTATACATTCAGGTCCAGGAGATGGTCCTAGTCATGCTATATCTTATCAAGGAGGTATGTTTTATAATGGAAGGGATGGTAGAATCCCTTTAGATTTCTCTACAGATAAAGGACGTAAACATGCTGAAAATTTTATACAAACCCAAATTGATAAAGGGTATAATCCTGACAGAATTATGTCAAATATTAGGTTTTTAGCATCTGACGATCCTACAGAATATCGAAAATATGGATTGCCTTATCAGTATGCAACTTGGAATCTAGATGATTTATTTGTAACTGATAAATCTAATAAAAATTTCGGTAATTTATTTTATACAACTTTTACAGGAGATCAAAATTATCAAAATTATTTACAAGGAATTAATGATCAAAACGAATTATATAAAACAATTTATACAGATCTGTCTGGAAAAAATCTTAATACACTATCTACAGATCACCAAGATTCTGATATAATACAATCAAAAAGGGGAGATTTAATACCAGTAGTTTCTGAATCAGAAGATGATCCTATTCAAGAAGAAGAAGAAGAGAGTTGGTGGGATTGGGGAGAACGACAGATACAAGAATATATACCTGATTGGTGGCCAGATTTTGAAAGAGGAGGAAATGTACCACCATCTTTTAAGAGAGGCGGTAATGTAGGTTCTGGTTGTTCTGAATGTGATGCTAAAAGATTAGCTCAACGTATGTCTCCACCTTCATTTCATCATGGAGGTGAACATGATAATAGTTTAATAGATTTAGAAAATAACGCATATTATAATGATTGGAATGATGGTATACAAATATATGAAGAATCTATATCAAATTTAGAAAGCGAAATACAAAAAAATGTAAATGAACGTGCATCCATACCAAGAGGAAATATTTTTACTAAGAGGGGAAAGAGATACAAAGAAGCAAGAAAAGAATTAAAAGATAGAAATGAAGTTTTACAAACTAAATTAGATAAGGAAATAATATTTAATGAAAATAATATAGTCTCCAGGGATAAATGGGTAAATGATCGAACTGCTTTGTATCCAGTACAACTAATAGTTTATCCTCCTGGATATTCTAAAATGGAATCAGGTCATATAGAATCAAGAATGTTAGGTAATTATAATGGAAATGATATAAATATTGATGCTTTTGGTTGGCTTGGAACGATGAATCCAATACGTGATCAACGCCTACTGGATGAAGGAAAATCAGAAGAAGAAATAGGTGAAATGTGGCAAAGAAGTCTTGATCTAGATAATCCTGTATCAGCAGCTACGGATATAGATGGACACGTATTTTATCAGTCTGCTACTTCTGTTAATTCATGGTTTGATGGTAATAGAGAGATTACTTATGATCCTAACGATCAAATTTATTATAGTAATCCTAATATAAGAACAGCTGTACTTAATTTAAATCATAATCAAATACAAAGGTATATGAATAGCGCTGTTACTACTACCTTACCAACAAGTGGGGGATTAAATCAAGAAGCAAGAGAAGGTGTAGGTCTTGGAGGTTTAATTGCAGAACTTTCAGGAGAGGTATCGTATGATGAAGATGGTACAAGAATTTATACTGGAAATATTCCTCTAGGTGATGCAGGATATAGTTTTATAGATAATAATTGTGCAGATGCTACTTGTAGAGCTTTTGGAATAGATGCTAATGAAACTGATAGAATATTAGGAGCTACTACAGATCCTCAAGAAGTTTTTGATTATATAATTAATGCCGATCAGTTTAATTTAGTACCTGGTAGTTTGACAGGTACTAAAGTACAGAGTTTTGATGAATTTGGAAATTATATAGATAATAGAGAAGCGTATGTAGAACAAGGTGGTGAGTTATTTGGTATTCCTAATTTTGCTTGGGAAGATTTATTAACATTAGAACAAAAAGGATTTACTTTAGATAAGTTAAGTGAAGGTACTTTTGGTGATATTATAGAAAACGCTCCTAATATAGCAAAAGAATTACAAAATAGGATAGAGTTTGGTTGGGATTGGGGAGAAGATGTTGCATTGAATATGTTGAAAAGTATTGAAGTTAGTAAGTTAGTAGATACGTTCTTAGATCCTAATAATACTGATAGAATTTCTGGTATAGCAAATGCTATTAAGACGGGTGATTATAGTAAAATTGATGGGGGAGATGCTTTTAAAACTTATATAGAGAGTACTGATCATCCTTTTAATGATATGGGGTTGGTAGGAGAGTATCTTAAATGGAGAGCGTCACTTGATATTGATATTGTCCAGAATGTAGCTGAATTTGGGTATGATACATATAAAAATGTCGTGGAACCTATATCATATATAGCACCAGTAATACCTAGTTTATGGACATACAGGATTAAGAATTGGTTGGGATTTGAAGACGGTGGAGATGTTACTAGATCTTATCAAGATGGAGATGAAGTTACAATAGATCCAAAAGTTATAAATCAAGAGGATTATAGAACTATGGTTCAATCAATGTATTCAGGTTTATTTAATGAAGAAGGAAAGTTTTATACTCCAGGTAGAGATTATATTAAAGATGGTTATACATATAATACAGCAAAGTCAAATGATAATTGTATACATGGAGTTTGTTATACTTTAGATCGGATATTAGGAGATAATTCTTTTTTAGGAGATAGTAAGGGGTTTGGGCAATATACAGGTAATGAATATTTTGCTGAAAATGCAGCTAGTGAAGGGTTTTTACACCAAGCAGATTATAAAATATATGGTTTGAATCCAGGAGATATTATTCAACTTACTAAACCTAGAGAAACTTCTGTAGACGCTATGGGTAGACCTTTATATAAACCTAAAGCAGAAACAAGTATTTCTAGAAATATTACCAATTCTCTTGGAATAACAGATAGAGAAACATATTCTATGCCTATAGGTAATAAAAAACCTTATCATGCAGAAGTAATATTAGATAAAAGAGTTAATGAAAATGGAACTGTAGATTATTTAATTGCTCATAATCGTGGAGGAACAACAATGGAAGCTAGATGGAAAAATGAACAAGAATTATTTAATGACTTAGATAATGGTAGTTTATTTTTAAATTCTTATCAAGGTAAAGATGGTATGAATAAGATTAAACAAGATGGTATAAATAGGGCACATCAAATTCAGGGTTATAATGAAAATGCTAGTTTATATAATGAGAGTATAATTCCTAATTATACTGTTGATGATGGTACTACATTTTTTAGTAATGATAATACATTAGATATTTTTACTGGTAATTATTTAGAGATAGGTAAAATGAGTAATTTACCACCACATATATTAAATCAATTAGCTATTAATCAATTAGGTATTAAAGAAATAGAAACAGGGAGTGGGTCTAATAGAAGTACAGCTAAAACAATAATGGGTATATTAGATGCTGCACATCCTGGTGATTTACAAAAAAAGATGAGAGAAGTACAATATCATGATGGTTTTCTTTTTGATGGTGATGATATCTCTTGGAAAGAAGTTTTATATAATGATGGTATTATAAATGATAAAATAGTCGCTCAAGAAGTTGTAGATTATGTAAATTTAAGTGGTGGGGATTATCGGACTATGGATAATATTTTAGGACTTTCATATTCAGATATATTTGAAAGTAAAAATGCCTTTATGAAATATATAGATAGGGAAAATAAATTAAATCCTTTTGAACAAAAACATGCATTTGTAAATCAAAAACAAAGTAAAGGAGAATACCAGCAGAAAAATTTAAGTGAGAGAGGTAGATATATGAGAGATAAATTTTATTCAGATAGTGATGGATTTCAAGGACCTCAGCAACAGTTTACATCATCTTTAGCTTTATCTATTGATAATTATCATAAAATAGCTAAAATGTATCCAGATTTAAATGAATCAGAATTAATTAATTTAACTACATTAATGCATAATGCTCCAGGTAAAGCAATGTCTAGAGATTATGTTATGCATTTTCTTAAGAATAATTCTGTAGATTATGTTAATGCTGTTAATGACGCAGTTTCAAATTATAATATTGATACAAAATTTCCTAATGTTATGGGATATACATATTATAATATTGATATAGATGAAGTTGAAATTTCTGCTGAAAGATCAGGATTTACTTTAAATCCATTTTCTAAAAAGAAAAAGTTTTTAGGTTTATTTGAAGAAGGTGGAGAAGTACCATCATATGATGAAGGAAACCATGTCCATCCTCATCCAGATGAAGATGTAGGATTTTTGGATAAAATTACAAATAAAATAGGAGATGGACTTAATAAGTATAACAGATTAAAAGAAGAAGGATTAGATGCTGGACAATATTTTAAAGGAATAGATCTTAATCCATGGGCTGAAGGAAAAACTATGTCCTTTGAAGGATATAGAGCTTATCCAGTAAGTTTAAGTGAAGTTGAAATTAGAGATGCAGACGGAAATATAGATAATACTAGAACTTATTTAGCAAATAATTATTTAGATGATGGTTGGACTAAATGGGTAGGTGATGTTGCTGGATGGGTAGGTGATGCGTATGAATATGTAAAAAATATTGAAATGGATATGACTGAACCAAATGAAGTTGAAAAGAGTTTAGGTATTAGTAAAAGTGATAAAGTTTCATACTCAAGTAGCAATCCAATGTCTATGAAGAGTATGAAATAAATGATAGAAAAGTAAAATTTTAAAATAAAAGTAAAATAAGTTGTGAAATATATAAAAAAGTATTATTTTTGCTATAATATAGACAAAACTTTGAAAATATAACAAAGTTTGTTATGATATTAACTAAAAATAAATTATATTTGTAATACCATTAATTATGAGTGAAACTAAAAAAGAAGTAAAAGACGTATCAAATTCTACAAGTGTAAATACTATGTGGGATATTGATGACGCAACGAATTTTGAAAATGCTTTTGATATGGCAGAATCAACTAGTGCTGATCCTATTATCGATTTTGGAACAGAGACTAAAGAAGAAACTATATCAAAAGAAAAAGAACAAACAGATACTAAATTAGGTAATTTGGAAGAAAAAAATGATCCTGTTCCTGTTAAGGAACCAGAATTAGATCTTCCAGAAGTAAAAGAAGAAGTATCTGAAGAAATCTCTGACTTTGATCCAGGTCAAGTTGAAGGGGAATCTACATCAGATGATAATATTAATAATGATCCTGTAGCTATTTTTGCTAGTATGCTACAAGAGAAAGAGATAATAGATATTGATGAAGATTTTGAACCTTCTGAAAAAGGATTAATAAATGCTGTCGAATCTACAATTGATAGTAGAGTTAAAGAAGAACTTGATTTATTTCAAAACACATTAACTGGAGAAGGTAGGGCGCTTTTAAAGCATCTTATTAATGGTGGTGATGTGGGTAATTTTGTTAGTGCATATTCACAAGTAGGATTCGATAAAGTTGATTTAAAGAATGCTAATAATCAAAAATATGTATTAGGAGAGTTTATGAAATTAAGAGGAGATTCTGATCAAGAGATTAAAGAAAATATTGAGTTATATGAGGATAATGGTATATTAGCTAAGAAAGCTGGATTAGCGAAGAATAAACTTGTTGATTATCAAGATAAACAAAAACAAGAATTTGCTGATAAACAAGTTTACGCTGCTCAAGAAAAAGAGCGTGTAAGGGCTGAAGTGGTGTCTAATATACAAGATACAATAGCAAATTCTGAAGAGATAAAAGGTGTTCCTTTATCTAGAAAAGCTAAAAAAGACTTGTTATCCTATATGACTGTACCTGCTGTTAAGATTAATGATCCTAGCGGTGGTATACAATATGTAACTCAATTTCAAGCTGATGAAATGAAAACATCTAATGATATAGATGAATTTATTTTAAAAGCTTATCTGCGAATGACTGACTATGATATGTCTAGTGCAAATAAAAAATCAGTTACCGCATTTAGCTCTAAACTTAGAAATAGTCTCCAGAATAAGAAAACTATGACGGATACTAAAGCTATGTTTGGAGGAAACAAAAAGACTACTAGTTCAAAATCTAGTAGTTCTTGGGATTTGTAAATAATTATTAATTAATAAATTTAAATTTAAAAAAGATGGCAAGAGCACAATCAAAATTAGTAACGATGACTCGTCCTTGGCATGCTAACTTTACTGAAATGAATCACCTGGGGTCTGCTTTTATGGCTGAACCTCATAAATTTGATAAGGTCCTAACTAGAGTATTTACTGCTTCTAGATTAGCAGATAATCCTTTGACAGCGATGACTAAAGGTATGGGCAAGCTAAGCGAGATTGAATCGTTTGAATGGGAATGGGAATTGATGGGATCATCATCTCGTCCTTTAGTAATAATAGAAAACTTTGAATCAGGAGCTACAGCTGCTGCAGGTAATACTACTAATCCTGGTATTGCTGGTACTGAGTTCAGAATCAAAGTTGACGAAGACTGGTGGAAACCTGGAGATGTTGTTACACCAGATAAGAAATATCTTTGTAGAGTACAAAGAGAACCTATCGCTGATGGTGATGGATATATATATTTCTTAAGACTAGTAACTGATGACAATAGTATGTTTTTAGAGCCTAGTTATATGAATGTAGGAACACAATGGACTAAATACTTCTCTATTTATGAAGAAGGTGGTGACCAGTCTGGTTCTACTACATATGCAATGCCTATGAAACTGAAATCTTCTTTATCTACATTAAGAAAAGAATATTCAGTTACGGGTGATGCTGCTAATCAAGCATTAGTAGTTGCGTTAATGGATGCAGAAGGTAAAACATATAAAGACTATAAATGGTTAAAATATGCTGAAGCTGAGTATTGGATCCAATGGCACAAAGAAAAAGAAAGATCTCTATGGTACGGAAGATCTAATAGTACTGTACCTGGAGCGAATGGAAGAATGGCTAGAACAGGTCCTGGAGTTCAGGAATTGTTAGAAGATTCTCACATTCACTATTATTCTACACTAACTGAGAGTTTAATCCGTGAATATTTATTGGATATTTTCTTTGGTAGAGTAGATATGTCTAACAGAAATATTGTAGCCTTTACAGGTGAATATGGTATGTTAGCATTTCACCAAGCAATGATGAATGCATCTGCTCCTTTCTTAACTACAGATAGTAAGTTTATTGGAGGTAGTGGAAGTAGTTTAGAATTTGGTGGACAGTTCGTTAAATATAATGGACCAAATGGAATTTCTTTAACATTAAGACATAATCCTGTTTATGATGATAGAGAAATTAATTTAAAAATGCACACACAGTTACAAGTTCCTATAGAGTCAATGAGATTTACTTTCCTTGACTTTGGAGGTGGTGACGGTATGGGTAATATCAAATACGTTCATAAGAAAAATGGTTATAAACTAGGATATGTTTCTGGTTTACAAACTCCTTATGGACCAAATCAAGGTGGGTTAATGAGTAATGCTAAAGATTCGTACACTATGATCGTTCACGATCAATGTGGTGTTCAAATTGATGACGTTACTCGATGTGGAGAATTAATTCTTCAAGAAAATTAATCTAACTTAAAATAAAAATGATGAGTAAACAAACTTTGGTTTATGTAAAACCTATTGTAAGAAAGAAATGGCATGGTTTAAATGAATTAGGCCGTTCTAAATTTCAAGATACATCTGATGTCTTGATGGCGTTATATGATAATAAAATTGGTAAAATGGCTACAGGTTTGGATACAGATGATGAAACAAGACTAGGATCAGCTTTAGGAGCTGATCTTAGTTCTTCTTCTGAATACTGGGATTCTTTTAGAATAAAACTAAAAGACCAAACTATGATATTTAATATAAGTATCCCTTTACAAGAACTCCAAGTTAAATTATTACAAGCTAGTAAGTTTGTAGGTAATTCACAAAGAGAAATTGATGGAGGAAAATGGCCTCAAGCTAAATATGTTATTTATAATGAAGCACAAGAATTAGAGAAGGAAGCTAATGTAGTAGAATTTAAAGCAAAAGCTATAGAATTATTTAATAAATTATCATCTGAAAAGAAAGAAGATTTATTAAAGATATATGGTAAATTTGTAGAGAACTCTTCTAGAGATTTTATTTATACAAAACTTTTTGAAATTGTAGATAATGATCCTATAGAGTTTATGAAGACTGCAACATTAACACCTGAAGAAATTAAAATTAGAGCTCTTATATTTGATCTAGAAAGAACTGGTATATTAAGAAGAAAAAATGCTGCTTATCTATATAATGATCAGCAACTTGGTTTTGACTTTGATAATACTGTTGAAGTTTTATTAGATCCTATGAAACAAGAGTTATTAGTTAAATTGAAAAGTGATCTTGAATCAAGAACACCTTCTTATAATAATGTAGTTAAAGAAGTTGAAGAAGAACTAGTTGAAAAACTAGTTGAGAAATCAACTCCTAAATCTAAAAAAAAGAGCAAGTCGAAAAAATCTAAATAATGGATGTACAAGAAATGCATTATGAAGTTAAGCTTAAACTTAACAAAGTTGATAGTCAAGATTATGAAAATTTAATTGTCCCTGAAATAGACTGGTATCTAAATGAGGCTCAAAATATTTTTATAAAACAACGCTATGGTATTTCTAACTCCAAACGTAAAGGTTTTGAAACTAGCCAAAAAAGAATAGATGATCTGAGAGAGTTAGTAGTAAAAGGAACTATTATTCCCTTTGCTACTTCTCTTGCAGATATAAATACTTTTGAAGCTTGTTTACCTATTAATTATATGTTTTATATAAGAAGTAGGATAGATTTGAATAAAGAAGGATGTGGGGATAAACAAGCGGTATCTGCTGTGCAAGTACAACATGATGATTTAAATGAATTTTTAGATGATCCTTTTTATTCTCCTTCTTTTGAATGGGAAGAAGTTCCTATTGTTTTTATGGAAGGTAATAGTTCAGATCCAGATGTACCATGTGATACTGGTTTTGTAATAGGATATTCCGATGGTACGTTTACTTTGACCGATTTAAGACTCGATTATTTAAGACATCCTGTTCGTATATCATGGGGAGGTGGAATTGATAATGGGGGATTAAGTTATACGCTTCCTAACGGTGTTACAGCTGCACTTCTGACAAATTGTGAGTTAGCTGAACATACACATCATGAGATTGTGGATTTAGCCGTTATGATAGCGTCGGGTGATTTAGACCACCCAAATTTTCAGATGAAAATGCTGAAAACTCAATTAAATGAATAAATAACAAATAAAAATTAAAAAAAAATGAGTACAAGAAATATGACAACCGATGTCTTGGTACCTTTTGTAGATAACGTTATGGCACAAGATGCCAATGTTGCTACATTTGCGGGTTCTGGGACTGCTGGTGAATTATATGCTTATGATGCTGACTCCAATTTATTGGTAGGAACATCAGAGATTGCAGCAACGGCTGCAGGTCCTATGGCTAGAGCTATAACTTGGGCTATTAAGTATACAGACGCAGATGGGAATAATGCTCTTAAAAAGAGTAGTCCTATACCTGTGAGAAATGTTAGATCTGTTCGTTATCAAGTGGGTGCAGCTGGTACAGCAAAAGTTGTAACAATTGATGGTGTTGCAGATATCGACTGTGAAACTGAATATTGTTTAAAAGTGAGATATGAATCTCCAGAAATTGCTAAAACATATGGTTATCAAGATATGGTTAAGACCTATTCTTATGTAACTAGATGTTGTGGTACTGCTTGTGGATGTCCTGATGGAGCTACATGGGATGCTCTTATGGGACTTGCTGAACAACTTAATAATGATAATGATTCAGGAATGAATAATGGTACAGCTAAATCTATTTTAAGTGCAGAAGTAAGAAATAGTAGTACTATTTTAACTACTACTGATTATGATAATGATGTAGCTTGGACATTTACTAAGGGTTCTAAGGTTATTACATGTGATGGTGATCTTGATTATGGTGGAGGTACTGATGTTGTAGTTGGTGACTTTATTGGTGGTGATAGTGTTGGGTTAGGTACATTTACTGCTGCTGCTAGTGATTACTTTAGAATTGATGCAATATTTACAAGTGCTACTGCTTCGACTATTACTTTAGATCGTCCTTGGCCACACGACACATTTACTGCTGCTGCGGGTGGGGAAGATATTCAAGTATTACCTAAAGCAACTGGAGAAGCTTATGCTGATTCTACTTGGTCTTTAGTAATAACAGGTGCTGGACAAGTTAATCCTTCTGCTAATCCTAATTATAACTATTTCCCTGCTTACATGACAGATTTCTATGTTGGGTTAAGTTGTAATTTAGATTGTAATGGTACTGTAACTACTAGTCAAGCTTTAGTTCAACCTGAAGGTTATGGTGTTGGTATCCAAAAAATGGAAATTGATGCTTCTAGAAAGCATAAACCTTATTCAAGTGCTACACTTACTGATCAGCCAGTTTCTGGCCAAGATTTCTTTGTAGGTACTGGTACTACGCAAACTACTGCTTACTATGGTCAGATAATCGTTGATTATACTGATGGTGGGCATTCATCTGCTGAGCAACCAATTATCTCTAGTAAGAGATTAATTATTGCTGTAGATGTAGGTGATACTACTTTATTAGGAACAGCAACTGCTGCTGCGGCTGCTGTAACTACTGATTCTGTATTAGAGTGGTGGGCAAGATTCTGTGATGCCTTCGATGTTAACTTCGAAATGGAGCAACTTGATCTAGACGCAGGAACTGACTAATAGTTAGTTACCTCAGATATTAAGAGAAGGAGGGGTATATCCCCTCCCTCTTTTATCTGTTTAAAATTCAATAAGGATATGGATACTATTTTGTGTATATTACAAGCT
>Ga0098047_10000810_pt1 | contig 12594 bp, 29 predicted proteins | sample 12_taG_FD_92585 | JGI IMG/M metagenome (GOLD analysis project Ga0098047, IMG submission 92585) | Marine viral communities from the Subarctic Pacific Ocean - 12_ETSP_OMZ_AT15267 metaG | ecosystem: Environmental > Aquatic > Marine > Oceanic | place: Subarctic Pacific Ocean | collected 2015-01-16 | reverse complement strand
TACTCGACGCGGCTCATGGAGAATTCGCCGTCCTCACTATCCGAGACGCCATCCGCCGAGACCCGTCAATTTGTCAGACTCCCGACTTTGTTAATCTCGTTTCAACTCCCCTCGGTTCTCTTATCTCTGGAGACTTTTCCTAATGACTAGCTCAAGCTCGATTCACTCCCGCGCCATGCTCGTAAAGCTCAGCATCTCGACGTGGACGGCTCGCCGTTTCGACAAGATGATAACCGCCGAGGTCAACGCCAGTCATGGCGCGGACTCGGACGCGGGACGGTACAACAAACAAGTGCTAGCCGGGGAGAGTTTCAAGGCGGTCGGGAAAATCGCCTCGGAGACTCGGACTCTCCACTACGCCAATACGTTGGCGTGGACGGATGAGGGGTGGCGGTTGCTTCCAACGTCCAATTGGACCGCGTACACTGACTTGACACGCAACCTCCGGACCCGGTTCAACTCCGCTCTCGACGCCTTTGTGGCGGACTATCCGGCTCTTAAAGATATGGCGCGGACCCGGCTCAACGGTATGTATAAAGAGACGGACTATCCGGCTCCCCATGAAATGGCGAATAAGTTTGCTTTTTCGGTTGACTTCGCGCCCGTCCCAGCGTCCGGAGACTTCCGCGTTGACCTCCCTCAAGCTCAACTCGACGTAGTTGAGGCGTCCGTGCAGGACCGGGTACAAGTAGCAACCGCCGAGGCTATGCGGGACGTGTGGGACCGTCTATACGAAACGGTCAAACATATGCGGGACCGTCTCTCGGACCCCAAGGCTATTTTTCGGGACTCGTTAATCGGCAACGCCAGAGAGTTGACCGAGCTTTTGACTCGGCTCAACGTAACGGCGGACCCGGACCTTGAGCGGATGAGGGTAGCCGTCCGAGACGGGTTGACTCAATTCGACGCGCAAACCCTCCGGACGGATGAGGTTACGCGGCTCCAGACGGCGCAAGAGGCGGACTCTATCCTTTCCGCCATGGCGTCCGCCTTTCCGGGGAGGTCGTAACGTGGACGCTCTTAAGCGTGTTTCCGCCGCTCGTACGGCTATGCTACTTGAAGACGCTCTCTCTTTTTTCGGGACGCTCTCCCTCCGTCTCAAGCTCAAGCCGGATGACTCCGCCGCAACCGCGTGGACGGATGGCGCGTCTATCGGTTTCAACCCTCAGTTTATTGACGGACTGACTCAACCCGAGGTCCTCGGGACCGTGGCACATGAGGTCCTCCACTGTAGCAACGCGCACCCGTGGCGGAGGGACGGACGGGACCCGCGCCGGTGGAACGAGGCTTGTGACTATGCTATAAATGGCGTACTGCTGGCGGCGGGTTTCACTCTCCCCGAGGGTTGCCTACATAATCCCGAGTGGGACGGAAAGGCGGCGGAGTGGGTTTACGATAGATTGACTCCGCCGCCGCCTGAGGACTCCGAGGGAGAGCCTGAGGACGGAGACGGGTCCGAGGACGGGTCCGAGGACTCGGACGGCTCAGAGTCCGGCTCTGAGCCTGAGGACGGGACCGAGGACGGAGACGGGTCCGGAGACGCGGACGGAGACGCGGACGCGGACCCGGTGCCCGGAGAGGTCCGAGACGCGCCAGAGGATGAGGGAGAGCCAACAGAGGCGGAGTGGAAGCAAGCAACGCGGGAAGCGGCTACGATAGCGGCGGGTAGCATGGAGGGAGACTTGGAACGCCACGTTGAGAGAGCAACCGAGACGCGGGTTGACTGGCGGAGTGTGTTACGGCGGTTTATCTCGGAGACGGCCACGGCGGATTATACGTGGACCCGTCCCAACTCCCGGTATGTAGCGGCGGGTATGTTTCTCCCGTCTCTACACTCCGAGGCTATGCCGCCTATCGTTATTGCGATCGACACGAGTGGCTCGATTGACAAGGTCGCCCTGGCTCAGTTTGCGGCTGAATTGGACGCGGTTGTATCGGAAGCTCAACCGAACCGCGTACACGTTATATCCTGCGATACGGCGGTGAGGTCCTGTGATACTTTCGAGCAAGGGGAGCCGCTCGATATGACTCCAAAGGGCGGCGGCGGGACTGACTTTCGGCCTGTATTCGACGCGGTTGAGGACCTCGACGAGCCGCCATGTTGCGTTATCTATTTGACGGACCTATACGGACCTTTCCCCGAGGTTGAGCCTGAGGTGCCCGTACTGTGGGCCTGTACGTCCCGAGAGGTTGCACCCTTTGGGGAGACCGTCCGGCTTGAGTCCTGACAACCCGCCGCCGCCTGAGGTCCTCGGGCGGCGGCTCAACTATGTGCTGAGGGAGACGCCATGCGCGTATTAAGAGACTGGCTCGGGTGGCTGTGTTGTGAGTCCGCTTTTGCGTTGTTTGACCGAGGACGGGAGAGGGTAGGCAATCCGCTCTACCGGCTCGGTTGCTGGCTCTACGCATAGCGCCAACAGTACCGCGACAGTAACGCATAGAGGGAGGTAGGATGGCGGACTATATACGGCTCGGCTCAGATACAGAGGCGGAGGACGTGGCGCGGCTACGGTCCCGGCTTAACGGGGAGGTTGTCTTTGTGGTCGAGACCGTCCGGGGAGAGTACTTCGCCGTCTCGGGTCCGGAGACGGACGGACTGGCGGGAGCCTACTATATCCTCGGGCAATACAGGAACGGGTCCCGCCAAGGTCCCAGAGGTCCCAAGGTTTGGGTTGATACGTTATAGTGAGAGGGGTATATATATGAAATTGGCAACGTACGAAAGTCTCGGAGAGGCGGAAAAGGCGGCTCGGCTACGGTCAAACCTAGACCGAAACATACTGATATACGTTTGTGAGTGGTCAACCTCCGCGTCGATATGGCAAAAGGGGAGGATGTTTACCGCTTGCCAGAGAAAGGAAACAAAGGGGGTACCGGGGACCTTTCTGACATTGACGGCATACCAAGCGGGGGAGTGGACGTTCCGGTCAGTGGGGTACGATTGCGAGACCGGGGAGCTTTTGCGGGACGGGCATAGTGGAGACCGGGTAATAAGGGACGGAAAGATAGGCGAGTCCATTGGACAAAAGGTATCATCCTAACGCATATTAGCACCTATACAGGAAAGGAGGAAAGGTGGACGGGCTGACTCGTGAGGAGAGGTTGACAGTAAACGACCCGAGGATATGCGCGGCTTGTGGCACAAGGGGCCATCGCATATCAACACGTCGAGAGGTGAATGGGGTACACCGGAGAAGGGAGTGCATTAACCCCGAGTGCCGCTGGCGTTGGACTACGATTGAGCTTGACCTTGATAGGGTCAAGGCTGTAGTGGCGCTGGAGAAGGCTTTTACAGAGGTATCTGAGGCTCTGGTGGAAAAGAGTCCGCTGGGGATGAAGTTTAGGGACACGCTCAAAGCCAAGAGAGAGGATAGCAATGCAGTGGAAACGCCAGCCGAGTGACGGAGAAGAAGGGGCCTCCGAGGAAAAGGTTCCGGAGGAGGAACTAAGGCCGGAAACCCATGTACCCTCAATGGCTCCTGAGGTAGTGGTAGAAAACCTTGCCGTGCCTATCGTCGTCCTCACCACAAGGGACTATTACATACTCGCCGCTATGCAGGGAGTGCTTGCCACGAAAGCGAACCTCTCACCCGAGGAACTGAGAACACGTTGTGAGAAGATCGCAGACGAGTTTCTAGGATGAGTGAACGCCCGAGTGCTGACCCTGAGTGCATGTTGTGCGCTGGAACAGGGAGGCTGGAACCACAGCAGTCGAGAGGGATAGCGAAGGAAGGGCCGTGCCTGTGTGTCGCCGTAGCCGAGCAAGAACGGCAGAGGCTGGCAGATAGGGATATGTGGAAAGCTCTTGTCAAAGAGGCCGTGCTTGAGGCTTTCCACGAAGTCGCAGGCGAAAGCAGTAACTCTCAGTGAGATAAAACGGAGGGGGGAGTGACGTTTCGCAGCGTAGAAGATGGGACCCGATATTCTGGCCGGTTTTCTACAACCCTAACTCGCGTATATTCAGTCGTTTGGCCTATTTGATTATCGCCAAACTGCGCGGAGAATAGCAACATAGGAACCAGAGGGAGGTACGTTGTGACGTTGAAACGTCTTGTGGTATTAACGGATGCCGAGATAAATGCTCTGAGATTCGCTCTCCACAACACGTATATGGAGGAAGATGCTCCGGGGTGGAGGCCAGCGAGAAGCGCAGCGAGAAGCGCGGAGATTAAGCTGCGAGAAGCAGCCCCTACGCTGACTGCCGCAGAGAGTGCCGTCCTGAAAGACCTCACAGCAAGGGGCGAGATTCAGTGGGAAGTAGGAGGACCGCCCCACCACAGCAACTGGAATACGTGGCAAAGGTGTTGTGAGAAACTCAAGCAGATAGACCTTTAAAGAAAGCCGGGAGACTGGAAGGTCTCCCGGCTTCACAAAGTGCACGGACACACACAACCGCCGCGCGAGCGATCTGGGGTCTCGATCCGTCCTGTTCCGCAGCACTTCACACAGTGCGGATCAGCATTCACGTCGAGGATTATGTCGCGCTGTGACACTATGCCGATACGCGCGAGATTCTTGGCACCGCCTCGCATCTCTGCTTTCGGTATGCGCGAACTGCGTCGAGGCTGCGAAAGGGCGCGGTCAATGTCGTCTTGTGTGATCATACTTAAATGGAAGCGAGAACCGTGCCATCGCGGCACCGTCTCTGCGAAAGCGATCAACTCGACACTGCGTCCGTCTGACCAGACGGAATAGCCGGGTGACTGGAAGGTCTCCCGGCTTCAGGAAGTCAACACACGACGAGCCGCTCTGGCGCGTTGTAGCTGGTCAATGAGCCACTCAAGCTCAGTATCAGGTAGCTCGGCTCGGACGCTCCCATACTCAGTATCGACATACAAGGCCGTAGAGGGGGTCTCAGCCTCGACGCGGATGCCCTTCGTCCCACGAGGGGGAAAGATGTTGGTACGCATTAGACACCCTCTAGCGGGTCGTCCACGTAATGAGAGTAGGGCTGTAGAGAGATATGCTCCTTAGGAGAACGTCTCTGTAGGTGTTTGGCGAAAAGGCCAAACCCGCCGAAGAACAGAAAAACCATCCCTACCCAAATCACAACCCCACCTTTTGCTCCACTCTCAACAGTCTATTCTCCAGCTTGGATAGACGGTCTAACTCAACTCCCAGATGAGAGGTTATCAGGTTCCTCACAAGCTCTCCCTGTGAGATTCCCTTCTGAGAGCAGTGTTTGATAAGTCGCTCTCGTAAAGGGGTGGGTATGCTGACATTGAGTTGGGCCATAGCTATCCTCCAGTAACTACAATATACATATAGTCCTATAACTATACAAGTATACACAAAAAGGGGGAGGCGGAGAACTGGAGGGCAGTCCCCGCCTCCCCTACCTTTGAGGGAGGTAGACGCGCAATCCAAACCTTGAGACCTCGGCGTCCCCCTCAACATAGGGCATGTTGGTACACGTTGTCAAGTACATAAAAACAGGCCCCGCCGCGGTCACGGCGAGGCCCGAGGTCCAATACAGCGGGACGAAAACGTCGTCGCCGCATCAGAATCCAATAGGCATTAACCTACACCGTCTCGACCCTCACTGTCAAGTACATGCAAGTTTTATAGGGTAAGAATAGTCCGGCTTATTGAGTAGTAGGCACCTCAAAGAACCCCCCTACCACACAGGGTCACTCCCGACCCTAGCACCGACCTTCCACCTCTGGAGGTCCCCAAGACTACATACCCCAACCTATCGCTCGTTGTACTTATGGGTGGATAGGCACCGTTTACCCAAGAGTGGATACTGTCCCTCCGCAGTGTCCGGCTTGCCCCGGATCTAGCCACGTCCCCCGGCTGACAGGTGGAGTCACGACAAGCGGCGGAGGGTACAAAGAAAAACCCTCCGGCTTGCCGACCACAGGTGCAATCCTATGGAAACCGAAGGGTCCTTCTGAATCGACGGGTTTCACACGTCAACTCAGAAGATAGGGGTTGCACTACACGGTCGGCAAGTGAAGGATACACCAATCTACAGGGACGTGTCAACCTTTCTTTCTTTTCCTCTCACTTTCTGCTTGACATGCCGTAGGGCATGGGTGTATACTAAGTGCAGGACAGGACACATACTCTTTGAGGGAGAGCATCTACCAATGAAACGTGCGTTCATGTTTGAGGGTTTCGTTGCCCTGAAACTACCTCTCCTTGGCGAGAAGTTGAGTGACACGTCAACGCTCATAGATATGGCAGTTGAGTGTGAGGTCTCCTCCCCCATTGGGGCTACGTGGGACTCTCCCGCCGAGGGTGCCGAGGTCGAGATAACCGACGTATACATTGACGGGCTGGACAAGCACGGAGATGCTGTCCTGTCCTACCTCTGGCGCATCACCCCCACAGCATCGGGTCTGACTTGGCTGTTGGGAGAGCAGGACATTGAGAACATCACCGAGGAAATCTACGACCGCATAGAAAAGGATAATTGGGGGATCGACGCATGACACATCCCGTAATACTCGACCGAGCCGAGGCGGAGGCCATACAGGAACTCCTCTCCACGATGTCACAGAAACCTCCGGTGCTGGCTTTCCTCGGGGGGCGTATTAAGGATTACCTACAAGCCCTGAAGAAACAGAAGGAGCCGCAGTGAGACCTGACTACACGTTGGAGCCTGAAGAGCCTGAGACGGATTGGGACCTCATGGAAGAGAAGCGCCTCCTGCAAGACTACTGGCAGGAGTGCGAACACCTCCAGACCGAGACAGACAAGGCCATCGAATGGGTCGAACTGGAGGGAGAGTGACCGTGCGGACCATACGGACATGCCGCAGGTGCCGGGTCAGGAACAGGTGTCACTACTACATCGACAGCAAGGGTCGGACGATCATCGAGTGCGGGGAGTGCGGTTCGCCCTGGGTGGGCCGCGTCACCAAGGAGGAGAAGGAAGCACAGTTGGAGAGGCAGCCGAGCAGCGAACCCGACACCGAGGGAGAATAACATGACCACCATTGACGTGGATGTGTTGGACACCAGCATCGACTACGACTGCGATGGCGGCGTGTGGGTTCAAGCCCTCGTGGCCAAGACCTTGAGCCTGTATGAGGCTTTGAGATGACTCCGTACTACCAAGACGACCAGGTAACAATCTACCACGGGGACGCACGAGAGATCCTCCCCTTCTTGTCCAACTGGGAAGAGAACGGGGCGATCATCACAAGCCCTCCGTACAACCTCAACATGCGCGTCAACGGGAAGCGTGACTACGTGTCCCGTCAGGTTGTGGAACACGAGTTTGCCAGCAAGTACTACGGGTACGAGGACAACCTGCACCCCGACGACTATTACGAGATGACCTCCGACGTGTTGGCCTCGTGTCTGGAACTGGTGCCGGTGGTGTTCTGGAATGTCCAACTCGCCACGGGCAACAAGCGTCCCCTGTTTGAGATCATCGGGACCTTTAAGGACACGCTGAAAGAGGTTGTGGTGTGGGATAAGGGGCATGGCGAACCCGCCATGAAGGACAAAACCTTCAACTCTACCTATGAGTTCGTGTTGATCTTCGACACACGAGACCCCATGACGCGCCAGTTTGAAACAGCCACCTTTCCTCGTGGGAAGATGGACAACATCTGGCGCATCAAGCCTATACCCAACCCCGCCCACGGAGCCACCTTTCCCAAAGAGCTTGTGGCAACGTGCTTCCAAGTGCATGACCCTGACGTGGTGATTGACCCCTTTATGGGATCTGGCACCACACTACGGACGGCAAAGAACTTCAACAAGCGAGCCATAGGGATAGAGATCGAGGAGGAATACTGCGAGATCGCCGCTAACCGCATGAGTCAAGAAGTGTTCGACTTCACATAGGGAGTCCTCTGATGGACCTGCCATACTGCTGCAAGTGCAACTACCACATGACCTGCGACAAGAACGAGGTCGAGATCGACTGCGGCCACGGCTACGTCAAGAGCGGCGACAGGTACCGCTGCGTGACCTGTGGTATCACCGTCATCACCGGCTTCGGCAAGACATACCTCAAGTACGCTGACAAAGAGCATGACATTGCCAGCGACGGACGTGAACTTTACATGGAGGAGTTGTGATGCCTGACAAGCCGAAAATTGAGTTTGGGGACGAAGCCGTCTCCCTGTCATTCCAGTTTGATAGCCCCGCAAGCTCCGGAGAAAGCCAGTATGGCTTATGGTGGATCTGGGGAGTGGAACACGACGGTGAGGACAAGGTGCTGTTCACCAACGAGGACCTCCAAGGCACGTTGGAGTCCATCCCGGTCCAGAAGGATATGCCAGTGGCTATCCAGAAGGGCAAGAGGGGAGCATGGAGAGTCTGGGTGATGGACGGGGGCGATTGGACGCTCATCCCACAAGCCAAGCCTGCGAGTCCCTCCGATCCCGCTCCGACGCCGCAGTCCTCCGCTCCGCCCCCTCCCGGCTCCGGGCCTCCTCCCGTCCCTAATAAGGCTGAAGCCCCACAGAAAGCCCCTCAGGCACGTTTAGGGGGTGGCTCAGGAGACATCTCAGTGGCAGAGGCGTCCTCTGTCTGGGCGGATTGCTACTCAAGAGCTTGTCGTATCCTGTTTCCAGAGGGAGCCGAGGGGACTGCTGACATGGAGCAGGCCAGACAGGCGGCTACGAGCATCTTCATTGCCGTCACCAACGACAGAAGCTCTCTGCCTAAGGGATTTCAACACGCCCCTGACGCCAAGGTGGAACAGGTTGTAAAGGCGGTTGACGGAGAGGTTATCCCTCCGCCGACTGACGACGATGCCGCGCAGGCTATGTTGGAGGATGACGAACTTCCTTTTAGTTAGACGCTGAGTGCGACAGCACTGGTAAGGGGGCGAGGACCGCAATGCGCGAACGGGCCTGTCGGCCTTAGTAATGCGAAGGTTTGGAGTCAGGGTGGGGAATCCTGACCAGCGTCTAACAACGAGTTACCAGTAGAGGGGTGTTGTGTTGGTGTGACCGGAAAGTCCGGAAACATGGAGAGCCAGCGCACCTTTTACTGGAAGGACGGGACTGGAGGTTGGGGAAAGGTTGCCTTGGCAACTTCGCCAGTCCCGTCCGCTAATCTTCGGGGTCGCATCTACCGACCCCAGCCGGATTGCATCCAATTCCTCCCCGGCTGATCCAGATGCGGCCCCGTACTCCCAAGGTGAGGATGCGATGATCCCTAAGTGGTGTTTGACATTGACGTTCGGAGACCTCTCTCGGTCTCAACATGCGCCTGTTACAGCACGGCTCGAAATAGGAGGAGCATCCTCACCACATGGCTAAGAAGAAAGACAAGCGCATCGCCAACACACCTAAGGCGGCATATCTGTGGAGCCTTTGCAGCAAGGTGGTCCGTGAGGCGGACGACTATACCTGCCGCAAATGCGGGAAGAACTGGAGATATGAGCCGGGGTTTCTTGACGGAGCGCATTGCGAGGGACGACGGAAAGGCTCTGTGAAATACGTTTACACAAACGTCCTGTCCCTCTGTCGCATCCCCTGTCACTCGTGGTTTGACGAGTTGTCGAGCTATGACCACAACGACTTTGTGTGTGAGCAGATAGGGGAGGAAGCCTATGAAGCTCTCAAGCTACAAGCTCGGGGGATGTTGAAGCTCACCCCTTCCGACAAGAGAGACTTGGCACGGCAATTCAGGGAGGATCTTGCCTTCCTCCACAAGTGCCGAGCCACTGGCGAAACTGGAAACCTCAGACATCGACTGGAGGAAAAGTGATATATACCCCTGAGACATGGCCGCAGGACCGTTGGCCCAACTTCTCCTTCGGAGAGGCGAGTTGTCAGGAGACGGGGATCTGCGACGTAGACATACCGTTCATGGACCTGTTGCAGCTTACCCGCGACGAGCTACATGCTCCCATGAACATCACCTCGCTCTACCGGCATCCGAGCCACACGATAGAGGCGGCGAAGGAAACCCCCGGAACCCACGCCACAGGGAAAGCCGCTGACGTTGCTTGCCATGGACACACGGCACACCGCCTACTTGAACTTCTTGCTCCCAGATTCTACGGGATCGGTATTAAGCAGTCAGGTCCCTATCAGGGGAGGTTCATCCACTTTGACCTTGTTGAGGCGGGAGAGCTTTCCCATGTAACGCGTCCTTGGCTCTGGACATACGCATGAAACGCAACGAACCCGGAGACGCGCTCACCGGACGACAGCTACTTGTCTTTGACTACGTGAGAACTCGTATACAGACGGGGCTGGCTCCCACCCTGAGGGAGGTGGGGGTCTCCTGCTTCTCTCACTGTACCGCTGGGACTCAGACGACCTCGGCCCTCAAGTGCATCAAAGCGATTGCCTCCAAGGGCTACCTCCGACGTGAGGATAACGTGTCCAGAGGAATCTTCCTGACGGATCTGGGGAAAGAATGAAAGTCACAGTATGTGATAACTGCGGCGAGAGGATCGACAACCCTGAACTCGTCCTCACGCCTGAGGGAGATGAACCAAAGCCAGACTTTTCCGTCCACCTGAACGTGAGGATACTGGACGGATCAACCAAGACTCCCAGCGATCTCTGCTGGGACTGCATTGACCTTTTGAGAGCCAAATGAATCTCGACTATGGCCTCTTTGACAGGGACCATGAGGACGTTAGAAAACCCTATAAGCCACGGGGGACAGGACTACACATAGACAATGATTACGTCGCGTCTCGGTCATCCTGTAGTCAGGGGTTGGTTTTTAGCACCTCGCGTAGCGAAGCTCTTGCAGAGGCGTTGGCCTGTAAGGAAGACATGAAACCGCCCACTCCTTGTCTCTGCGTTTTCCTGAGGGCTTGTATGACCCACTCCTTTGACCAATCAGCCGCTGAAGGAATGGGTATCAGCAAGGAGAGGCTTCTGAAGCTCTCAAAGGAATGGGGCATAGAGAGACCCAGCGACCGCAGGGCAACTTTGCTGAAAATTGAACGAGAAGAATATATCCGCGAACTACAAAAACAAACCCTCGCCAAATATCAACCCGCGTCGAGATAGGCCAATGTGGACCGACAAACACACAGCCGGAATAGACAAGCTGTTCAAGGAGTTGAAAGCCGAGCTAAGTAAGTGCAATAACGCCAAACGTATGAAAGCACGTCTGGACGAGATGGGATGGGCCAATGGCCCCCCTCCAAGCAAGCTGTATGAGGACTCGCCTGCGTGTGTTGTACAGAGAGGACTGGCAAGATGGGCCACGATAGAGATTGCTAAGGAGAGACAGGGATGACCCCCTGCTCAAAGTGCCACAAGGAACTGACAGACGACGACTTCTACCGCCGATCTGACCGCAAGAGGAAGCGGAGGTCCGAATGTCGAGAGTGCTACTTGGAGAAGAGGCGAGGCGAAAAGAAGAAAGTCCCCACCCCACTAAAGCCGAGACCATGTGAGCATGGCTTCAACGGCTGGTCGGGATTTGCCATTGCCGTGATTCATAGTGCCTTCAAGGCATTGGACCATGAGGACGAGGAAGAAAGAGCGTCCGCAAGGATCTTCCTAGAGGACCACAGGACGCCGTGGTGTGGTGTGATTCAGGCCGACGAGGAGGTTGTTGACCATCTCCTCAAGAGACATGACGAGGGAGAGGAAGTTTCAATCCACCTCCCCTTACCTAAGGCGACGACGACGAAATTGGGAGAGATCCTGTGAGCGACATCCTGCTGGATGTTATGGAGCAGAGGCTGGCAAAAGCCATCGGCAAGGCTCGCACCGACGCCAACCGGAGTGCCAATGTTCCTGACGCCAAGATAGGGGAGCAGACAGCAGAACAGACTGATCTGGAAGGCTTCGCCGCTGAACTTGCCTTCTGTAAAATGTTCAACGTCTACCCAGACCTGTCTATTGAACCACGGCGCAGTCAATATGACAGTGGGGATGCTCTCACTCACGGGGGCAATATCGTAGACGTAAAAAGCAGCGTGTACCGCACCGCCCATCTACTGGCTGTGCCTTGGAAGAACTCCACGGTGAATGTCTATGTGCTTATGGTAGGCACATTCCCTGAGTATAGGTTTGCGGGATTCGCCTCGACCCAGAGCCTGTTCGCCCAAAAGAATTTCTCCAACAAGTTCAACGGCTACGCACTATCACAAGAAGAGTTACAGACTGGGGAAATAGATGACTGACATCCTGACCAACGCCGAGATCGACGCGCTGGGCCGAGCTAGAACCAAAAATGGACCGGCAGTATTTGCTTGGCAAGCGAAGCTCATCGCCCACGCCCGAGCCGCCAACGACCGCATGGAGAAAGATTTGGACATCATCAAGCGGCAGACGGCTGAGATCGAACGATTGAAGACAAAGCCACTGTGGGCCGAACTGGAACGAGCGGCTGACCGCACCCGCGAACTGGAAGATACGCTGCGGGAGATCGAGGCTGATGCCCTCGCCGCTTCGCCAGAGGCCGCTCCACGCCTCCCCGGCGCAGTACTACAGGCCAACTCGGACGGCACGATCAGCAAGGTCGATCCCGATCCCCTCACTGCTCAGGACAAGTCTTCAATGATCCAACGGTTGCGAGAAATGGCCGACAAACTGGAAGGAGAGTGATGACACGGTGTGGCATATGCAAGAGCAAGCGGAGTTGGTGTTACCTCGTGATCGGCGTGTGGGCCTTCATGCTCGTAGTGCTGTATCTCGTATGCAAG
>Ga0098047_10000809_pt1 | contig 12595 bp, 16 predicted proteins | sample 12_taG_FD_92585 | JGI IMG/M metagenome (GOLD analysis project Ga0098047, IMG submission 92585) | Marine viral communities from the Subarctic Pacific Ocean - 12_ETSP_OMZ_AT15267 metaG | ecosystem: Environmental > Aquatic > Marine > Oceanic | place: Subarctic Pacific Ocean | collected 2015-01-16 | reverse complement strand
CAAACATTGTCAGCGTTTCCTAGAAACCTATCAATATCTATCTCGTCTCCCTCGTCCATGAATCTCCGGTTTCTCTTACACGAAAGACCTTCCCGGTAAAATTGGGATACGTTTAGCCCCTTATCTATGCTCGCCTTCATAGTTTTAAAAGTATTGATACACTTTTCAGAGGCTTTACCGACGAGAAGAGCCTTTCGGTGTTCTCCTTTCGTCGGGAAGGAACGTCCATAGGCGAACCTCTCCCTATAACTGTCTGGCTCACCTTCGTACTCACTGTACTGCCACCCATTTTGTTCTATGACACTGAAGTAGTCAGCCATATTGCCGAACTCCATATAGGCAAACTTCTTGTCATTAAGTGTGATTTCTTGATAATCTCGTCCTTTTATCATGAATAATTCTCCTTCATTGCTCCAATTTCCACCTTACCACGCTCTTCATCAGTCCAACTCGTAGTTATTCTGTCGAGAAACCAAGGTTTATCCTTGCCAACCTTTGCCCAAGCATGAGCATCAGCAAACCGTCGAGTGCTAATGTATCTTCTGTCGAGACTAGCCTTCTTAATTGATGCCCTCAAATCCCAAAGCATTGATGCCCAGTCTCTATAATCTCCAACGAGCATTCTCTCTAGATTCTTGTCGTAATCTACGAAGATTTGAACGTCGCCAAATCTGTCCAACTTAGCACCGTCCTGTTGCATTCTCCCCGAGTAGGAAAAATCCATACCATCACCCCAAGTATTAGCACACTCTGAATGGTAGTAGTGGTCATGTTTGAACGCCATTGGGTCGTCGGTTCTATTTGGTAAGGCTATATATCCTTGGTTGTCGGTCATGGCATGAGTAACCAAGGCAACATTTGGGTCGAATCCATCGGCTTCGTCAAATAAATTCATACCGCCATTTTCAAACTTATCGACGGCAAGTCCTGTGTGGTACTTCCCATGAGCATCCATCTTACCAAGCAACTGTGCTTCAGACAGTCCGGCAGAGCATGGGATGTACTGCATCGACTTCACTGGGTCAAGGTCTAATGTCTTTGCGAGACCTTTCCAAGCATCGGCAATCAGTCTCGACTTCCCTGTGCCGGGATGACCCACTAGCATTACTTTCTGTCGGTAGTATAAACACTCAAAAACATCGTTTAGCTTTTCGTGTGTTATTTTATCCCCTGTATCAATAACTGGCTTATTGCCGACGGTGATAATGATTGGTTTGCGAAGGTCTCTTATTCTCTCATCCACCTTATGAATAAGTTCCTCGGTTTTAGTCTCCAAGCTACCCTCTAACGCCTTTTTCGTATCAGCAACCGCATTTAGCATAGTATCCTCGACCCTATCTCCCATAGTCTCGGAAATGGCATTGAGTATGATGTCCTCAAGACCACCGTTTTTACTAGTAGTGTCGGTACTAGCATCGCCGCCTGCTGACGGCGGCTCAGTGCTAGTAGTGTCGGTACTAGGGCTGTTGCTGACTGGGTAAGCCCCATGAATCAGATAGTTTCTCCTGTCATGGTTACGACAGGTTTGAATCCAAGTTCTGGCGTGTCTTAACTCCTTGGCCTTAGCAATGCAATGGTGCTTCAGCCATTTAGTCGATTTGTTTGATAGTTCGTCTGTTGTATAAGTTCTCATCAGCTACTTATCTCCTTTTTTGTTTCGGTAAAAGTTCGTTTCGGCAAATTTGCCGTTATTATTAATATTTCTATATTTAGCATTCAACTTTGTTTTCTGCTAAATATATAAATATTAATTAAACTCTCTGTAAATTTTCACCATAACTCCCACAGTACCAATCATGAAGAGTATTCCGGCTATTGTTACTATTGATGTAATATCCATTATGTCCTCTCAATAAACCATTCGTTTTCAAGTTCAGAAGAGCCTTTTCTCAATATGCTCTCTTTTATTAGCTTATCGTTGATGTAAAACCGATAGATTCTGTCTCCATTATCCATCAGTCTATGGGTAACTTTGTGGTCGATAAAGTGGTGTGAATTACTGGCACTTGTGCCGACCAAGACAGAGACCTCTCCTACTCTCTTTACTCCGTAAGACTTGTCTCCCTTATAGAGACAGGCTGTTACTCTATTCCAAATTGGATACATTCTCATTTTATGCTCCTTTTTATTGATTTCATTATTTCAAGACTGTTCTCGTAGTTTCTCATCAGAATTTCGGTTGGTATCTCCAAGTCCGACGAGTTGTGATAAATAAATTTATTATCTGAAGAGATGGCCTCTAATTGTTTCTTGATTATTAAAAAGAACCTCTGGGCTTCTAAGTCGCTAGAAACCAAGGTGCTTACCTTCTGTAATGCCTTCAGCACGATTCTATATAGCTTATATGCTTTATAGTCCTCGGCTATAAGAGACCACATCCTTCGACCTACCCTATCAGTACCCTCTCGGTTTTGTTTCCAAGCACAACAGGGACAAAGTTCATCGTGTCCTACCTCCTTCGGTGTAACTGAATGAACCGCTTTTTTGTTAAATAGTGTCGAGATTAATCCATACTGACCGAATGGTAGTTTTAAGAATAACTTCGGTTTCTTCGTTGTTGGTGTATTTGAGGTCATGATTTATTCTCCTTGCGTTTCTTTGAAATGGTTACTTTCATTCCATTCTTGGTCTGGAATCTGAGGGTGCTAATACTGTCGGCAATTAGCTTGCCCTCCATTGCTCTTCTGATTAAATGTGTTCTTGCTCTCATTACTTCATCTCCTTTGGTGATGGTGTTATCGAAATTGTATTATTAGGACGGTCATAACTGATTCTAACGTCTCCCTTATCTCCTCGGTTTAAGATATAGCTTCTGACCGCTTTTGTCGGATTATTGACGGCAATCTTCCAATTCACTCCGGTTGTGGTGTATTTATCACCTCGACGAGTTGAAAGAGCCTTCATCTTCCTGATGGTTGCTCTAATTTGACCGACGGTAAAATGGATATTCCTTCGTGGGTTCTTATAATATCTGTTCATTATCTTGCCACCCACTTTCCACTTACTCTTCGGTAAGTTGTTGGTTTTGGTGTTACTGTTGTCAGTGGTAAGTGAGCCACACAGCCTCTCTTTAGTAACGAGAAAGACATTAATAGCACCGTCATTCTATTCCAATCGCTTGGATTTCTCTTATATTCATCAAGAGCTTTCTTGAATTTGTTCATCTTTTGTATTTCCTCTCGGTTAATAGGTTATCATTCCAGTCGCTAATGCCGTAGTAACGAAGGCTACTGCCATGATTCTGAGAATCAGCGAAGGAATGGGATTGAAGGTTAGGAAAATTTGTATTTTTCGGTTCATCTTAATTAATTACCTTTGGTTTATAGTTCCCTATAAAACCAAAGGATAATTAAGTAAGTCTCTCTGTGCGTGTCTAAACGAGGGATAAATAGCCAAGCTACTTTCGGTGTATAAGTTAGCTATAACGAGGCTATAGGCTTGCTTTTGTCGAGGGGAAAGCTGACGAAGGTGGGAAATTACAGGCAAAAAAAAAGCCCTGACCCCCCGCGAAGGGGAGCCAAGGCTCTTTTGGTGCTAACTAACGTTAGTTAGTTAGAATCTTGCCAACATCGGCAAGTTTGCAAACAGGACGAGTTCCTCGTCGTGGTACTCGTCGTGAACATCCTCGGTGAGTATCTCCGAAGTGTCGAGGATTCGGTGATGAAGGCAAGAGTCGTCTCGGCACTCTTCTGAAGAGTCCCAGTTCTGGCATTCTGTACCTTCGGTAACTTCTTGCGCTTTCTCTTCGAGAAAGGCTTTCATGCTTAGCTCGTCGGCTAAGTCCTGCCGAAAGACCAAGTACGCGTTGGTGAGTTCATCGCTAATGCCGTCGGTATTAGCACAGTAATCCAAGATGAAATCTTGGACGATTTGCTCAGACCCTAAAGGGTCTCCAGTGCCATCACTGACGATGGATGAATTGCGGAATAGGTCGTTTAGGTCGATAACTACGTTATCGCTGTTGACGTTTGTATTTTTGAACATTTGTTCTCCTATTGTTCGTCGGTTAATGTCCGCCGTTCCTCGGTGGACTAGCAAAGATTAGGCACAAATAGAGGTGAAAAGCAAGGAAAAACAACCTTTACCGACGGGAAAGAAATACATGATTGTGGGCTAGCACCGAGGTAGCACCGAGGAGGAAACTTTCCCCCTCAACGCGTAGAGAAAACCGAACTCAACGGCAAATCAGGAACGCGAACCAATATGCGTGGGGGCGCGCGTTTATAATGCACCCTCCGTAAAAATTTTACACAGTTTTCAGAAAGGTGGCTTACTCCTTTTCTCGACGAGAATAAAACTGGAATAAATCCCCTATTTTTGGGTATATATCCCCTCTCTCCTTGTATATATTGTATTATAGTTGAAGTAGAAGTAGAAGAAGAAGATGAAGAAGAAGAGCTATCGAGAGCTATTGCCATCGCATTGGCTTAGCTATGGCCTAGCTATATATTTATCGTTTATCAATATATTAAGAAACCTTACAGTTCCTTGTGTGTTTATATAACTTATTAGTAAGTTAGGGCGTCTAAAACAAGGGGATACTATGGCTTATGAAGTAAGAGAAGGCTCTGGCTCAATCTTTGAGAACGAGAACAAGACAAACCCGGATGCGCCTGACCATACAGGCACGGTGAAAATTAACGGGGAGATGTATTCAATAGCATGTTGGAATAAAGTGGGACAAAAAAGTGGCAAAGCTTACCAAAGCGTTAAAATCGAGAAAAAAGAAGGCAACCTGCCTTTTTAGTTTAAAATGATGGATGTTTTTTTAGAATATGGCGTAACTGGAGTTGTTGTCGTGTTATTTATCGGGATGCTTGGGTTTTTGCAGAAAGCAGTAACGGGTAAGCTAAATGAAATTGAACAAATTTGTATAAAGCTTATAGATAGGTGGAATCGCTCAGACGAGACCCGAGATAGGAGACACGAACAGCTTCTTCAAGAAATGAACGACATTACAGATGATATTAATTTCCTCAAAGGGAAGGCTGATAAATAATTGTCGAATCGTAGTGCCAAACAGAGGAAAAAGGAACGACGAAAGCTAGATATTGAGAATAAACGGCGCAAGAGAGAGCTGAGAAAGGCAAAAAAGAATGGAAATGACTTGCAGAGGGAAGAAATTTCTAGTCTATACAGTCGCTGAAGCGATGGAAAAGGGTATAAATGCCCTTTTTGATTGGCGTAGGGCTGAAAAGGGCGATTGGGTTGTTACTGCAGATGGAAAAGTCATGGAAATTATTGGCAGGAGGAAAAAACATCCGAAAACCAATAAAAAACCATTTTATTTACTTCGCAGCGGATTTGGGGAGCATCCGACCTATAAAAAAAATATTTATGCTTCAGAGCAGATAGATTATGACGATAGACGCTATCACGGGAAGAAACTTTTAACTAATGTAAAGCCTACTGCTCTGCAAAACGCCTTTGTGGACAAGCTTTGCATGAATCATGAAGTTGATAAAAACGGTCAATTTAATTCTGAAGACATTATTAGTGCTTATATGGGTACTTTTATGGAAAATAATCCAACGCAGGCGCTTCGGCGGGGGATGAATCTTGTAAAACGGAAGTATATTCGGGAGAGAATCAGTATGAATCTAAGAGAAAAGTTTATTGAACAAGGGATGGACGACGAGTGGGTGGTATCTCAATATAAAGAACTTATTGACGGGACTTCACAATCCAATACAAAATTAAATGCTATAAATAGAGTTTCTGACCTTTTAGGCCATGCCGTGAAGGAAAAAGAGACATCTAGCCAAAGTATTATCATGATTTCCGACGGGGATAAAAAACTATTAGCAGAGGTAAGAAAAAAGCTAAGCGATAGAGAATTAAATCAATTAATGTCAAAAGTTAAATCAAATGGTGTAAAAAGTGTTATTGAGGATAAGAGTCCCGAAGTCTGAGCATAAAGTCGAAGTTGAAACTGAAAAGGATGGATTTTTAGTGCTGAATGGCAAAAAATATCCTATTGACGGTGAGGTGTCTGAACTTATAGTCGATATGCTTGAAGAATTAATTGATTTAAGAGATGTGGTCAATATTTATGAAAACGAGTTCTCGGGATACAGAGGAGAAGCATAATGGCTGGAAGTTATGGTACGGGAGAGTCTAAATTCTCAGACGGGTCTACAAGGTTGGTAAACACCCTAGACAAAAAGAAGCGCGCTAAAAGAAAAAAAAGGTCGTCCAATAAAAAGAAAAAATGAATTTAGAATACACCATAGAAGAACGGGAGGTACTATTAAAAAGAATGTATGTGGATATATTTTTTTTCGCGAAGTTTATCTTAGGCGATGAGGAACAGCCGATGAATTATCACATAAGGAAACCCAGCCCGCCGTTTCATAGGGAGATTGTTAATACGCTATTATCCTTAAAGAGAGGAAAGAAACTGGCAGTTGTTGCCCCTAGGGGACACGCCAAATCAACATTAATCAACTTGGTCTATCCGCTACACCGAATATTATTTGACGAAGAGAAGTTCATACTACTCATATCGGAGTCTGAAAGACAGTCTAAGTTTTTTTTGGAGACATTAGGGAATGAAATCGAACACAATGAAAAACTCATGTATTTTTTTGGAGACAGAAAAGGGAAAACTTGGGGAAAAGAAGAAAAAGACTTTATCACAGGTTTTGATGAGAAGGGCAACCCGAACAGCTGGTGCAAAGTATTGGTTCGTGGAACGGGGCAGAAAGTTAGGGGCCTTAAATATGGTGCTTACAGACCAACCCTTACAATAATTGATGACGGGGAAGGCGAGCGTAATACAGCAACTGAAACTTTAAGAGACCAATTCCGTTCATGGCTTAATGGTGCGGTGATTGCAGGTTCTGCTGATGCAAGGTTGATATTTATAGGAACCATTGTAGATGAAGAGAGTTATTTGAATAGAATTGCTGGCCCACTATCATATAATAAGGATAGGACTAGAAAAATTAAAGGATGGGATTCTCTTTTTTATCAGGCTATTCTTCAGGATACTAAGGTTGGAGAATTTGTTGCTAGTGGTAAAGAAATAAGTCTTAAAAAGGGGAAAAAAGTTTTATGGCCTGAGTATAGAAGCTATAAATGGCTGACGGCAGAGAGGGATAGGCTTATTTCAGAGGGCGACGTAGCTTATTTTTATCAGGAATATCAGAATATACCGATGGACGATAGTTTTAGGGTCTTCAAAAAAGGAGATATACAGTATTGGCAAGGTATATATGCCTACAATCAGAATCATTCATTTATTATTAGGGAAAAAGATGGCGAGAAAGAGGAAGTCCCTGTTAATGTGTTTTTTGGGGTTGACCCTGCGTCAAGTGAAAATGTCAAGGCTGACTATACTGTAATTATGGTTGTTGGAGTAGATAAAGAAAATAATATATATGTCATTGATTATTTTAGAGGGCAGGTAACCCCCATGACATGTGCAGATAAGTTGTTTGAGATGATGGAGTTTTATAATCCTAGGGAAGTTAAAATAGAAGAGACTGGGCATATTATGTTAAGCGAGTATGTAATCCTAAAGTCTAAAAAGCTTGGTCACTTTTATAATATTAACCCAAAGAAAGCTATTAAGTCTAAATATTATAGGATTAAGCAGATGCAACCTTACTTTGCTTCTAAGGCAATGTTTTTGAAAGAAGACCAATGGGAACTTGAGAGCGAATTGTTGAACTTTAAGGAACACGGTACATTTAAAAAGGATACACTTGACGCATTGAGATGGTCGCTTGATGATGTGTTTGTACCGCGAGTTCAGTATGATGACGAGGGGAATATAACGCAATATAAATCAAAATTGTCTGGAATGGACTGGGAAACAGGAATGTTAATTTATGCGTAGGTTAATACCAAAATATATTTTTAATATCCATACCATATTATGATAAGAATTAAGAAATTAGACCTCGAAGAGCTAAAAGCTAGTGATGTACGAGACGAATATACTAATTATTCGTCGTCTGCTGCTGATTACAAATATCAAATGGCTGAGGATGATGAATTTTTTCTCGGTATGCAACTTACAAGTGGTCAAAAGGACTATCTATTAAGTATTGGGCAACCGCCCGAGGCAAATAATAAGATTAGACCGGCAGTTGAGCAGGTTTTAGCTAATGTTGCTAGCTCTTCTCCAGAGTGGGACGTGATAGCGACTGGGCAGACGGATAATGATATAGCCAATATTTATAACGCCCTTCTAGATAAGATATGGTTTGATTCTCACGGGAATAGACATTTTCGGAACATTTGCAGGGACTACATCGTAAAAGGTGTTGGGTATATGTATGTGTACCCGGATTGGCAGGCCGAACAGGGGGCTGGGGGAATTCGGATTAAAAGAGTTGCTCCCGAATCTGTATTTGTTGACCCCAATTCTACTGACTCACACTTTTCAGACGCAGGGAGTATTATGCTTTCTGATTTGCATACCAAAGAGTCTCTGAAAATCAACTTCCCCCAATATGCTGATATTATTGAAGATGCAAGAGAGGACTCTGAAACAAATTTCCAAAATACTGGCAAATATAACCGAGATACAAAAAGTTTAAGGGCTGATATTAGTCCATTTGACGGAAAGCCGTCTGTAAGAAAATTCGTCAGGTGGTCTAAAGTTGGTGTGCCAAAGGTTATGGTTACTGATAATATGACTGGGTTATATAAGATTTTTGATAAAGACGATTATAAAACGGCACAAAAAGAAGACAGATATAACGAATACTTAAATGGTGGGCAGATTTCTGAAGAGTTGGTTTATGAAACCCAAATAAGGGAAACATTTGTTATTGGCGACCATTTAGTATATGACGAAGTGTTGCCGATGGATAGATACCCAATTATTCCTGCATGCAACGAACATAATGGTACTCCTTATCCCGCTGGAGACGTAAGACACGCAAAAACTCCGCAGAGAATGCTTAATAGGGTTGAAGCTCTTTTAATCAGCCACGCAACTAGCACTGCAAGTTTTAAGTTGCTTTATGAAGATGGAGCAATAGATAATGAAGAAATAGAGAAGTGGTATGTGCCTAATGCAATTATTCGTGCTAATCCCGGCGCATTGAGAGAACAAAAGATAAAAGAATTTGCTCCACCCGCTATTAGCGCACAGCTTTATAGTGAAAAGCAAAGATATGAGGTGGATATTGAAACAATTTTTGGAGCTTATAAATTTCAACAGGGTAATCCGCAAGGAGCCGTAGGAACTGTTGGTGAAGCTCAAATCATAGACGAAGCCGCGGCTCGTAAACAGAATTGGAAAATACTCCCAATTTATGATATGCTTACAGAAGCAGGAAGATGCGCGGCATTATATACGCCTTATGTTTATAATAAGGCAAGAGTATTAAGAATTTTAAATCCCCTAGGGACTGAAAAGGAAGTTACAATCAACACTCCCGGTATTAATGACTATACCCAAGCCGTTGAGATGCTATATGATGTAACATCTGCCCATGTAGATGTTCGTGTAGTCGTCGGAAGCACTAGAGCTAAAACTCCTAGCGCAGATTTGGCTAGAGATATAGGACTTATGCAGGTTGGTATTTATGATAAGGTTCAAGTTATCATGAATATGCAGTCTAATGTTGATAAAGCGGCACTAATTAAGCGTATGGGTGAGATTTCTCAATTATCTGGTCAAGTACAACAGTTACAGGAGCAGGTAGAGACCCTTTCTGGAGACCTACAGACAAGGGAAAGGGAACTGTTTCATACCCGAATGCGGGCTGAAATTGCAGAGGCTACAAAACCTGTACAGAAGGCTGTAAGCAATCTGCAATCAACCGCAAAGGCGGAACAGGAAAAACAAAGAGAGCTTACTCGGCAAACAGCCGAAGATTTAAGCTACTTATCAAAACAGGCTATAAACTCGGAAACCGAAGCCCCATCAGCTTAGATGGGTAACTTATAAAGTCAGGAGCATAGAATGAGTGATGAAAAAAAGGTACAGAAGACAGAAGAATCAGGTTCTGATAACCAGAATGATGTAATGGAGGCATTGGAAGATTTCAATAATCCCGTTAAAGAGTCTGGCTCAGATGAGGTGGAAACTAAAGGCGCTGAACCCGAGGTTAAATCTCAGCCTGAAGAATCGTCTGAAGTCAAAGACAATCCAAAAAGAACCGATGAATCACCAGTTGATTGGCTCATTGATAATAAATTTCGTAATGATGAAGATGGTAGGCAAAACCTCGCCGATTCCTATAAAAACATGCAAAGCATGAAGGATAAGGCGGAGCAGGAGCTTAAATCTCAGAGTGGAGAATATGATAGATTGAGTAAGCTTGATAAATTTCTGAAGGAAAACCCAAATGTGGTTAATGTAATTCAGGAAGAAGTCACTAAAGTTGCTGAATCTAGCGATGCTTCACCAGACAAACCTGAAGATTACGATATTTTAGATGAATCAGTTAATGGAACCTCGTCTCAAAAATGGAGAGCTAGTTACGACGAATGGCTTATTGAACAAGGCGCTCGCAAAGCAATGCAGTATGTCGATGATGTTAGACATCAAGACGCTCAGCAAGCAAACCTTCAAGCCGAAGTTGACCAACTAAAATCTCTTGGAATGACAGATACGGAAATCGAAGGCTATTACGGCTGGATGAATAATCCCGACAATGTCACGACTGAGAATAAGGTTAAGATTTATAAGATTCTTAATGGGCAGGTCAGTAAAGAAAGCAATGATGCTGATGTGAAAGGTTCCACTGGTCAATCTGTTAAAGAAATGTCCAAAAATGTAAGTGCTGGCGCTGTTGAAGGCAAAGCATCTGCAGTAAAGACAAACTTTGAGAAAGAACAAGAGGACTGGGTAGCTAGCATCATGCAATTTTCCAAGTAGTTAAACTACAGGAGTAGATAATATGGCACAAACCTATGGTACTGGGACACCAACCCAGTTTACTGATGGTACGCAGAGACAAGTTCTCGAGCTTGGGCAGAAGATTCATTACTATAACCCAAGTGTCACTCCTCTACTGACTATATCCGGACGCGCGGGTCACCGCGGGACACCTGTTCCCATCTATGAATGGATGGAAGACGAATACTATATCAAGCGGTCAACTTTAATTGCCGCAGCTGATATGGTTGCCGAAACAGATATTCTCGACAGTACATCTGCTGGAATCAATGGAGATAATTGTATTCTCCGACTGCAACGACAAGCTCTTATGGAGCTTTTTGAAGTTGGCGGAATTTATACTATATCCGGTTCTAGCGGACAAGGTGAATCCAATACGCATTTTATGGTTCACGCTATAGGAAAGGATGTAAACCACGGGTCAGCGACTGATAGGGATGTCCAATTTGTAGGTGGTACTTACGCAAGTAAGACATTTACACTGAACGATGTTGCTGATGGTGTTGACATGATTACCGCAGGACAGGCTACGACAATTACATTTGTCGGTAGTGCATCTGCGGCTTTTTCAGGTGGCAAATATCCTTGGGAAGGTGGAACTGATGGTAATTCATTTACCACCACAAACACCATCGCTGTTCGTGGAACAGAAGGTATTGCTGAAGGCGCGGCTATCGGGAAAGAGACTCGGAAAAAAGTTCGCAGGTTAAAAAACTGCACGCAAATTTTCCGGGAACCTTATGAAATCACTCGTACTGCTAGAGTTTCTAAGCAGTATGGTGGCCCTGAGCTTGCTCGTTTGCAAGCCCGGAAATTGGCACAAATCAAGGTTAATGTTGAAACGGCATTATTGTTTAATGGCGCAATCAGTTTAGACGCTACCGCAGCGGCTCCGGCAAGAACTTTTGCTGGATTCGGTGTTGGAGGGTCAGCTGGTGTTGTCCAATCAAACAATGGTGACATCAGCACTGCCTATCAACTCAACAACTCAAGTGGAACTCAAGCTAACTTCGACGATGTTTTGGAAGCAGTATTTCAAGACATGGTTGATGGTTCTATGCACAAAACAGTCTATGCCTCTAATAAGTGGCTGACTAAAATGGTTAAGATGGTTAGAGCAGACTCATCAGGGCAGTTAAACGCCAAGATGGGTTCTGAAATAACCGCTGGCTTGAGAGTAATGGAATATATGGGGCCTGTTGGTTCCGTTAGTTTCATTCCTCATCCTCTGTTGAAGGGTGCGTATGAAGATTACGCCCTCGCGGTTGATATGGCTAACTTTGAAGTTCGCGCTTTAGCTGAATCTAGTTTTCAGCTTAGACGTGACGTTGTCAAAGATGGCTCGGATGGTCAGGTAGATGAATGGTTAGTAGAGCTTGGCCCTGAAATTAGTCAGGAACAGACTCACGCTATTTTGAAGCTGGTCTAATACGGTTTTTGAGGGGGTGCTTTGCGCCCCCTCATTAAACTTAAACTTAAATTTTGAAAGGAAAATAAAATGGCTGGTAAACTAAGATATTCAATTAGTGTTACTCCATTAGAGACAGTGACTGAACAGTACGGTTTTAGTGGTGAAGTTGTAGATATATTACAAGATAATGCAACTCGTAGTGTCGATGTTATTATGACAGAGATACAGCAGACATTAGGATGCTCCAGTGCAGATTTTACATTATCTGTTGATGATTTAACAAATAGCACTCATGGATTTGCAGCTGGTGTACCTTATAT
>Ga0098047_10000808_pt1 | contig 12596 bp, 12 predicted proteins | sample 12_taG_FD_92585 | JGI IMG/M metagenome (GOLD analysis project Ga0098047, IMG submission 92585) | Marine viral communities from the Subarctic Pacific Ocean - 12_ETSP_OMZ_AT15267 metaG | ecosystem: Environmental > Aquatic > Marine > Oceanic | place: Subarctic Pacific Ocean | collected 2015-01-16 | reverse complement strand
TTAATAACTTATGCGGGTGCGATCCAAGAAATCCTAAGAGACCCAAACATTACGATAGGGATATTCTCCCACACGAGACCTATCGCAAAGGGGTTCCTAAAACAAATAAAAAGAGAGTTTGAGGTCAATGAATTTCTTAGGGACCTATATTCCGACATTTGCTACGCGAATCCAAGACAGGATTCCCCTCAATGGAGTGAGGACGCTGGGATCATTGTTAAACGTAAATCGAATCCCAAAGAAGCAACTGTTGAAGCATGGGGTCTTGTAGATGGTCAGCCAATATCCCGCCATTATGATCTTAGAATCTATGATGACGTTGTTACCAGAGATTCCGTTAACACGCCTGATCAGATATCAAAGACAACAGAGGCTCTCGATCTAAGCCAGAACTTGGCTGGCGGTCAAAACCGTGAGTGGTACATTGGCACTCGCTACCATTACGCGGATACTTATCGAGAGATCATAGACCGCGGGACAGAGACTCGAATTTATCCGGCGACAGATACCGGAACGCCAGACGGTAATCCGATTCTATTATCAACGGGCGAATGGGATAAGAAAAAGACATCGATGGGCCAGTATGTGTTGGCCTGTCAAATGCTCCAGAACCCGATAGCAGGTTCAGAGCAAGTCTTTGATCCAGAATGGATCAGAAGAATCGAGATCAGACCACGGGTTCTGAATGTTTATATCCTGTGTGATCCAGCCCATTCAAAGAAACAAACTTCCGATAGAACAGCAATAGCTGTTATCGGGGTAGACCCACAGTTTAATAAGTACCTATTGGATGGCTTATGCCATCGGTTGAATCTGAAAGAAAGATGGAACGTATTATCTAAGTTTCGGGCTAAATGGATTAAACAACCCGGGACGATGACCGTAAAGGTTGGTTATGAGCGGTACGGAAAGGATTCCGATATCGAACATTTCAAAGAGATGATGCGTATTGAGAATAATTATTTTCCAATCGAGGAACTGGCTTGGCCAAGAGAAGGGCCAGGTTCTAAACGGGATCGCGTACAACGATTACAGCCCGACTTTGAGAACTGGCGCTTCTTCTTGGCCCCCTCCTCGGATTTTATGACATCAAGGCAAAAAAAGGCCTTTGAACAGGGGGATGCATCGTTAATTGTTCGTCCTATAAAGCAAAAGGATGAAAACGGCAGGCTGTATGACGTTACCCAGAGAATGATTGATAACGAATACAACCTGTTCCCAGCGGTTCATGTCGATATGTTGGACGCTATGTCTCGCATCTACGATATAGAGGCCGCTCCCCCGCAATTTATTTTCTCTGATGATTTAGAACCAGAGGCATTACCAGCTTATTGAGGGATAAGAATGGAACAAATGGAACAAGCAGTTAACCCACACCAATTGGCGGTTATGTTTCTTTCTAACTTCATCAATGCTCCGCAAGAAGAGTTAGATAAGATGGATATCACTTTCGCGTTGAGCGGCCTAATAGCGCAAGTTGTTAGTGAAACTGTGGATATCATAAATAAAGATAAGAGGGTTTTACATTGAGCGAAAAATTCAAGGCACCAAAAACACGAAACTATAGTTGGCGCGAAATTGTAGACAAAATGGCGGGACCGGCACAGCCTATACCGGCTTATGTATTCCCGACACGGACGTTTTATGAAAACCCAAACCGCCCTTATGGGGAGAAGAGGTGACCATGTTTGAAAAGTTTAGAGAAAAAGTTATGAAGAAACCAATATTCTGGGTTGTAGTTTTTGCAATTTGTTGCATTGCTTTCTATATCGAATTCATAAAATGAAAGTTTTAATTGACGAACATCATCGGGGGATGATGAAAGAGGCGACCATAACCTCCTTAGTAAAAAATGTTGCGGACTCTTTACACAAACAATATCCCGGTCATTTGTGGGCGGTAGGTCCGTCTAACGATTACTCGATGCTGGCTATCTGGAATGAAGACCTTTCAACAAGATATGGGATGTGGATCAGGGTTCAAGATATTGATCCTGAGTACAGGAACATACAAAAATGGGCTGGGGAGTTACTAGAGAGGGCCAGCGTATCTAGAGGCCCGGCTAATCTAGAAGAACTCGAATCTTTAGATAGAGATATCCGTGGGGAAGTGAAATTCGATGAATGAAGATGTCCCTTTGAATGACGGGTTTTCTGACGAAAAATCTTCTTGGCTAACATTAGCTAGGCAAGCCTATGATTCGTCTACAACATACCTTGATGCGAACTATAGACGACAGTGGGAACGGAATCTAAAACTATTCCAATCTGAGCATCCTAGTGGTTCTAAATATGGAACGACCCAGTATACCCATAGGTCTCGTTTATTCAGACCTAAAACTAGATCAGCTATACGCACTAATGAAGCCGCAGTAGCGGCGGCATTTTTCGCAACAGAAGATGTTGTATCAGTTTATCCACAAAATGATTCTGACCCAGATCAGAGGGCGTCTGCGACTGTATTGAAGCATCTTCTTCAGTTCAGGCTCACAAAAACTATACCCTGGTTCCAAACGCTTATAGCGGCTTACCAAGAGGCTATGGTATTCGGGTCTGTGATCTCACACCAGTACTGGGATTACAAAGAAGACAAAACAAGGAGTAAGAAAGATATTCTTGATGAAGCGGGGAATGCCATTCTCAATGAGGACGGAACTCCGGCGCAACAAGTTGAAGGAAACACGGAAGTCTTAACAGATCGTCCAAGCATTCGATTAATAGCCTCTGAGAATTTTAGAATTGATCCAGCGGCAGATTGGAATGACCCTATTGGTTCTTCCCCATTCATTATTGAAGTCATCCCCATGTATGTTCAAGATGTCCTGGAAAAGATGAACGATATAGATGATAAGACTGGAGAGCCAAAATGGAAAAAACTCTCCATGAGCGAATTGCTCATGTCATCCAAACGGTCTGAATTTGATTCCACAAGACAGGCGAGACAAGGGAAACGCCAAGACCCGATATCAGATCGGGATGAAAAAATAAAAGAATACGATACAGTATTTGTCCATAAGAACATCGTAAGGAAAAAGGGGAAAGACTATATTTTCTACACGTCCGGTATTCATCATATGTTGTCAGATGTAAAACCGCTTGTAGAAGTTTACCCGCATCTCAGGGAAGGGGAGCGCCCCTACGTTATGGGTGGCGCTAGTATTGAGGCCCATAAGATTTATCCAGCGTCTCTGGTGGAGATGACGCAGGATTTACAAACAGCCGCTAACGATATTGCCAACCAGAGGACTGACAATGTTCAGTTAGTTCTAAACAAGCGTTACCACATACGCCGCAGTTCAAATATTGATATCAATGCGCTGAAGAGGAGCGTCCCTGGCGGCAGTGTAATGATGGACGATCCTATAAGTGACGTGCAGGTGGTTAACACGCCTGACATCACAGGCTCTGCGTATGAAGAGCAGGATCGATTGAACGTTGATTTCGATGACATTGCGGGGACTTTCTCGCAAGGGACCGTCCAAACCAATCGTCTAATGAACGAGACAGTTGGTGGGATGGAAATGCTTTCTTCTAATTCAAACTCAATGATCGAATACATGATCAGGACGTTTGCGGAGACCTGGATAGAACCTGTCCTTTCTCAGCTAGTTAGGTTGGAACAGTTTTACGAAACAGATGAAGTTGTTCTTGCGGTTGCTACTAACAAAGCAGAAAGTGAGAGCATAGAAGAGCCGGGGTTTTTCCAGAAATTTGCTGGGAATATTGACAACCTTCTGCACCACGAGATGACTGTAGGAATAAATGTCGGCATAGGCGCGACTGATCCAGTAAGAAAGATTGAGAGATTGTTGTTGGGTATTCGCACGATGTCTGAAGTGAACCCTGACATTGTTTTGTATCTCAACCAGCCTGAAATAACGAAAGAAGTATTTGGCGCGCTAGGCTACAAAGACTCCAAGCGGTTCGTTAAAGAGGAAGAGCAACCGCGTCTTGATCAGATGATGGGTCAGATAGAAGAACTTACTGCCGCAGTCCAACAGCTTATGGAACGTGGGGCGGCTAAGGAACTTGAAGTGCAAGGCCGTATTCAGTCTGCCCTCATTAAGGGTCAGTCTGATATTCAAGCCGCTAAAGAGAAAGCAATGGGTGATATTACTTCTACCCAGATCGCCTCTGAGTCCAGGGAAGGCATTGAGGGGATGAAGCAGAATATTGCTTTGATTGATGCAAGGCTTAAAGCTGAAAAGAATGACATCGCTAGAGGCGAGCTACTTCTCCAGAAAGAAGCGCTCGTACACAAAATGCTCCTTGAGGAAGAAGCCAATATTGGCGTCTCGCCAGGGAACGATGAGGGGAAGCAGATGTCTGATGTCCTAATGAACGACAGGTACGGGAACGTTCCCGGTGCTGAGGGTTAATGGACGAAACAGAGTTGTTAATAGCGGAGGCGAGACTTGGCCTCCAAACCAAGGAATTCTTTGGTTCCCCATTAGGTAGATACATCTTAGGAAGAGCGATTAAGTCCAAAGAAGAAGCCTTCGAGGCTTGGATTTCTGTCGCTCCAGAAGATGTAGAAACCATACGGGAACTTCAATTCCGTGCAAGGTTACCTTCTTTAGTTGTCGCATGGCTAAATGAAGCGATCAACCAAGCAAACCATGCAGAGGCAACTCTGTCAGAAATACAGGAGCAGTAAATGGACGCTATCCAACAGGACGTGGATCACGAAGTATCAGAAGAAAAAGAAGTGGAGGCAGAGTCTCCAGTTGTATCCCAGCATGAATCAGAAATAGAAAGAATTGCACAAATGGTGCAAGAGGGGGTTATTCGTGATGAAGAAGAAGAACACGAAGCGCCTCCTGTACCTGAACAAGATTTCGGCAACCCGCTTATAAAGAAAAGTGACGAGTGGTATGTCACTGCCAAAGTAAATGGGGAAGAAAAAGATGTGCTGTGGAATGATGTTCTTACCCAGTATCAGAAAAACTCTTCTGCTGACAAAAGACTTCAAGAGGCCTCAGAACGCCAACGAGAGTTGGAAGAGTATGAGTCCAAATTAAATGCGTACAGGTCTCATTTAGAGACTCAAGCGCGCCAGCCATCTTCGGACGCTGGTGAAGATGAAGGATCGCCATCCGGTTCGGACGCGACTGACGCTCTATACGAGCAATACCACGATGCCCTCTTTCAAGGCGATGAAACTAAAGCCAGCGGTTTGCTTAAAAAGATTCGCGCCGCAGATAGGCCTTCTACCCCACAAATAGATGTTAATAGCATTATTGAGAGGACGAAGGCAGAGATGCGGGAAGAGGAGAAACAGGCCAGAGAACGCGGGTACGAGACCCGTCGCCAAAGTGCCGTGAAGATGTTCCATGATGAATATCCCGACATTGCCGGCGATCCCTCGTTACTTGCTGTCGCTGACCGACGTTCTGCTGAACTTTACGCTGACAATCCTACCCGAGACCCGTGGGACATCATGCAGGAGTGCGCTGATTATTCACGCACTTGGCTGAATTCCTATGTGGAGAAATTGGGCGGTGAACCAGCAGAGGTCTCGCGCACACAGCGCAAGCAGAATATGGATGAAGTTGTTCCGAGAAACGTTAAAGCCAGTATTGGTGAAGACGAAGAGGTACAAACTTATTCCGACATCATAGCGCAGATGAAACAGGAACGGGGTCAACCCACCTGACATCTGTTAATTTCACTACTGTCTAAGGAGATATTGCAATGGCAGGTCAGGTATGGGGAACGTCTAGCCTTGGTGGCTATATGTATTCTCTAAATTTGTCCAAGGAATTGCGGATGGCCCTACGACCAATTGTGAAATTTCGTCAGTTCGCGGACGTTAAAGATGCGGCACACCAAGGCCTGAACAAGGGCGATACGTTTCATTGGAACGTGTACTCCACTGTTTCTGGTGCAGGTGCGGCGCTTACTGAAAACACTGCGATTCCTGAGAAAAATTTCACGATAACTCAAGGGACGATGACAATTACCGAGTATGGTAATTCAATTCCTTTCACCTCCAAGCTGGATGATCTTTCAGAGCATCCTGTTAAGGAGATAATTCACAAAGTCTTGAAAGTTGATACCGCTGAAGTGTTGGACGGCTTGGTCGCAGACCAGATCGATACAACTAAACTGCGTGTAGTTCCGGCTGGCCCGACAGCGGACGCCACCACAACCGATGCGGTTGTGTTGACGACCGATGGTACGGCTACGTCTACGAACGGTGTTGCTCTCGGAAAAGATCATATCAAAGCAATTGTTGATGTGATGAAAGAGCGCAACATACCAGCTTACGAGAGAGACGACTACTTCTGTCTCGCATGGCCCACAACTTTTCGCACACTCAAGAACAACTTGGAGACGATCAATCAGTATGTCGAGTCTGGGTTTCAGTTGATCCGTAATGGTGAAACTGGTCGTTACGAGGGTGTCCGCTTCGTAGAGCAGACGTATCGCGCTAAGGGCGGTGGAGCGACTGGTATGGGTACTGCGGCAGGTGCCTGGACTAAGGGCAAGTCCGATTGGGCTGTATTCTTTGGTTCAGACACTGTTGCAGAAGCAGTTGCAATCCCTGAAGAGATTCGGGGAAAAATCCCGTCCGATTACGGTCGTGCGCGGGGTATTGCATGGTACTACCTTGGTGGTGCCGGTTTGGTTCACACAGTCGCCGCACAGGCCCGAGTGGTCATGTGGGACAGCGCCGCTTAGGGGGATTAAGTTATGGCTCAATCAACTCAAGGTGTAGGTGTCAAGTCTGGTCTTTCTGATCAACAGAAGATCACGGCTTCGATGAAGGAACTTGGTCTTGCTTCCAAAGGCCCGGGTCAAAAGCCGGAAGGCGTTGGCACGGCATCTAAAGCCCCTATGGGGACCACTTTGGATTACAGTCCCAAGGGATAAACCACCAACAAGGAACGGGGGGCTTCGGCCCCCTTTTTCTTTGGACAAAGAATATGGCACACAGAAATTTAGTACAGACGCCTCTTCCCAAAATGAAAGAGGTTGATACTTGGAAGAACGTTCCAGATATCGACAAGTCAGACATTGCGTTTCGGTCTGGAGATATAGGAACGTCATCTGATGTATATGAATATGATCCCAAGCCATTAGCGGCGCATCATGTTGAAGGTGATGAGTGGGAGACGGGCGTTGTTGCCCCTAGAGATATTCATTTACCAGAGTATATGGAATGGAGTTGGCCTACCAATCCGCATCCACTTCGTTTCGGGAGATAAAGGAATCACGCTATGGCTGATGACAGTGTACATGGGGTAGCAGAGTCGGGGCACAGAGGTTCTGGCGCTCCCAATGGTGGGGGGCTGATAGACCCGTCTGCCCCAAGCGCTGGGGGTTCTACTGCCGAAACCGGTGCTGGTAATGATCCTGCATCAGTAGACACTTTTGAGGAAGCGGATTTCTCTAGGCCCACCGGGGCGCATGAAGGCCGTCATCCAGATTTTTCTTTTACAAAAGGGAGTACAGCGGAGCAATCTGTTGGAAATTACGATAATTTCAGGGAAAATGATTTCTCTTTTCAACACGATAGAGTGGCTGCAAGAGACGCTAATGGCGCAATAGGTGCATACGTTGCTGCTGTGGTTGCGGGGAATAATCGTTCTGAGCCCCCTGGCGCTCCGATGATGCACTCAGAAAAATTCACAGCAGAAGACTTGGATCGCCTTGAGTCTCAAAAAGATAGGGATAGTCAAGCCGCACTTCAAGACTCTGGATTCAATTTTGTTAGCAACCAGGAGCCTCCTGGCGCTCCACTGATGCACTCACTAGAAGCCACAGCAAAAGATTTGTCGAGACAGCAGGCGCAACGACGGAACGACGTTGCCAGATCGATTTACGCTAACGCCGCCGTGTCGCGCACAGACTCCCCGCCAGAGCAGGTGTTGTATGTAGATGATGATGCGCCGGTCATGCAGGACCAATTGACTCCAGAAGTTAAAGCAAAGGCAGCGGAGAACGAAGCGCGAGATGCCCACCCTTGGGCTAAGGCTATAGCGCGAGATGCCCACCCTTGGGCTAAGGATATCACGGACGCGGCTAACCAGGAAGCAAAGGCTCAATTGGCAGCGGCTAATAAAGCCTATACTGATAGCGTACGGGCAGCGGAGAACGCAGCAAAACTTGCTCGTTCACGGAACGACGTTGCCAGATCGATTTACCGTAACGTGTCGCGCCCAGACTGGTCTTTTGAAGAAGCGCGACTCGCTAGGCAGGCTGACAAAACAGCCAGTGCTATCCATGACCCAAGAGCCACTGACCAAGCCAAAGACGCGCAGACTGAACGTGCGTTTAATAATCTTGAAAAGTCTTTAGACAATTATACAACTGGTACGACCGTCTTTGGCTTGAAGTACGACAAGCAAGACAATGCCACGAAACGAGAAGCGCAAGAATTAATTAACAATTACAAAAGTACATATGGCGCGCATCTCTCGGAGATGGGCAAAAGAAACTCTAAAGAGGTTAATGAGAAAGGGTTTCAGTTTAAGGGGGGTCTCTTATATTCCAACCCAGTAGGGATTGCCGCCCAATTTGTCCAAGGGCTTGCCAATAAACTAGGAATAGCTTACCACCCAACTGAGATAGAGCAGCGTCTTGATGCGTTGGAAGTGAGGTGGGGGCTGAAAGAGCCAGAGCGGGGGGATGAGTCACCGCAGTCTATTGAGGAACAAAAGGCCTCATGCAATGCGAGGTCTGGATATCAATGGGACGAGGCATCAAATAGTTGCGTTCCCATTTGAACATAACGCATATTCCACCAAAAAATTGGCAAGGGCTTACAGACAAGGAATTAGGTGGTAGGAGAGAAAATTCAGTCCTTGTAATCCGTTATGGCGGTTACGGGGATGCGGCCCAATCCAGTTCTTTGTTCCCCCTGCTCCAAGAGAAATGGGATAAGGTTTGCGTTAATGTAAACCAAACGGGATTAACAATACTCAAAAGCGATCCCAATGTAGATGAACTTATCTACCAGAAAGAGAATCAGATACCTAACGAAGAGCTAGGCCCGTATTGGGAAAGGCTAGGCAGTCTTTTCGATAAGACGTATAACCTTAGCGGTGTGATTGAAGGCTCTCTCCTTTGCATGGATGGCATCAATGACATATTCCATGCCTCACACAAAGAACGCCATGAGCGGTTAAATAAGAATTACTCCGAGGCGATCCATGATGCGCTGGACTTGCCGTATGAATTCAACGCTCATTTCTACCCCATCGGCTCTGAAAAAAAGTGGGTTAGGAAACAGCGTCGAAAAATGGGCATACGGGATGATCACTTTACTGTCGTAATCGGATTATCTGGATCGTCAGTCCATAAGGCTTACCCGCATATGGATGCGGTTATTTCTGGATTGTTACTCCAGTATCCAGATGCCAGGATCGTGATGACGGGTGACGGCCTTTGCGAAATTCTTGAACTAGGGTGGGAGAAAGAACCCCGCGTCTATAGACGTAGCGGTGAATGGTCAATTAGGCAAACCATAGCGTTTGCCCAGGACGCCGATATAGTGATCGGCCCCGAAACAGGATTACTCAATGCGGTTAGCATGGACGCGGTTGCAAAAGTTTGCCTGTTGAGTCACTCGTCTAAAGAAAATCTCACAAAACACTGGATAAACACATCCACGATTACACCAGCATTTGTTCATTGTTTCCCTTGCCACAAATTGCATCTTGCTGGGTTTACGACTTGTAATAGAGACGAAGAAACTGGCGCGTCTATATGCGCGGCCAGGATTGAACCCCACACTGTGTTTAACGCAGTTGTGGATCACAAATTAGAACTTAGGAAGTCTGCATGACATTTTTAGAACTTTGCCAAACCGTTCGACAAGAAGTAGGCGTGTCTGGTACAGGCCCAACAACCGTCTTGAATCAGGAAGGACAACTAAAGGTTATCGTAGACTTTGTTGCGGCATCTGATTTCGAGGTTCAGGTGCTTTGGGAAGATTGGGATTTCCTATGGGCGCAATATAGCTCTACTTTAGCCACTGGGGTCAAAGAACCTGTTCTGCAAAAGCCCACAGATTTGGGGACGTGGGATACGCGATCATTCTATCTTAATTACACCTCGGATGATTCTACCCATTTAGACCCATTGTCTTATGTTGATTGGCGAACAAATTTTAGGCAAGGAACGCAAACTAATTTCACTCCGACCTACATTATAGTTAATCCAAACCAGAACATATTTGTTAATCCGCCACCGGATGCGGCTTACACAATTACAGCAGATTACTGGAAGACCCCCACACGGATGGCGGCAAACGCCACGGTCTCTCCAATCCCCGAGCAATTCCATAGAATAATTGTTGCACGGGCGAAAACTATGTGGGCGGAAAGAGAGGAAGCCCCGGATATATTGATCTCGGCATCCGCTGAATATGCTGATCTTTTGGACAAATTAGAGTCCTCGCAATTGCCGTCTCAGAAGCCGAGGAGATTATCTTCTAGCGATCAACCATTAGTTATTCAAGTCGAAAATGAGTAGCATCTATAATGAAATTATAGGCAGGGCGAGACTACCCGGCTCCTCTCTGAAGGCGAAGTATTTCCCTTTTGAGGGGGGAGAGATATTAACTGATCCTGCGCTATCCCAGTCTCCCGGTAGTTTGCTTTATGGAAAGAACTACGAGGTATACCCCGAGGGCGGCTATAGGAGAATCGATGGTTATGAGCGTTTCGATGGAAAAACAAAACCATCCGAAAGCCTTTATTGGATTCTTGAATTTAATGCCGGCACTACGGCCGCAGTAGATACGAACGTAATTACAGGTGCTACTTCTAGCGCCACAGCAGAACTCATCGCGGATGCTGTAGTAGAAAGCGGCTCTTATGCCGGTAATGATGCAGTTGGCTATATGGCTGTTGCTTTGTTAACGGGTACTTTCGCAGTAGGCGAGAATATCCAAGTTAGCGCGTCTACTGTAGCAGTTGTTAAGGCTGTGGCTAATGTCCTTGGGGCGACAACTGATGCCCTTGATAAAACTTACACAAGAGCGGCAATAGAAAGAGCTAGGAGTAAGATAGGAACTGTAACCGGATCGGGTGCGATACGCGGAGTTTGGGTATACGGAGGGGCTACTTATTGTTTCAGAAATAATACTGGCGGTACAGAATGCCTTATGTATAAGTCGTCTACATCTGGGTGGACTGCCGTTAACTTAGGAACCTACATAAAGTACAACACAGGATCAGCAGCAGTAAGTGAGGGAGCAACCCTCACTGGAGCGATCTCGGGGGCTACGGGAACCGTTAGGCGTGTAACCATACAAACAGGGACTACTGGGGCTAGTGATGCCCAAGGGGTCTTTGTGTTATCTGGAGTAAGTGGAACTTTCCAGAACGCAGAGAATCTACAGGTAAGTTCATCGACTGTCGCTGTATCCACGTCAGCGTTAATAACAATAACTCTAACCCCTAGTGGAAAGTATCAGTTTGTCAATTATAATTTTGGCGGCAGTACTTCTACTAACAGAATGTATTGGGTTGACGGCGTAAATACTGCATTCGAGTTTGATGGCACTTATGCGGTCCCCTTAATTACCGGGATGACGCTTGATACGCCAAAGCATCTAGCGGCGCACAAGAAACATTTATTTCTTTCATTCCAGAAAGGTTCTTTACAGCACTCCTCAGTAGGCGATCCGTATGGTTGGAGCGTTGTTACTGGTGCGGCTGAAATAGGAACCGGAGACGAGATCACCGGATTACAGGTGATGATTGGGGATGCTTTGGCGATTTTCAACAGGAATAGGATTTACATCCTATATGGAACGAGTTCGTCCGATTGGAACCTGAAAAACTTTTCCGCCAGTTCTGGAGCGGCAGAATATACGATTCAGAATATCACAGATACTATGTTTTTAGATGATCGCGGGGTCACCCATATGCAAGCGGTAAACGCTTATGGCGATTTCTTGATGAACTCTATAAGCAGAAAGATCAAGCCAATTATCGATGTCAAGAAAGGATTATCCATAAATTCTTTAGGGGTGAAAAGTAAGGGGCAATACAGGCTGTTTTTTAATGACGGCACTGGTGTTTATGCAACATTTGCTGGGGATAAATTAGCTGGTTTCCTTAGAGTTGATCTGGGGAAAGTGGTGTATGCAATATGTTCAGCAGAAGATGCTCTCGGAGATGAGATTTTATTCTTTGGGTCAGATGACGGATATGTGTATCAACTTGATAAAGGAACATCATTTGATGGTGGAGAGATAGAGGCCATTCTTAGGTTCTCTTATTACCATTACGATACGCCGACAAGGGATAAGAGGTTCAGGAAGATTCAATTTGAGATGTCTGCTGATTCAGATGTGGAGATCAAATTTCAACCTGATTTCTCATATGCTGACCCAGATGTCCCAGAAGCTAGAACTAGAGATTTATCTATTGACGGTAGTGGTGGTTACTGGAACATAGCCTATTGGAATAACTTTAACTGGTCGGGTCAAATTATATCGACAGCAGAAGAGAATTTAGACGGTATTGGAACAAACATGGGCTTATTAATACTTTCTGAAGCTACCTACGAACAACCGCACACATTGCAAGGCGTTACGGTACATTTCTCGCCACGGAGGATACGTCGCTAATGGCGAAT
>Ga0098047_10000807_pt1 | contig 12611 bp, 22 predicted proteins | sample 12_taG_FD_92585 | JGI IMG/M metagenome (GOLD analysis project Ga0098047, IMG submission 92585) | Marine viral communities from the Subarctic Pacific Ocean - 12_ETSP_OMZ_AT15267 metaG | ecosystem: Environmental > Aquatic > Marine > Oceanic | place: Subarctic Pacific Ocean | collected 2015-01-16 | reverse complement strand
CAGATATATCCACTAGTGAGGAAGCTTTAATTCATTTTGCCAACAATATAGATTTTGATATTATGGTATTTATCCAGCCAACATCTCCTCTTATTAGATCTGAGGATATTAACGGAGCTTTGAATAAATTCATTAAGGGTAAGTGGGATAGTTTACTTACGCTGGTACGACAACATAATTTCCAATGGAAGATAGAAGACGGAGAGGTTGTCAAGCCAACTAATTATGATTTTTTAAATAGACCGAGAAGGCAAGACCATGGCGGATATATGGTAGAGAACGGAGCGTTTTATATTACCACCAAAGAGGCATTTCAAAAGAGTAAGTGTAGAATTTCTGGTGACATAACATTTTATGAAATGCCATCCTATACTTATTTTGAGTTGGATGAAGAAAGTGATATAGTAATATTGGAAAATTTATTAGAAAGATATGGAGAAGAAAGTGTATTATATTGATATTGATGGTACTATTTGTACTTTAGTTAGTAATGGGGACTATAGTTCTGCCGAACCCTTTATGGAGAGGATAGAGGAATATAATAAATTATTTGAGGCGGGTAATGAGGTGGTATATTGGACCGCAAGAGGGGCTACCACAGGGTTGGATTGGACCGTCGTAACCAAATTTCAATTTAAAAAATGGGGAGTTAAGCATAACAAACTTAAATTAGGGAAACCACATTATGACGTGTTCATAGACGATAAAAGTATAAACCCAAATGGATAAAAGTTTAATAATAATAGGTAAAGGGTGTAGCGTACTGAGATGTAAGAAAGAATTTGTAGATTCTCATGATGAGGTATGTATTATAAATCATGTTATATTTGAAGGATATGAGCATCTAATTTCTGATCGTGCTGATTTAATGTTTGGGAATAGGACTAGTTTGAGATATAGTGAGCCTGAAGTTAAGAAATTAGGTTTGAAGAAAATATTTTATACTGGGCACCTCGGCCAAAAATTTGATAGGGGTTCGCGTAATATAGAATTTATATATCCACGACCAAATTTACATGAAGAAATGCTCGCAAAATATGATTTACTCCCATCGAGTGGAATGCAAGGTTTATATTACTTGTTAAAAGAGAAAAAATATAATAAAATAAGTATAGTTGGTTTTGATTTTTATGAGGTTGGGACCACTCCATATTATTTTGGCCCTTCATTTGCGAAAGAAATGGGGGAGGTTTTTGGAGGGGTATGGAAGGGTAATAGGATTAATGTTGCTAGCGGGCATGATACAAATAAATCAATATTATTATTGGAAAGGTTGGTTAAAGAAAATATGGATATTGATTTTAAGATAATATCCGACCATGAAAAAGTTAATAAAATTATTAGTTCAAATTATAAGGTTGATGTTTAATGGCAAAGAATATTGGGAAAATAGATACAAAGATGCAGGGACATCAGGGTTGGGGTCTTATGGTACAGAGGCTTCTTTTAAAGCACATTACATTAATAATGTTATTAAAAAATATACAATAAAAGATATAAATGATTTTGGGTGTGGAGACTCCAACCAGATAAAGATGATAAAAGGTTTTGAAAGGTATACAGGGTATGATGTAAGTCCGACAGCTATAGAAAAGTGTAAAAAAAACTTACCCAACCAATCTCATTATAATTTTATAAATGATGTAAATCATTTTATTCCTACTGATCTAACTCTCAGTTTAGATGTGGTATATCATTTGGTAGAATTAGAAATATTTGAGGAATACATCCACAACCTTTTCAAATACTCTAAAAAATATGTTCTAATATATTCTACAAATAGAAAGATGGAAGTAAATGAGGAAGAGGACCACCTTAAAAGTAGAATATTTACCGAATATATAGAAAAACATTTACCAAACGCCACCCTATTAGATATTTCTTTATTTCCACCAAAAGGAGATGTAGTAGGTTTTTATTTATATCATATTGGTTCTAAACTTAAATTGGGAAAACCACATCATGATGCCTCCATAGATGATAAAAGTATAAACCCAAATGGATAGAAGTTTAATAATAATAGGTAAAGGTTATAGCGTTACCAGGTGTAATAAAGAATATTTTCATGTGATAAATTTAAAGGAAGAAGAATGATATTGTTAATCTACGGAACTAGACCTGAATATATAAAGATTAAACCCCTAATGGATATTTTAGAGAGGTCCCAATATCAGTTATTATTTACGGGTCAACATATGGACTTACTCAAAGGTATCGAGGTTGATCATAAAATACTAATAGCCCCAAATGCCAATAGGTTAGATCAGATTATCAGTGATTGTTTATTACAGTTTCCCGAAGGTGATTTTGATTCTGTTTTAGTACAGGGAGATACCGCTTCAGCCTTTGCTTGTGCTGTTGCCGCCTTCCATAGAAAGAAAAAGATATATTATTTAGAGGCCGGATTAAGAAGTTATAACTTAGATCACCCCTATCCAGAAGAAGGTTATAGACAAATGATATCACGTTTAACGGACATCAATCTATGTCCCACTGAACTATCAAAACAAAATCTTAAAAATGAAAGGGTAAAAGGTAAATGTTATGTTGTCGGCAATACGGTATTAGATAATCTATTAACCCATAAAGACAAATGTGAATACACCAATAAGGTATTGGTCACCATGCATAGAAGAGAGAACCACCATTGGATGGATGAGTGGTTTATGGAGATAGATAGATTAGCTTCTAATCATAAAGAGTTAGAGTTCATCTTACCCATTCACCCTAATCCTAATGTGCAAAAACATAAACACCTATTAAGGAATGTCACCATTGTAGACCCTTTACCTCATTCTGAACTATTAGATGTCCTAGTTAAATCTAAGGTAGTGATAAGTGATAGTGGTGGATTACAAGAAGAAGGAAGCTTCTTCAATAAAAAAGTAATAGTGTGTAGGAAAGTTACTGAAAGACCTGAAGGGATAGAAACGGGTCACCTGAAAATGTGTGATTCTCCCAGTGATTTATCTGCACTCTTTGAGAAAAACATTAAGGAATATGAGATAGATGTGACCTGTCCTTATGGTGATGGATTAGCTTCCCATTATATTTCTAAGATAATAAATAAAGAATAAACTTATGAAAATAGGCATATTAGGTTATGGAGAAATAGGTAAATCTTTACATGAGGTTTACAAAGACTTTAAAGAAAAGAATGATGTTAATATCAGAGAAATAGATTGGTCTGATGACTTCACCGATTTAGATGTACTTAACATTGCCATCCCATTTAAAGATGTTGGATCGTTTGTTGATGTGGTAGGTAAAACTATTTTGGAAAGTGATGCTAAGATAACCATAATACACTCAACCATTTTACCGGGAACTACTGATAAGATTAGGGATAAAGTTAAGACACCAGTTGTTCATTCCCCTGTAAGGGGAATACACCCAAACTTATATGAGGGTTTAAAAACATTTGTTAAGTATGTAGGATATGAGACTGAAGAAGAAAAGAAACTATCCAAAAAACACTTTAAAGACTTGGAGATTAAAACCGAAATGATATTTGGTTCTTCAAATACTGAGTTGGCAAAGTTATATAGTACCACCTATTATGGTTTATGTATCGCCTTTCATGGTGAGATGAAAAAACATTTCGACAGTGAGGGTTTAAACTTTAACATTATAAACAAATGGAACGATACCTACAATCAAGGATATAAGAAGTTAGGCAAACCTAATGTTATCCGACCCAACCTTACACCTCCTGATAATAATAAAATAGGAGGGCATTGCGTAATATCTAATACAGAATTATTAAAAGGGATATTTGAAAGTGATGCTTTCAATTTTATTTTGAACTATAAATAATTTGTTTTATTGATATTTTTTTCGTATATTTGAGATATGGAAAGTAGATATGAAAAGGCGGTTAAAAAGTATTCGCCACATTTAAATCACTCAGTTATTGAGCAGTTTGCCTATAGTGATCCATCTAAGGATCATAAGTACTTGGATTGGATGTGTAGTAAAACCATTGAGCGATGTGATATGGTGGCAAAGAAATCTACATTTTTAATGGCAGGATTACAATATGTGGAGGAGATGGTAGAGCTGGTAACACACTTCCACAATCAACGTAGTAAGTTTACTAAAAAGAACTTTGATACCTTTATTAATGGAAGTTGGTTCTATCTGGGTGAGAAAGAAAAGATAGAAAATTCACCAACAGATATCCATTCCTATTCAACTTATTATATATTGGAGCATTACCTTAAACATATTTCTAAAATAATGACCAGAAAGGATCATCGGGATATTGCTCATAGTGAAACTAAGGTTATCTTTGAGGACAATCAATGGAAGGTATTAGTACCATTAACTCAAAGGGCTTCCATATATTATGGAAGGGGAACTAAGTGGTGTACATCATCGGAAAACGATAACCAATATGATCAGTATGAAACAAATGGTAATTTAGTCTATGTTATTGGTCCTGAGAAGTTTGCTTTTTATCACTCTTGGGATGAGAATGAATATACGTGGTATGATGAGCTAGATAAGAGAGTAACTCAAAACGACATTAGAGGGATATTACCATTACATATTTTAAAAGAAGTATATATTTTTGATGAATATCATTTTAGTGAATATGATCCTGGTCTGAGTGACAGAGGATATTTTCTTAAACCCATAAGAGATTTAAACTTTAAAGATCCTAATTTTACCATTGATGGTTGGGTATTGGATTATGATGACAATGCGGGTGTATGGAAGTTTAAGGATGATAAGTCAACAGACCTGAGATTATGGATAAACCCAACACACAACACCCCAAATGATTTTTCATGGATGTGTGTCATTGCCGATGAATATTATAAAAGGGTATTGGCCAAAGATGAGGCATATTATTTAAGTTCTGGGCGTGAAGCCGACGAACTACTTGATAGAATATATATTCCTATTAAATTATCCTTAAAGGGTAACTATGATGCCGATAAAGAGGTAATACTGAAAGATTATTTGGATATGGTCAGACATTGTATTGGTAAGATCCAACCACTTATAGATGATTATCTGGAGAATTTAGAAGGCAATCGAAGAAGAAGGTTAATAGACATACAGGTGCCTCATTACTTTGATGAGGAAGATGGTGAAATGTACACTCCCAAGGTAGTTTAAAATAAATTTGTTTTTATCAGATATTTTTCGTATCTTTATGTATATAATGATGTGGCGGAGGATATACGCAGTCCGAATCGCGTTCGGACCGTCCCTAATAATAAGTCTGGTTTGATCATCAGAGAATATGGGAATCGGAGGGTGAAAGTCCCTCTCATCGTTTTTAAAAAACAGTAATGGGGAAAATAAAACAACTTAAAGACAGAAACCAAGAGTTTACAATAGATTTAATAGATGTGTTTTGTGAGATGGATCCCACCAAGACAAATAAATATGTTCCTTATATGGTTAAGAAGACCAAAAAATATATGGAAATGGTACGCAAACAGATGATGGAAAAAAACTTCCAAGAGTTGTTTGATTTGATACAGGACTTTGAAGAGTTATCCGATAGAGATTACATTAAAGATAAAGACATATATACATATAATAGGTTGGTGGATTTAAGAGAGGTTGTTGATAAGGGGAGACAGGAGAAAGACATCAAAGAGATAGATAAAGATAATGCCGACTTACTCTATAAAGACGATGAGTATGTATTAATATACCCAAAGACATTAGAAGGATCACAGATTTATGGTAGAGCCACCAAATGGTGCACATCTGCCACTAAGGAAACATTTGCTAATGGATACGGCGTTTATGAGCATCCATATTTTGAACATTTGGATAATGGCAAGTTATTATATTTGATTTGTAGAAAAAAGGATCCTATCACACAGAGATTCGCCAAAGTCGCCTTCTTCAAAAAAACAGAGGGCGCTCCATACCCCACTAACGTAGACTATAAAGATGGACTTACTGGTTGGGATGTTAAAGATACTAAGCTTACCTATATGGATTTACAACACGTAATGTCTTCTTTACCTAAAGACCTTAATGACAAGATATCTGATTTTTTTGAACTATAATAGTTAGTTTGGCACGCCTTTTGTCTTATTACAGTTAAAGTTTTGAAATGAAAAATATACTACTAATTGTAATGTTATTAACGGTAACTGTTGGGTTTTCTCAATATGATGATTTATATTATGATCCCTCTTATGACGGTTACACTGGTGGAAATGAACACTTAACAATAGATACAACCGAAGAAGATGGAACTACTTACGTTACCAATAATTATTATATGGATGATCGTGATGATTATTACTTCACGAGAAGAATCAGACTAAGGTACTTCAGATTTTGGAGACCTTATTTTTATGCCAACTGGTATTACCCTTCCTATAATTATTACAGTTGCCATAACTACAATTATTGGGGTTACCATTCCATTACTTATATGAACCCTTACTACACCTACTACTATCCCAATTATTATTACAACAACTATAACTACACCACTTATTATAATAAGACATATAAAAAAACTCCTAATAGGTATTATGGACATCGAGGTAGTTCATCTACAAATAGCGGTGGAAAAAGAAAACACACCAACACTAATAGTGGGAAGAAAGTTATAGTGGCTCCACAAACCCGTACCAGACCAACACATACCACCACAGCTAAAAAGAATGTGGTACGCCACAACAAACCCACACGATCATATAGTACAACCAATAGGGTGAGTAATAACTATTCCAAATCAGTTAGAAACAATCACACATCACCAAAGACATCAACCCCCAGACATACTTCACGAACATACACCACTCAACGGTCGCACCAAAAAGTGAACAGACCAACGCATACAAGAGTGAGCACTCCAAACAGAACACATACACGAGCTACCGTTGGTAGGAATTTCATTTCAAAAGGAGGTCGGTAGAGGTTGACTCTACCACCTTTTTTTATTATATTTGTTTTATGGCAGATATTTTTTTATATATAGCATTCGGCATCTTTCTAATAGGTACTGGTATGATGTTTTTAGGCATCATTACTTTTGTTAAAAGTAGATACCCAATCAAAGGAAGAATAGCTATTGCTATTTTTTATTTATTAATAGGGGCCATCTGTTTAAAAGTCACCGTAGGGTGGATTGCGGCTTTATGGATCTGCGCTTCAGTACTTATAATGATTGATTTAAGAATTTACGAAATCAAACAAAAAAATAAGAAATGAGAACAGGTATTCTTAGCGGTAACTATGACGAATATGCAGGATGGGTGGACGATAATACTGATCCTTATGAGATGGCAGATTTTTTCTATATTGAGAGTGTTGTAGATTTATTTGAGAAAAGAGGGGTCGATGTTAAAAGAGTGGGCAGCTGGCAGGAGAGGAGGGATTTATATGAGATATATGATTATGTTGCCCATGATGGTGGTATGAATGGAATAACCTTAGATGGTAGATTCATCAACGACAATAACTTTGCCGATGAGATGGGTGATGATGTGACGATTCCTTTAAATTCATATGTTAGAGATAAGTCTATTATTTTTAGAACTTGGAGGCCAGGGGAAAGACCAGTAGGAGTTTTAAGTTGGAAAGATGGTTACTTTGAGTTTAAGGGCGACGCTAAAGAGTCGGCAGAAGTCTTTTTTGATGAGCTACGGAATGTGGGGCAAGATATTATCGATGATAAGTATGTAAAGAGAACTCAGACTTTGGAAGAGCATATGGCGGTTCAGAAAGAAAAAGATGAAAGATTAAAACTATTGGAGGAACTCGTGAGGGCCAGTATTAAGACTTTTGTTCAGGAATATAAGATTGAAGAATTGGAGACACCATTAAGTTATACAGTCGATCGTCTTATACATGAATGTTCAGAGGTCTTTATCAGGGTTAGTGGTTTACATAAAGATTACGAATAGCTGTTGACATTGCCAACAAAAAATATTATATTTGCATATTATTTTAAAAACACAAACATATGTTACCCGCAGAGAAAAAGATTCAGGTGGACAAAAACCGACTTATTTCTTTTGAAGAACTTCAAAAGATCGTTGGGGGTATAGAGAAGACTAAAGAAGAGAAACGACAGGCATTTTATTTGTATTTTGGGGATAGAAGAAAAAAGGAAAAATGATACCAGAGATTATATTAATGATATGGGCAGTTACCACTCTACTATTTGTAGGGCATATAGTTTACGATTATAATAAAAGTAAAGGAGAAAAATGAACACAAGAGTAACGAGCAAATCATTAAAGGCAAAGACAATATTTTGTGATATAGACGGCACCATACTCAAACATCAAGGAAATACAAAAATGATAATCCTTACTCAAGCGGAAGCATTACCTGGTGTTGTCACCAAAATTAATGAGTGGGAAGTTAATGGACATAAAATAATAATAACCACCGCAAGAAGAGAAAGTCTCCGCGCTGAAACAGAAAAACAACTCCAATCTTTAGGTATCCCTTATGATAGTTTGTTAATGGGCATCACTAGTGGATATAGAGTTTTGATAAACGATAAAACTACATTGGGTGATGATAGTGCATTTGCCATTAATTTACAAAGAAACAAAGGATTTGATGAAATTAAATGGGCAGACTTAGGTTTATGATAGATATTTTCTCAAAAAAACAGAGAAGAATCACCAAACTTTTGAAGTTAATGAAATATGAAAAAGATAGGTGTTTAGAGTTTCTGATAGTGAAAGATTGGGAAGGGGTGTATTTTTGGTTGGAAAAATCCAAAAAAACTATTAAGGCGGTTAGGAACATTATGAAATTATGATATATTTATACTTAGTATGAAGAAGTTTATTGGAATAACATTAATATTTGGACTAACCGTATCTGTATTTGTGGTAGATAGCTCTGAAAAGAAGGCGAATTTGCTCACAGTGGAGTCCGAATGTTTATTTTTAGATAAGGATATTGTGTCTACAAATAACTTATTAAAATTAAAAAGTAAAGAAGAGAAGAACAAAACTGAAGATTTACTTTGGTTGGACAACTAATCTTTATTATAGTTTAGTTTTATGTTAGTGACGAATGCGAGTTCGTCATTTTTTATGCACCCCAATAATGGATAAAGAAGAAATGTCAGAAGAAGAGATTAAGGCTCGGCTAGATGAGATAGAGTTTCACATTTTGAAAAACCCAACGGCTAACTTCCAACAATTGACACAGATTATTTTTGATAGGATTAATGAACTGAGGTCTTTATTATCTCAAAATAAGAACTAAATTCATAGTTGTTATAAGAGTTATGAAATTTGCTGGAATTGCTTTATTAAGGGATGGTAATCTATTGTTATGTAAAAGAAGCCCTAACATGGAAAGATATCCAAGTACGTGGTCCGTACCTGCTGGGTATGTAGAAGAGTCGGAAACCACTTCAGAGTGTGCCGTCAGAGAATTATGGGAAGAAACACATATTTCGGTTTTAGAAAAGTATACAAAATTGGCTGGCGTTATTGATAAAAAACCTGGCATCTTTTATCTTTATTACACAATCATTCCAGAGTTTTATACTCCCGTATTAGATGGTGAACATGTGGACTTTGGGTATTTTAAAGTAGATGATTTACCCACCCCGATGGATCCTGATATGATAAAATTATTAAAAAAGATAATAAATGAAAACGATCAGAAAAGGAGAAGAAATCAAAAGAGTATCTGACAATGAGGCAGAACTTAGTGTTAAAAATTATGGCTATGAATATTGCCCTAAAACTGTGTGGAAAACAGAAGTAAGAAATGTGGCCCCCCAGGGTCCTAACCCCTATAATAAACCTCAGAAAAAAAGAGGGAAAAAGTTAACTCGTGCCGACAGAAGGGAATTGAAAAATGATAAATAAAAGTAAAGATATTTTGAAGTGGATGGTACATGTCACCTTAATAAGTTTATCGATAGTGTTGAATATACTGATAGTGATATTCTATGCCATGCTTATTTATCCTTGTCAGTTATTACTAGTGAGAATAAATAGTAAGAGATACACCCAAAGCGAAACCCGCGCATATGTTAAAGATTGTGAAGATACAAAAAAAGTCATTAAAATTAATGGCACCAATATATATAAAATAATATATAATAAACGAAGTGAAAGAGATAACTAATAAACTCTTTCTATCTCAGAGCTCCTTCAATAACCCCCTAACTGACCCACCTTTAGCCCCTTATCTGATATTTATAGATGGATGGGTAGGAGGTTTATATTAGATAAAGAAAGTGATTTATTTTCTTTTTTAGAGGATAATAGGTACGAGGTCAATAATGTGATTTTTGAGTCGTTACGAGATGCCATAATGGCCGGCTATAATTCGGCTATATTATTTAGTGTGGGGTTTAAGAATTTGTCTGCGGAATTGGATATCATTTTTGAACTTCCCGATCATGAATATAAAAATGCATTAGATAAGTCTTTAACTCTCTTTGAAGAGATTGAGGATTACACTAGATGTATTATATGTAGGGATCTAATCACTATGTTAGAGGGGGACAATTAAAATAATAAAAGAGATTTAATATTTATTTTACATCAAATTCATATTATATTTAAACACCTAAAAGATTATGGGAATGACAAAATGTTTTTTAAGGAATATCAGTGAGTTGAAGGAACAATACTCATTAAATCCAGTTGAGTTTGTTAGGAAGGTAGATTCTTATGATATAATACAAACCGATGACAATGGAGAGATATTGGAATGGGTTGATGATATTTTAGAAAATCATAATAGTAAAAATTATGAAAAAGGTTTAAACTAATATGAAGTTAGAAGTTTATACCATGAGAGATTGTGAGTTCTGTAGAGAACTTAAAGATACCTTATTACTTGAGAAGATAGCTTATACTGAAGTCCCTATTGAAGAGAATTGGAGATCTCGTCTCAGGTTAGAGGATGATCATGGGGTCACCTTATATCCGGCACTCAAAAAGGGGGAGAAGGTAATAGATGGTAATGGTTATGAAACGGTAAGAGATGTCATCAGTTGGATTAAAAGTAGATAGTTTATTCTTCTATCCCTTTATTTACTTTAACAAAATAGGTAGACCCATCTAAAGATAGTTTAACTTCTAATATTGGATTTGTTCTAATAATAGACCCCCCTTTCAGATCCATTTTTTTATTTATGAATAGTTCTTTAATGTTATCAATAAGGTTGGTGGTATCTTTGCCGTAATATTCTTTAAGGATTTCTTTAAGTTGTATCATTGTATTTTTGTTAATCTTTATGGCTTTGGGTTGGTAGTCATTCGATGATTCAACATGTAGTGCCATATACAATATACTTTAGGTGATAAAATTATAAGAAATTTTTAAAAAAGTTAAATATTAAATTGATTTTAGACCATTTTTTATTTACCTTTGTATATGGATAATTTTAGAATAGGTATTATCGGTAACATAGGTGCTGGTAAGTCCACATTAATAGATTTCGGAAGTCGCTCCCCCTACAAAGAAAAGTTATTATCGTTCTTCCCAGCTTTGGCTGAGGGTGGAGAAGTCTTATCATTTGAGGAACAGTTCAACGAGGAGGTATTAGATGCGTTTTATAAGGATCCAAAGTCCAATGCTTTTATGGCACAGATAGAGTTCTTCAACGGAAGACTTCGTAGGCAAGAAAAGATACAGCGAACCACAGGTGTAATACTAGAAGACAGAACAATATTCGAAGACTATCATGTTTTTGGTAAAGCTCAATATCACTTTGGGAGTATGAGTAGACCGGAGTTCATTTGTTATCAGGATACTTTTAAGTTAATGACTCGACACATTAAAGAACCGGATCTTTACATTTACCTCAAAGCTGATTCAGATACATTATTAAAGAGAATAAGTAAAAGAGGAAGAGATAGTGAGAAACTCATTGAGAGGGATTACTTGGAGGTACTCAATAAACTCTATAATGAGTTCATTGATTTACATGTATCGGCACCTGTCATCACCATTAATATTGAGGACTACAACCAGAATAGAGATTATTTTCATATGATCTTTGATCAAGTGGCTCAGAGGATTTCTGAGATGAAGTTGACTTTAAAAGTTCCACAGTTGAGTGAGTGGGTAAATTTAAGTGAAACCGATGCCGTTATTAAATCATTGGAAGTTGAAAGAAAGCTGGAGAAGTTTTTAAAGAGAAACCCAAAACTAATAACGGTTGCCGGCAATGTAGGGCTTGGGAAATCCACATTAACTTCAATACTACAAAGAAGTTTATCCATTGAGGGTTTATATGAAAAACCAGAAGACAATAAGTTATTGGAGTTATTTTTGGGTGATAAGAAAAAAGATTGTTTTGATCTCCAGATGGAGTTTTTGAAAATGAGAAGTGAGTTGAGATTGAAAGGAAAAGATGGATTGAAATCCTACGTCAAAGACCGTTCAATACCTGAAGATGTATTGATTTTTTGTCGCTCATTTTATAATGCAGGGCTACTCGAAAAAGATGAGTTGGACTTGTTGTTCGCTGAGTTCAGGAAAGCGTGTCAGGCCTTACCTAATGCCGATTTGTTGATAACTTTGAGGGGCACTACAGACTTATCGTGGGGAAGAATAGTACAAAGAAATAGGAAAATGGAAGTTGAAGGTGGATGGTCTTATGGAGACATTGATAGCTTAAATAACTT
>Ga0098047_10000806_pt1 | contig 12619 bp, 10 predicted proteins | sample 12_taG_FD_92585 | JGI IMG/M metagenome (GOLD analysis project Ga0098047, IMG submission 92585) | Marine viral communities from the Subarctic Pacific Ocean - 12_ETSP_OMZ_AT15267 metaG | ecosystem: Environmental > Aquatic > Marine > Oceanic | place: Subarctic Pacific Ocean | collected 2015-01-16 | reverse complement strand
GAGTAAAGAAGCTAGAGATTTGACCAAAGATAATCTTAAGTATTTTCACTCACTTTACAAATAATTTAAGATAAATATATGCCTCAAGCAACATTATATAATCCTGAAACAGGGAATAGAATAGCAGTAGATATTGGTTCTGATGAAGCCCAAAATTATTTTGGTCAGGGTTATTTTTTAGAAACAAGTTATAACCAAGATACTGGTGTGAGTACCTGGGATACAACAACAACTACAGAACCACCACCAACTACAGATACACCACCAGTAGTTGAAGAAGAAGTTCAGACAGAAGATAATCTAGCAACTAATCAAGCACCAATAGAGGATACTTATGAAGCTGACCAAGCAGCACTTGTAGCAGAAGGAGAAGCTGAAGAAGAAACAATACATAATTTTTGGGATGCTGAAATAGCTAATGAACTTACAATATTAGATGAAGGATTTTCTAATTTAGATGAAGATTTTGCAAGGCAAATGGCATCTATAACTGCTATGTTTGGGGTTCGTAGAGCAGCATTAGACCAATTAAATGCTGCTACTATGGGTGGATTAACTAAATCTGGTATTCGTTCTGGTCGTCAAAGATATGCTAATGAAATGCAAACATCTATTCTTAGTGCTGAAGAAGCAGCTGGAATACAAAGAATTGCTACTTTAAATTCAGAAGAATTAATGTTAAAATCAGAGTTAGAAAGTGCTATAAGAGATAAGAGATGGGATTTAATGAATTACAAAACAGACAAATTAAGAGAACTTCGTGCAGAAAAAAAAGCTGAACTATCTGAGTTAAGAATTAAACAACAAGACGAAAATAATAGACTACAAAATGAAATAAGATGGGAAAGAGAAGGAATTGAATTTGAACAAGGACAATTTATTGAATTATATAACAACGCTATTACTAAAGTTGAGAATTTCTTAGCTAGTGATGTAGCTATTACAGATATGGCAGCAGAAGATATTGCACAATTAGAAGAAGATTTAGATTTGATGGCAGGAACTTTTGAAACTTTTTATACAAATAGGATTGCAGCTGAGGAAGCTGCTGCTGCTTTAGCAGCGCTAGAGCTAACAGGAACTACATTAGATATAGAAAAGAAAAGAATTGATGCTGATGTAAAGATATTAAACGCACAGCTAGATGTTCCATTAGGAGTAAAATTTACAATAAATGGTATAGAATATACAGGAATGAAAGTTCCTAAAGCTGGAGCTGATAATAAATTTGGACCTGGAATAGCAGGAATAACCATAAAACCAACTCCTGCTAACACGACAAAATTATATATGGCAGGAATTCCACGAGAAACAATTACTGCTATATATCAGCATATAAATACTCCTGATCCTGAAACTGGAGAAGTGTTTACTGTTGCAGAGATTATGAATGTAGTTGCAGAAGGTTTAGAAATAACACCAGATATGCAAGTAGCTCTTGAAGAAGTATTTGGTAACGCTGGTGGAGTATTTACATCTGAAACTGATTTATTCTCTAAATTTGGTGGTGACCCAATTGAAGGTATGACTATGGATTGGACACAACTACCAGAGTTAATGGAAGCAGTAGAACAAGCAGCTAATCAATCTTTAACTCCAGAATTTGAAAACAGTCTTTATGATATGGCAAAATTAAATCAATTATTAAATATAATTACTAGTGACTATAACCTTACTGATGCTGAAAGAGCAGAACTTAAACAACTTGTGATTCAACGCCTACAAGAAAAGGAAGCATTAGCTGCAGAAAATGATTAAAGTATAAATGTATGAACTATGAAATATTACTTAATCGTCTTAGAGAAAGTAAACAAAGTGGAGGAGTTAAAAGAAAAGTAACATACGAAAGTTTGTTAAAAAGATTAAGAGAAAAGAAAGCTCCATTGCCACCTGTGACACCGATGATGTCAATGGCTCCAAGAGCTATACAAACTCCAAGAGATACACGATTTGCTCCCTGGAAAAGAGAAAGCGAAACTGCAAAAATATCAGCTGCAAGAGAACCATCTTATTATAAGAAAGAAGAAGGTTTATTTGATAGCATGTTAAGCAGATTACGTAAAAAAAAGAGAACTTCCAAAACAGATGAATCAATAAGGGAGCGTCTTTTTGATATAGAAACAGCTAGAGAAAATATTAAAAGAAGGAAGATAACAGATAAAAAACTTGAAGAATTGGGTGTTACAGAGGACATGATTACAAATCCTCAAAAATATATTTCAGGAGATTATGAAGAACCAGAAAACAATTGGGGAGAATTTAAAGAAGCTTTACAAAACTTTTATTATGGTACACTTAAACAAGGTTTTAATAGTACCTTGGAAATGATAGGAAAAAAACTGCAACATGAAATTCCTGGATTTGAAAAATTAAGAAAATATGGAGAGAGAGCTGCTGATGAGGCATATGCTGAATGGATTAAAAAACCAGAATTACTTCGTGCAATAGATATGCCAACTTTTGAGGAACAAGTAGAAGCCAGAGATATAGATCCACGATATGTAGCAAGAACTCTAGGAGAAGCAGCTCCTTTGGTGATTGGTTCAATTGCTACCGCTCTTGCTGTTAGTGTAGTAGCAAGTCCTGCAGCAGGATTTATTGCTGGAGGTTCATTAATGATGACAGTAGAAGCTGGTAATAAATATAGAGAACTTGTAGACAAGGGTGTAAGTCCAGACGATGCAACAGATGCTGCATCAATATATGGTATGGTAGTAACTGTACTAGAAAATGCATTAGGTATTAAACCAGTAAAAGTAGGTGCTAGAATAGGTGCTAGCATTTTAAATAAATCACAGAAAGTTGCAATAAAGAAAAGTGTTCTTAGTTTTCTTGATAAAAGTATAAAAACAATTGTCAAAGGTGTTAAAGTAGCTTCTCTTGAAGGGGGCGAAGAAGGTGCTCAAGAGTATGCTAGTAATGTTGTAAATAAATATTTTGATTCAGAGCAGAAATTATTAGAAGGTATAGTAGAATCAATTGGTGCTGGACTCACAGTAGGTGCTTTTCTCTTTCCTTTGGGTCTAGGTGGATCATCAAGAAGGACACCAAACATAGAAACAGAAGAAAGTCGTCAACCCTATTATGATGAAGATAATCAATTACATTTATTTAACCCAGACGCAAAAGTAGCTGAACCATTAGAAAAACCTATAGGAGATATACTTGAAGTTGGAAGAACTGAAGAAGAGATATTATATATACAACAAATAAAGAAATGGAAAGAAGAAGGTAAGTCTGAAGAATTTTTTAGAAAAGAATATGAAAAAGAATTTGATACAGAAATAGCAGTTGATGAAGCACCAACCTTTTCTAAATCTGATTTACTTGAAAAAGAGTTTACTGGGGGTGAAATAGATATAGAAGAACAAGCTGAGGATATTAAAGATTTGACACTTACAACACTTAAAAAGTTAGAGGGTAGAACCAAAGTATCTAAACAATTTATATCAGACTTAACTAATGCAGGAGATATTAAACAAGTAGAGAGAGATTTAATCAGACAAATATTGAAAGAGTTTCCAGAAGGTAAAGTAAATGTTAAAGACTTTACAGATAGGGTTAAAGTAGAATTATTACCATTAGAAGTGAGTACGAAACTTGATAGTAAGTGGGAAAATATAACATTACCAGATGAATTAAGAGGTGATATAGCAAATTATTCAGAACATATTTATGAAAGTCCTATTGAAACTTATGCTGGTGAGTTTCATTTTCCTGAAGATACAAAAAATTATTTTGCTCATACTAGGGTAGAAGATTTAGCGAATATATCTCCACAAGATGCTGTAGATAGAGCAATAGCAACTCCTGGAGAAGTTCAACCAGATATTGTAAGTAATACTCGTAGAATAATAGAAATACAGAGTGATTTTTTTCAGAAGGGTGGTGTGGAATCATTATTAGAAAGTAATGAAATTGAGTTTTTAGACGATAATGATTCAAAAAGATGGAATGATATACTAAAAAAACAAGCAGCTATAGCAAGAGCTGCTGGACCGCTTAATGAGGAGCAAGCAACAATAGCATATAAACAATCTGCTAACCCTTTTGGCATGGATCCACGAGCTTTATCACGAGCTTTATATAGTACTAAAACAGGGAAGAGAGTAGCAAGGACATGGGATAATGCTGAACTTGATAATTTGGAGAAGGAACTAATAAAATTAGAAAAAAAAGGAGAAGAATTAAAGAAAGCAAGCATAGCTAAATTAGAATCATACGGGGGAATTGCTTGGCTTAATAGAATAATCAAAGAAGAAATTAAATTAGCTGCAGTAGCTACTAAGAAAAAACTACAGTTTCCTACTGGTAAAACTATTATGCAAATACAGGGGTTAGGGGGGCTTTATGATCGTGGTTGGTGGCGTATATTCAAATCGCCTGAATCATCTCTTTCTCATCACGCTAGGGATGATGTCGCAAAAGATTTAAGTAACGTAAAAATTGGAGATGTTATATTCAACAGAGGAGATGAGAATACTAGGTGGGTAATAACAGAAATACTAGAAGATGGTAAGTTTAAGGCAATACCTGAAAAAACTGCTGATAAAATTAAACTTGTTACAGATTTAGATTTTGATATAGTAAAAATTAAAGAAAAAGGTATGGTAGGTGAGGCTAAAAGATTAGGAGATGACGACTGGATAGCACAAGGAGGTAGACTTGCAACAGATATATATTATGAGATTGTTGGTTTTGTTAAAAAACCAACTGTAAAACTACTTGGTAAAGGAGAGTATGTGCCTTCAATTAAACATGTAAAAAAATGGGTTGAATTTCAAAAACGTTGGGAAGAAAACTTTGATGTCAGTGGTGAGGTAGATACTTCTAATCCTATCTACAAGCGTTATGAGAAAGATATACAAAATATTCTTAAACGACTAAAACCAGAAATGAAGATGGTTACTGATGCACAGGGTGTAACTTGGTGGGAGATACCTATTACTAAAGAAGATGCAACACAACCAATGACAGCATTCTTAGAAGAAACAAAAGTTGCTAAACCTTGGAGAAAAAGAGTAATCATGGATACTGCTATAGTTAAGGAATTAGTAGCTCACCTTAAAAGACTTGGATTAAAAGGTGTGCGTATTGAATTCGTTAAAGCTATATGGAATAGTAAAAGTGGTAAAAGAATATTTGGTTCATATTTTGATGGTAAGATTACATTAGCATCAATATTATCAGAGTTTACTCATACACATGAACTTGGTCATCTTGTTTTTGAGCAGATGGAAGATATTCCATTGTTTAAAGGTATATCTAAAAATGCTATTTATAGAGAATTAAGAGCTAAACATCCAGAATTAAAAACAAAACGTGAATTAAATGAAGCATTGCAGCGTAGAGGTGAGGAGTTAGCTTATCAATATAAGAAACATGGGAAAGCAATATTTAATAAAACTAAAGTAGATACATTTTGGAAAAGAATATTTGAAAGTCTAAAAAGAATATTTAATGTAAGTAAAGAAGGACAAATAGATAAATTTTGGGAAACACTTCTTACTAAAGAAGCTAAAGAAACAACTGTAATAAAAAAGAGGGGTATTAAACCAGCTAATGCTGATGACTATAAAATATTTTATGATGAAGATTCTAATCCACCTGATGATTTTAATGAGTGGGTTGCAGAAGAACATGCAAGACATATAGAAGAAACTAAATCAGATACAAATCAACTTACACAAGATGATTTAGAATGGTTTAAAAATAAATCAATGGAAAAATCATACGGACAAGAAGAAGGTGAACACTTTGGTTCAGAAAATTTAGAAGAACAATATGAAGATTTTAAGAAACTTAGAATCCCAACAAAAACTTTACTTCGTTTAGAAGATTTAGATACATTTAAAGATACCGCTATATATAAAAACTATGTACAAAAAATTGGGATGGAACCTGGTTTCTTTTATAGTCAAGAATTAACAGGGGATGAAGTATGGCAAATGTTTAGAGATAGAATTGTTAGAGAACGTGAAGGACCATTAACCGAAGAAGATAAAATTAGATTTAGAGAAATTAAAAAACTTCTTAAAGCAAGAACTATAAAAACTGCTATTGAAGATATATCTCCAAAATTAAAAGAAAAGATAAAGGCATATATAAGACCAGGAAAATCTAAAAATTCAAGAGCATTTGGATTATTAGGAAATAAAGATACTACCATTCCTTTATTTCAAAATATGTATGAAAATTGGGTAAATATGGGAGTAGAATCTATAGTAGAACCTTATGCAGGTGCGTTTACTTTAGGTACTCATTCATTAAATAATGCTATGGTAAGTGGTTTAAAAGAATATCATGCAAATATATTTGATAAGGATAAATATATTATAGTGAAAGCTATAAAGAATAAAAAAGTTTCAGAAGTTAAAAAATTATATAAAAATACTGTTAAAGATTTAGAAGCAGAAATTTTTAAAGCTGCTAAAGAAGATACAATGGTTAATAAATTTTTATTAAAATTTAAAAAGAAATATCCTGATAATTTTATAGGAGATAATTTATTTAAAGAGTGGACTAAGAAAGAAAAACTTGGTGCAGAAGTTACAGTATATATAGATTATCGTAAAAGATTTGCTAAAGTATTTCAACAAGCATTTAATAAAATAGCAGATATTGAAATTAAAGATTTGAAAGATGCTGTTAAAGTATCATTTATACATCGTATAGGTCAAAGAGCTACTAAGGTACAAAAATTAGTAAATAATTTTGGTTTTCAATCTTATGAAAATTTAATATTTGATACTTTTGGAGCACTTACTGCAATGGATGATATAGCAAATACCTTTAAACTAGCAGAAGAAAACAATACTAAAATAAAACTTTATAATATGGATGGTGTTGAAATGATAAATAAAATACAGAAAGGTAAGATACCATCAGAAAAAATTGGTTATTATTTAGATCCACCATATATTAGTACAGCAGCAGCTACCTATAGAGAACAAATAAAACAACAAGAAAAAGGAACAGAATTTATACAAAAATTTGCAGACCCACAAGAATTTATAAATGCACATAAGAGTATTATTGATTCTGATTCTAAGAAAGCATTTACAAATGATATAAATGAAGATTATCTATGGGGAATGTTAGATGTAGATAAAAATTTTAAACTTTTTGCATATAAAGAAGGAATGACACCAACATCATTAGTAGTTGACAGTAAAACATCTGAAACAACTAATGATTATTTTACTAGTGCAGCTGCTCAAGATAATGTATTACTTACATATGATTATGTTCTTAATAAATTAAAAAAACAAGGTAGTGTAGACATTAATATTAAAGCATTAAAAGATAAAGGTGTACCAGATGAATTAATTAAAGAAGTAGGAGATGCATTAAGCAAAGAAATAGTAGATGAAAGAGGAACTTTCAAAAAGTTGCAAGACTTAATTAAGATGAAAGTAAATACAATAGATGGTGAAAAATATATTTCAGCAGTAATAAATAAAAAAACTCTTAACTATATAAAAAATACAAGTAATGTTAAAGATTTAAAGCCAAGATGGGTAAAAGAACTAAGTTTTGAATCTGCAGAAAGAACTGTGACTTCAGTATTAGAAGGTTATGAAACAGGAGCTAGATTTTTTACAAGACTTGGTAAAGGATTTAAACAAGTAGTTTTTGACCCAATTAGAATTGCTGAAAGAACTGCAGCTGATATAGCATTAAAGGAAATGCAAAAATTGAGAAAGGTTTTTTTTGGAAGTAGTTTTCTTAAAATAGGTGGACTAAATAAAAAAGAAACAGAATCACTGTTTTACTATTCAGCATATAAACAGGGTAGGATGACCGAAAATGAATATTATAATGAAACAAAAATCAAACCTAAAAAAGAAGGTCCAACACTAGGAGATTTATCTAAGAACACACAAAGAGCATATTATGCTTTAAGAAAATTAACTGATAAATATTTGCCTAAGGTAAAAATGGTAGGCAAAATGCATGGTAAAGATGTAAAGAAAGTTAAGAATTATCTTCCAATGTTTACTAAGACGGATTTAAGAATACTAGAAGGTGGTGGACTTACAGGTTGGACTAGACATGACCCATTCTTTGGTTCAACCATAGAAAGAGCAGCCGATGTTCCATTTACAGCATATGAAAAAAATATGAAGAAGGTAATGGAAAATTGGATTTATGGTGTAACCAATTATGTAGAAGTTGGTAGTAGAACAGTACCAATTGGATATCTTATTAATAGTACTCAATTTAAAGAATTATCAGGTCATTCATATAATAAAATAAGAGAGTGGTTTACTCATATAACAACACCTAAACCACCTACTAAAGCTGAAAGGTTTGTAAAAAACGTAAGACAGATAAAAGTTTTTACAATACTTTCATTAACAGTTGGTGTTGTTGTTAAACAGCTTATTAATACATATAGTTTTATGGTTACAGCAGGAATAGGGAATGTCTTTAAAGCTGTTGCTCGTAAAAGTGTAGATGCTTTTTATAAAGGTGAGCAAAAATCACTTATTACTAGACTTGCTAATGAAGCTGGAAGTGTTAATGAAAGAACATTGGGATATGATATACAAGATTTAAAGTCTACAATAATGAAATGGATGACACAACCTGCTTTATGGACCGATAGATTAACAGCTAAATTAGGATATATAGCTATATTAGAAAGAGAATTACAAAGAGCTAAAAAAGCAGGTATAACAGTAGATGCAAGAACATTTAAGAGAATGCAGTTTGTTGCAGATAATATAGTTGATGGAATTATGGGAGGAATGGCAAAATCTGAACAACCAAAATATTTTAGAAGTGAATTAGGTAAAAATGTTAATACATTCTTTTCACAAGTTAATTCACAAACACAATTTTATGTTACTGATATATGGAGAAAAGAAGTTAGTAAAGATATAAGAGCAGATCAGAATAAAATCTTTTTTTTAACTAAAGCAATGGCAGCATTGTTTATGATCGGATATACAGAAGAAATTATTAATAGATTAGATTGGGGTTTTGGTTGGGATGAAGAAGAAGATGAAGCAGATTGGGAGAAAATTTTTAAAGAAACTACAAAAAATATAGTTGGTAATGTTCCAATAATGGGTTCTTTAATATATGCACTTGAAACAGGAAAACCCTTTACACCAGCACCTGTTTATGCTTCATTATTAAAAATAATATTAAATCTAAGTAGAGGTAAGTTTGGAGATGCAGCTTGGGAAGGTACTGGATTTATATATATGCCAAATGCTGTTCAAAATGTTATTAAAGGTACTAAAATTATTAAAGAAGGTGGAGTATATGATAAAACAGGTAGACTTATGTATCGTGTGGAAGGTACACCTGAACAGATAAGAACTCTTTTAAAAGGTAAGTACGGTTCAAAAACTGCGAGAGATTATTGGGAAGAAAAGAAACCTAAACCTAAGACAAAAGCAGAAAAGAGAAAAGAAAAAGCAAAAGCAGAAAGAGTAAAGAAAATAGAAAAAATAAGAGGTGCATCTAGAAGACGAACTGGTGGTTCAACCAAGGCAGAGAGAAAGAAGAAAATAGAAAGAATGCGTAAGCTATAAAATACTAGGTACTTGCGTTTTATTTGGTGGTATGCTATATTTAGTATGCTATGTTAAATAGAAAAAAACAATTAAGTATAAAAAGACTAAACTCAAGGGATGTCATATCCTACCAAGCATAGTTTGGGTTTAGTCTTTTTGTATTTAAATAAATATTCAGAACCTTGGTTTTGGGAGCGAACCAAGTAAAACACTTCCAAATTAAAAGTAAGGTATCTTTATCAGGTTCAAATTAAAATGGTTAGGAAAAACAACCAAGGCATGTCTAATCATTTTGGGTTTGAATCGGATGGGTATCAAAAATAATTTCCTGGTATACTATATTCCGACCAAGAGAGTGTAGAACAATATATTGCAACAGTTATTTATTGAATGTTTCAAAATCGGCTTAGGTCTGGTTTATCCCAAGACTATGCCTTGTTAATAAAAAAATGGAAATAACAAAAAAAGAATACATACAATTACAAGAGTTATGGTATCAATCATTAATAGATGATTGTGAAGCTATAATAACTGAAACAGTATTTACTTCACGATGGATTTTAATAGAAGGATATCATTCTTTAGGTAAAAGAATATTAATAGAATCAGAAAAATTTGGAGACTTAACTATATCTGATATAGCTACCCATGTAGCTAAAGATGTTGGAAAAAGTAAAAGAACAATACAGAGAGCTATCCAATTTGCACGCAGGTATCCTGATCTAGATGAATTACCAGGTGGTAAAAATATTAGTTGGCATAAGATATGTAATAATCTATTACCAACAGGAACTCACAAAGTTGCTGTACCAAGTTACATTAGATATTTAGATGGACTAGATAGAAAACAAAAGATAGAAATGTATTCAAAATTACATAAAGAATTTAGAGGACTTAAACCTGATGAATTATGAGTAGAAAAATAAGTTATTATAGAAGAAAAGCTGATCGCCTTATGCAAGAGTGGGGTAGAAAAACTTACAGAAAGTGTATGGTTTGTGGAAGAGATATATGTTGCCTACATCATTATTTTCCTAAAAGCAAATCATCTTCATTGAGATATGATAAAGATAATTTAATTCCAATTTGTAATCCTTGTCATTTACAACACCATACTGGGAATCCTGAGATTCACAATACTATTAATGAAATTAAAGGAGAAGATTGGTTAAGACAATTACGCAAAAAAAAAGAAAACCATATTAAAATTAATATTGGTTATTATAAGGATATTATAGATGATTATAAGGAGTAAGGAGGGCTTTATTTGGCGTCTAATTGCTCTTGTAAGCGATTTAAATATGAATTAGGTACAATGTTCTATGTTAAAAATTTAAGTAGTTTAAAATACAAATTTATGAAAAAAACAAAAAAAGAAATGGTAGGATTATTTTTGGCTCAAGGTGGAGTAGAAGATGCAATACGACAATTAAAGTGGTATCAATTTCCATCAAAGTTTTTATTCAAAAGAGAGTTAAAAAAGATTAATAAAAAATTAGATGAGTATTATGGAAGATAATACTTGACAGTATTTACAATGTATGCTAAGATAGAGATATAATAATTAAAGTATAGTTTATGTTTAGAATTAAAAAGGTAAGAAGAGACATGGGAGTAACACAAGAAGAGATAGCAAGTTACTTAAATATGAGTAAAAGAAATTGGATAAGAATAGAGAATGGAGAACACGAACCAAAACTTAAGGTAGCAGATAGAGCATACAATTATTTAATAGCAGTAGCAGCAAAAGATAATAAAGATTTTAAGTATAATATGTTAGAACTTTTTTCAGAAGATAGTTAAGTTGTGACACAAGTGACGAATTAATAAGTAAATAGAAAGGAATAAAAATATGACTAAAAGAGAAATTGAAAAATTGTCAGACCAAGAAATAGACCACCTTTTTTCTGAACTTATCAGAAAAAAAATGATTGATGAAGACTTTGAAGAATGGTTAATAACTTGGGTTGATACAGAAACAATTTGCGACCAAGCCGAAGAGTGGGACATAGAGAGTAAAAAACAAACTCTTATAGATTATCAAAACCAATATAAAAATTAAATTAGAAAGGAAACAAACTTATGTCAAAAGCTAAAAAAGTAGATGCTGGTAAAGCAGTATTTCAAATGTTCGCTTTCCAGTATAAACCACTGGAAAAACAATTATTCAAATGGTGTAAAAAAGACCACCCTGAAATAATTGAAAAGTATAAAAAAGCTGATTATACTTTAAAAATCCAAATGCTTGATAGAGTAGCAGAGGAACTTGGATATTAAATAATTAAATTAGAAAGGAAATAATATTATGTATTTACAAGTTTGGGACACACAATGTGGTAGATATTTTCACGACGAAGATTACAAGTTTAAGGACTTAAAAGAAGTTTGCGACCACTTAATAGATTATCACTCAATAGATTGCGATATGGAGGTGGAACAAAAACTTTTTGATCAAGGCGATTACTTAAATTGTTGGAAAGCATTAGAACAATTTGATTGGGAATTAACAATTAACAAATAGAAAGGAATAAACTTATGACTAAAAGAGAATTAGCAAAAGAAATATCAATAACTTATAAAATGGGCGAGTTAGAAAATTATGTTCATCAAATATTATGCGAAGAAGCTAATAATTATGTTAAAAATAATTATCCAAAAGTAAGTTGTAAAGAAGAAAGTATTTTACAAGAAGCATATATAAATGGCTTTTATGGTGGGGAAGAAAACGAGAATTGGTATAATGACTTTCTGGAATATGACAATATTATTAATAATTAAAAGAAAGGAATAAAACTATGTTAAAAACATTAGAAGAAAATTATAACAAAGGGGTGGAGTGTCCATCCTGCCATGAAAAAGGAGAATTTCGCCAAGTATATGTTGGAAATGATGATAAGGGTTGGCAAGAAACAGGTGAGTGGGAGTGCGATAGTTGTGATTATCAAGATATAGAACCAAAAGAAATAAAGAAAAGTAATAGACCAGAGTATTTTTTTAAGCTACCACCTGAAGTTCAAGCAGCAAGAGCTACTATAGAATTGAGTAATGAAGTAAAAAATGAACCAGTTATGCATCAACATCATGAACCT
>Ga0098047_10000799_pt1 | contig 12665 bp, 15 predicted proteins | sample 12_taG_FD_92585 | JGI IMG/M metagenome (GOLD analysis project Ga0098047, IMG submission 92585) | Marine viral communities from the Subarctic Pacific Ocean - 12_ETSP_OMZ_AT15267 metaG | ecosystem: Environmental > Aquatic > Marine > Oceanic | place: Subarctic Pacific Ocean | collected 2015-01-16 | reverse complement strand
TTGCCCGAAACATAAGTGTTGTCTGTACTCGTTGTTCCTAAAATAATGTAGTCATTAGAGGAGGTGGCATTATTATCAATAGTTATAAATTGTTTACCCCCGGCAACAAGAGCCATAGAATCAGAGCCTAGGCCCGGGGCTGAAAATCTCAGATGTGTGTCGGAGTCGCCGCGCGATACAAGATATCCGAGGCCGCTGCCATTTCCAAATTCTACATAGCCATTAACTGAAAGAGCATACGCGGGCGAATCGTGGCCAATTGCAACTCGACCGGATCCGGTAGCAAATATAACAGGTGATGTGGCTCCTCCGTCGACTCGGAAAAGCGTTGAATTCGCAGCGCCACTGATCTTGACGGATCCAGTAAATTGATGAAGATCGTCGGTGGAATCGCCAAACTTAGAGGCACCACTGGAAGACAAATAAGTAATTGTATGATTTACAACATCATAATTGAGGGCCGTAATGGTGCCGCTTACTAAAACATTACCACTTACTAACAGGTTGCCAGTAAGATGTAACTCCGAAGAGGCTGTTAAATATAATAAGTTAGCAGACCCGCTAATGCCACTTCCGCCTGGGACAGAGGATCCCGAGTGGAATTGTAGGGATCCGGTAGGACCTTGAGCGTTAGCCGATCCTGACGATCCTGGCGGTCCTGCAGAGCAACTTACATAAGCCCACCCCTGGTATTGTAAAGCCACTTCTGGGCGCCCCCCTAGCCGACGCCGGCTGAGCCGGACCAGTTAGACCCTTGGATTCCTCTACCGCCGAGCTGCACCGCGCTTCCTGAGGCATAGTTAAGCTGTTCGATCGGAACGCTGGTGAGGCCGGCCATAACAAACAGGCTATTGGTATCAACCTTGCTGCCGCTCAGAAAAAGCTGCGTAAGCTTGAGGTTGACTGGTCCTAAACTGCCCGAAGTTGGGTCAAGCGGAAAAAAGTTGTTCGATGCCAACAGTCCGCCCTCAGAGAAACCTACCATTACCGGTTGCGATCCAACATTTTTCACCGTCACCCAACTGGTGACCGCCGGGAAATCTATCTGCACTACTCCGTTCACTGGACTTATCCCTCCAGTAACAAAGGGCTTGCCCGAAACTTGGTAAGAAGCAGCGTTGCCTAGTCCCGGGGTATAATTATATGTCGACATGCTCTAATCTCCGTCTTTTTAAATAGCATCGAACTCGATGTTTATCTAAACATTTTCCTATCTAATTTTCTTTGTAGCTTTTCGAGGTTTCTCCGAGCTTTCTCACTTTTGTTCTTTTTCGCAACAGAAGGTTTTATATAATGGTCTGTTTTAAATCGATAAAGTTCTACTATTTTCTCTTTTTTACATTTCTTGATGAAGCGACGGATGAGTCGTTCTCCCGTCTCGCCCCTCCTCAAACTTACTTTAATATTATTAGACACGGGGTACCTACTTTCCTTCTTTTACATCATTCATGTGGGCAGTCCAGTTTCGGCCGACGGTCCCAAATAAATTGGCTATATTTACTCCCGCATCGTTAGGTGCTTGATCAGCTAAAGGGTTGCCTTGTTGCTGTGTTGCTGTTTGTGCGGGTGCAGGGGTGGTGCCCTCAAACAGGTCGACCCCATTATAAGAGCCTCCGCCGATTGCTGCGCTAAGCTTTTTCTTATGCTCATGTAGTTTATTGGCTTGATCTTTATTAAAAGCATTCCGTTGCATACGAGATTTTATTGGATCAGGTGTTGGGGGTGAGGCCTCTACAATAGTTTGCGGCGCGACCAATCCTTTTGCCACTTCCGAAATGATACCCGAAATCAATCCATCTTCCAGCAAGGACTCTTTAATACATTCATGTACCAAAGGCTTGAGAATCTTTTTTAGTTCTGATCTTTTCATCTTACTCCCGCTAATACTTTCATTCTGTTTAATTGTTGTTCTTGGAGAAGCATCTTCATCAGCTTCAGTCCGCGCTTGACCTTGCCATCTTCTTTGCTTTCCTCTACAGACTCTTCGATGTCATATATAATCCCTGCGGTACGTTGGGCTGTTTCGACCGGGAGCAGTCCCAGGCGCGCGCCGGCCAAAAGCATAAATACCCACAGCGGGGGATCAAAGTCAGCGCCGTCGGGGAAGTCCTCGCCGGCGACTTCATCGAGCCAGTCCCTCAGTCCTGCTCTGACTCCAGGGAAATCCATACCGGGGATCTCGCTCATCCTGGGCGAAGCATAAATGGCTTGATCTAACATCTCCAGATATTCTTCTGGGGCAAGCATAAGAAGCGTATCAATGCGCTCTTTATCCGACATGCCATCCCATTTACCCATCATCACTTCGACAACCTTTTCGCGGCCGCCTGGTAGTTTGTCTATCAATTCAATTCCCGGAACGTCGTCCAACAGTGCCGACAGGGTTTTGCCCATCTGCGCGCGATCGGCACCAGTCCACTCTTGTTGTGATAGCGTCCGGATAATCGGCTCGATGCGATTGACCCACTCCATTTGTCCTTCATCTAGGGTCAGAGAAAGAACCCATTTGATTACGCTCACCATAAACTCGGGGTCCTGAATATCTATTCCACTCAGGGCTTCAAGTTCTTCCGCCTGATCTGCAACAGACTGGGCCAGGCCCGGGGGGAGCTGCTCGTCATCTTCTGCTCCAAATAAATACTTCCATAACGCATAGAGTCCTGCTGTGCCAGCCAGACCAGCGATGACCCCGATTGTAATCTCTTTGCCCGTGGGGATAGACTTGAGGTTGCGAACTATCTCTGAGTCTTCTCTGTCATCATCCAGATCGGCCATGGCGTCGTCTTCCCAGAACCATTTGAAAGCCCAGGGATTCTCAAAGGATTCTTCTTTGCCTAGGCCCATATCCCTAGCGAACTCTAATACCTCCTGCTGGTATCTGTGAATGTCTTCAGGTTCCAAGGGGCCACCGCCATGGCCCACCATGACCTCCTGGTCATCTTCCAGATATTCCTGGGCTCTTGGAGATATAAACTCATAGAAACGAGCTTTAGTTGCGTCGTCTGCGCCGGCAAGCGCACCGGTGAAGGGCATTCTGGGCACCTCCTTTATAAGTGCCTTCATACTCTGGTCGTCCAAAGTTAAGAAAAACTTATTGAATTCGGATGCATCGACAGATTCTGGGTCAGCTACAGTGAGGATCGATGGGATGTCTTCCTCCCCTTCTTCTTCGGGATCAGCTACAGTGAGGATCGATGGGAGGTCTTCCTCCTCTTCTTCTTCGGGAGGGCTCACCGGTGGGACCGTAACGGTAGGCGCGTGATCTTCGTCGTCTTCTGGTTCTAACGCTAGGCCAGTATTGATACCCCCTCTCTCAAATGCCTTGATCATTTGATTCCATGAGCCGGGTAAAGCGTTGCGGATGGCGAGCATGAGGACCCCCAACTGAGTCCCTCCCAGATCAAGATTGAGGGGTTCTGCGAAAACTAATTCCTGTTCTCGCAGTTCAAAACCCTTCCCTCTTAGGAGTTCTTCTATTTCTCTAACTATATTCTCTCGTTGATCACCGGTAGTTTCTACTCCGGCTTGGTCAGCAAGACTAAAAATAGTTGCCGTGATCTCGGCCATGGCATCAGCAGGATATTGCTCAAGAGCTTCTTGGAGTTCTTCTTTTATCAGTCTCTCTAACTCTTGACGACTTATTCGCATGACTAATTTTCTAAGATGCTGTTGATTAAGCTGAGTATCTTATTATTCTTTTCGACCTGTTCATTCATGAGCTTGCTTTCAGAAAGGGCCATAAAGGCGTTAGGGGTCGACGGCTCGGACACAATGTCAAACGCAATCAGCTGGAAGTCGTCCTCAACATATGTCTTACCACGTTCGTCTCGTACCGAGCCCAAACCTCTGGACGATATACCAATTTTTACATTGGCTTCTATAAGGGACTTCAATATCTGCCCGGCAGGTGTGGTCAGGACTTTGATCTTGCCCATCACTGCAGGCCCTTCCATCCAAATCTTCGTGACCATGTGCGAAACGTTGGCGAGGTTAACGATAGAGGACTCAGGGTGGTCAAGTTCTCCTAACGCCCTGTTGTCTGCTACGACTTTATTATACTTTCCGATCTCTCTTGAAAGGATGGGAAGGGGATATACACGGCCGTTGCCGTTTTCGCACTCGGCTTGCTGGAGTTTGCCGGATAAGATGAGCCCACCTTCACGGACAAAGGACTTCTCGGATTCCGTCAGTAAGTCCTGACAGACGCCGCCTTCGCATAGTTCATAAAATTCTCGTAGAAGTTGGGCCATTGTTTATTTTTTGAAACCGCCGCGGATCTGCATTTCCCTGTCCCAGTTGGCTTTGGCGCGTTTTCCGCGCTCTTCGTGGTCAGCGGCGTACGGATCGCCGCTGTCGCCAGTCGAGATCTTCACTGGTTCGGATGCCTTTTGGGCTTTGTCGAGAGCGCGGAGAAGAGCTGCGGTCTGTTGGTACTGCTTCGAACTTTCTGCTCTCTTCCCGGCGTCATACAATCGCCCTTGTAGGCGCTCGATGGGCTTCTCGAGCTTGCGAATTTGGTCTAGACTGAGTTCTGCTCCCGAGTCTAAGATTTCTTTTGTCTTGTTGATCAGAGCCTGCGGATCAAGATTCCCTTCCTCTTCCTCAAGCGGCGAACCATCATCATCGCGGTTTACTGTCTCGTTCAAGAAGTATCTTGGGTCTATTCGTTTTGTGTTTTTTCTGCGTGCCATTATATTATTCCTTTAATTTAAAATAGTCAACTGCCGGAGCAGCAACGTCGAACTGGTTGAATCATCCATTTTTTCATGATTGCTCACCTCCTTTGTGGGTCACTCGGATCCCGTAATCTTCTACCAACATACTCAAAAAATATGAGGTGCCGGCACTAATGCAGCCGCACATGAACGCTGTTATGGGCTGACTGCTAAAACTAAATAGTTCTGTATATGGACTAATGCCCCATAGAAACACGCCAACCCAGAATCCCATGCACAGGTGGCAATGGAATAGGCGACCGAAGCCGCCCCAGGAAGCGCATTCTGGGCGTATCTTATTAAAGATATGTCCATGTACAATGATAAAGGTCATGCCATAAGCGGCAAGCACAAAGTGTAATAATTCCATTAATTCTTCTTTCTATTCTTCGCTGCTTTTGGCTCTCAATAGCGCATCGCCGGCAGCATCAAATATTGCATAAAATTTCTCGGCGCCTTCGGGCTCGTCGTACATAACCATTGGTCTTTTGCCCTCGGACTCGGCGTCAGAGACGGCTCTTTTTGCCCTTTCAAGCTGAGCGCGGAGGGCCATGGCCAAGTCATCTTCACCTAGGCTATCCAGAGCCTTAGCAGCTTTCTCAATAGTATCGCCGTAAATGTTAACAACATCCATCATCCTTATTACAGCATGTTGACCTTCACCGGGGCCGGCTGCGTGCATCGTGTCCATCTGTATACTTCTGAGTTCTGCGCCAAGGTCGTAGGCTGACATACTTTCATCTAAGTCTACCTCAACTTCTTCGCCAGGGGTGAGGTCATCGATGGCTTTGAATACATCGCTCCGGAGGCGATCGCGTTCCCGCGGCCGCAGGGCGCCGTCATCGTCTTCGTCGGGGGCCTCGTCTTCGGGGTACTCGTCTCTAGATTCTTTCAAAAATCTCTTCCAGTTTTCCATTACAAGTTTCATTAGTATCGGTTCCTCAGTGGGTAGTAGTAATAGCCCGGGCGCATTGAGCCCTTCTGTCCGCCTTGCGGAACTTCACCGTATTCCGTGGAATCACGGTCGCCGGGGTGAGTATACATATCTTCTAGCTCTTTCTCATAGTCGGCTGCAATTTGATCGCTCTGAGTCTCACCGATTAGCCATTCTCCAATTACAAAAACGGTAGCCTGTAAAGAATTCACTTGTTCGTTGGGGAAAACATCTGCCTCAAGGGATCTAAATATATTACCCCCCTGAATACTGCTGCGGTCTACCACACCTTTATCCGACAAAAGTTCCATAAGACGATTCTGGTAATCATAAACATCTTCTGTTGCTGTGGTCTTTGGAAACGTGACTACTTTCATTGTCCCTGGCATTACTGCAATATCAATCTTCTTATGATCCATTATAAGCAAAGATCCATCGAGGGCCCTCCGAGCATTTATTTCCAAGGTAGCTTGTGGGCCACCGATTTTGATCTTAATCATTTGCTGATAGCTCCTCAGTCAAAGACTGGACCTTAAGTACTTTCCCAAGATCTTGTTCCTCAAATTCTCTTTTGCGAAATCCCTCTAGGTAATTGTAGACTTCCTCTACTTTTTGAGCGATAACTGGTTCCGGCGTCGTTTTCAGTGCAGTCGACAGAATTCCTTTAAGCCGGGATATCTCTTCATTAAGATAGACGCGGAGTTCTAATCCATCGTCAGAGAAGCTCGTGACATATTGAGTCAAAAGATTCTGCTGTTCCTGAAGGAGTCCTTTGTACTTGGTGTTAAACTTCTTGATAAAAGAGTGGTAGGTCAGGTTATCGATGGGCTGCAGCTGGGTTGGAGCGGCTTCTGTGGGCAGACTCATGCCATCTACAATTGCTTGCTCAAATAAGACGCGTTTCTTTAGGGCCGTCTTCTGGCTGAAGATTCCACTCACAGAAGCTATCGACTTGAAATTAGGCACAAAGGTGCTCCACACTTCCTGGCCGAGGCCCTTATTAATGGCGGCGATGAGGCGTGATTGTGCATCGAAGATTGTTGCTTCATCCAATCGCTCATAGGCTCTTTTGGTTTCTTCCAAAAGTCGCGAGGCCACTTTATCTTGAAGATTTGAAGTTTCTAACAAAACTCGGTACAATGTTAACTCTTTACCTAAGATGGTTTCTTTTCCTAAGTGTTCTTTCAGAATCTTCACAACCATTTTTTTGCGAGGAAGGCTTTTATCCATGATGGCCTTGGTTAGCGCGCGCGTCAAAGTTTCATAAATAAAAGCTGTGTTTCTTTTTTTATTATGTTTCATCTTCTTTTACCTCTGTCCTCTCTAGTTGTTCTACTAGCCGGCGGACCTTTTTCGTATCTTCGATCAAAGTTGTCTCCGCGCTAGTATAAATAGAACTCTTTTGTTCTTCCAGTCCAACTAGAGACTTGAAATCCATTTTTCCTATTCCCAGGTCGTGAACGCCGGCGATGCCAGTGCGGCGGGAACGGGGTGTGGCTCCCCGGGCCGCTTCCGGGAGGGCTGTGTTTTTGATATTGCGTCTGGTCGGACCTGATTTTCCGAGCCGACGATCGTCGCCGCCTCTCTTTTGTTTAGTCTCATACGAACTATTATCATAATGATGGACGTCATCTGCTTCCATCATATCCTCGCGGCGGCCGGGGGCTGCCAAAAGGGGAGATTCTTCTCCGCCGCCTTCGGGGGGTCCGCCGAGGTCGCCGCCAAGTTCATCACCACCCAGATCGTCGCCCATGCCTTCATCACCGAAGTCGCCGCCCATACCGCCGAGGTCACCACCCAAGGCTTCCTCAGCGCCTTGCTCAGTAACCGCTTCGAGAGCTTGTTGGAATTTCCGATCATGGAATGTCTCGCGCTGATTGCGAAGGTATTCATCATCCGATAGGCCAAGAATATTTTGAGCGACCCAGCGTTTGCTGTATGTGCCCTCTGGAATAGCATTAGCGGTATCAAACTTGGTACGCAGGTATTCCAGTTGTTGCAGCTCCGCCAGGCGCGAGGGATTGTTTAGTGCGAGATCAAAACTAAGAAGATCTTCTCCTCGGAAGCCTAAGGTGTATAAATGAACTACTGCAATCTTCTCTAGTTCACTAACGAGGGAACGCTGCAGCCGCTGGATCGTACGGGAGAAACGTATATCTTTCTGTGCCAGAGTACCCTTGTCTTCCGAGTCACCCTCTAAGTTTGTAAGATACGACTGAGGGATTTTGATTGCGGCAAACATTTTGTCGCGCATGTACTTTACATCCTCAATATCGTCGAGTGATTTGGCGCCGGGGAGTGAAACAATATCTGATCCCACCCCGCCGCGCATCGGAATAAAATAGTCTTCTTCTAGGGAAAGCGGGTTGTAACGTAAATCAACCCGGCCAGTTTTCGCATCCACCAACTGGTTGCGCTTCATCTCTGTTTTAACCTTCTCCATGTACTGAGCTACTTCTTGCGGTGGAATGTTTCCCACATCAATTTTGAAGACGCGGCGCTCTGGGGCGCGGACGACGCGATAGGCGATCATAGCATCCTCTAAGAGCACCACCTGGCGCCAGATGCGTCGGGCCGGGTCGAGGATCGAGGTGCCATACGGAGCATGTCGATCGTTGCCCAGAACTCGGAAGTGGGCGACCTGCCAGTTTTCGAAGGTCATTCCTGCGCCGTTCCATTGATACTGGACATAGTTGGGATTTGTCGAGTCCTGACCTTCCAGTCGTTCAACCTCATTATTGGGGAGGCCGATAACTGACGTGACCCCCATTTTTTCATCGATGTCTAAATATAGAAAGAAGTCACCGTATTTACACATGGACCTCGCCCAGCCGAATGCATTGAAATCGAGATTCAAAACCTCATAAAATAATGAATTCAGAATAGTCTTAATCTCTAGGTTCATACAAGAGATGCTTAGCATCTTATCATATGAATTAGAGGTGGTCATTTCATCTGCATAGATATCTAGGGCAGATGCAATCTCGGGCATGTACTCCATTTGCTCGAAGTCAGTGTAACGTTCAGCGCGGTTCTGGTTTCTGAACGCAGCAGAAGTAAACAAGTTATAGTTCTGCGACATGTTGTTGTCGGCGCGCTTAAACTCTTGGCCGCTCATTGAGCGGAAACGATAACGATATTTATCTAAATTGCCGCGCTGTTCTTGTCGGGCCTGTTGTGCCCGGAAATTAACAATGGGGCCTGACAGCAAGCGCGTCAAGCGCTTGAACAATGGGGCCGCGGGGTTTCGTGTGTTGCGAGTAGAGTCAGCCATAATTTATCCTTTTAATAAAGCGAAGTATTCATGAACATGTTTTACCGCTTCGTCATTCCTTAGAGATTCTTGTGTTTTTTCGTGACCTTGCATTCCTTTGATCGTGGTGGATATGCGGGTTTTAGATGTAGAAATAGCAGATACGAACTCTTTATTGTATTCTACGCCTCTCAAGCTTTCCACTATCACAGTATCCCTTACCCAGCACCCAATTGCAAACGACATCACTAGATCATCGTTATAGCTTCTCATTGCCTGAGGTCTTCCTGACTTCCAAATAAAGGTTTTCATTTCGGAAAGCAAACGATTGGAGTTAATTATAATTAGTTTATTTCTCATAAACTCTTCCATCTTTGCTACAATCAGAGGTCGTGTTTTAGAAGAAGTAGTAAATCCGGGGATCACGTTAGATTGCCATTGTGCGCTTATGGGGTCCACATATGCATGTGTTCCCTTTGCGGAGTAATATAGATTAGGATACCCTGAGTCTTGAAGTTTTTTAAGCACTGCATACCCAATATTGTTGTTTTCTATTACCAACATAGGGTTTCCATATTCCCCGCAGACGCTCCCCAGAATGTCTGCAAACTCATCGGGGGTCGGTTTTCCCACATATTCTGCCACTACTTCCATGGTATCTAATTCAAAGACATGAAAAGCGCTGTTGTCCTTTCCATCGCCGCGGGCAACATCAGCGACGACTAAGTGAGACTTCTCGGGGTCATGTCTTTTCCATATCCAGTAATTGCGATCGAAACCAGTACGATACTCCGGTGCGCAGGTGCGTTCTAGATACCATTGAATGTCATCCGGATGTACTACAGTTTCACCAGACACATTAAAGTTGCATTCCAGCTCTTGAGCAATCTGGCGCTTCGACATGTTCTTGGTTTCTTTTTCGAACCAAGCCTTGCCGCGGTCAGGGTGAACATCCCACAATAAAGTGGTCATATTAAAAGCGTTCGTGCCAGCTTCAGATTCGACACAGTTTTGGTGGAACCAGTTTCCTACCCCGTTGGGGGTGGAGAGGGCGATACAACGACCACCAGTCGACAGAGTGGGGTACAGAGCTGTCCACAATTCCCCCAATTTCTCAACGTGAGCGGCCTCATCAATTACCAATAAGGATAGAGCTTCCGATCGGCCGGCGTCGCCGGAGGTAGAAGAGCCCTTGATCTGTGAACCGTTTTTTAGCTCAAAAGAAGTTCGGTTATCAATCTCGATGTCTGAGATTCTCATCCAGGCAGGAAGATTTTTGATGATTGCTTTAACCTTTTTTACTAGGTTTGTTGCCGTTTGAAGTTTGGTTGCGACGACAAGAATGTTCTTGTCCCGGTGGAAAAGCATAAGCCACGCGATGTAGGCTGCGGTGATTGTTGATATCCCAAGCTGTCGCGCTTTGAGAATAATATTGAACCGGTAGTCGTTGAAATCCCTCAGGAGTTCTTGCTGGTAGTCGTACGCTTTAAAGGGAATTAGGCCTCTCTGGGGGTGGGAGATGCGACAATAATTGATAGTGAAATATACCGGGTCTTTGCCGGCCTTTACTATCTCTTTTAGAATCTCTTTTTTAGTAAGGGCATTCGCCATAACATATGTTACTTACCTTTGCGAGTATCGTTCTTCGGGCGCCCTTTAGGGCCCAGTTTTAACCAGTCAGCAATAGCCCCCTCTAAACGATCCTCGTCGCTCCCGCCATCGACGTCGACCATATCAGTCAGGCCGCCGATTCTGTAGTCACAGTGTGCTTGACAATCGGTACGGTAATTAGAGATACGTTGGACCAGAATACTGGAGTCTCCTTCTTTGGTAAGCTTAAGAGTGTTTCCCGTCACGGCCTTATACTCTTTCTTGAGAAACTTAACTATTTCTGCAATATGAGCCTCGATATCGTTCTCAAAACCATTCTGTGCGACATCCTTGATCCGCACTTCTGACTGATATGTTACACGGAGAAGGGGGCCATGAAATTTGACGCCGAAGCCATCCATGACGCGGCGGTCATTAATAAAATGGCCGTCATTACGCTTTAGTCCAGCGTCTCGGGCTTTTCCGTCAGCTTGAAGGTCGGCAGAGTGGGCGCCGTCCCATGCACCATTGGCTGCTGCCTGTGCGATTCCTTGAATAATTTCTAGTACTGTTGCCATCTTATACTTCCTTGTTAGGTCTCCAACCATCGATCCATCGTTCTTCTCTTCCATCTATGTACTGAGTAAAACACCTGAAGCAAGCTTCAAACTTATTCATGTACAAATCATCACGTGGATGAAAAGAATACTTTTCACAAACAGGACAAGTCCTATTTTGGTCTCTACTAAGTAGTTTTTGATTTATGAAAAATCCGTCTTGTTCAACATTGTCTTGGGTTTCCCCTTGAGACTGAAACTTGCGCCGTGCTTCTTGAGATTGCGTAATATATTCTTTTTCTTTTTCAGCGTCCCACAATCGACGAGGATTATAGGTAGCCTCTTCTCCATATTTCTGTGAGATAGCTTTCTCAAGTTTGGGGATATAATCTGAATCTTTATTTGACATTTTCTAGACCGTCGTGTTAGAGACACGCAGCAAGCATGCCCAGTTTTCTGTCGTCATCCCGACACCGGTGTGGTGGAACTTTAGACTCAATATATCTCCTGTGACAAAAGTAGTTGTGGGGGAAATTGAGGCGGTCGCCCCAAAGTCGCCGGGGCCTGTGACCGAGGCGATGACTCCATCGACGTAGACGCCATTTTTATACAGCGCGATGGCCGGGACGACGTGCCCCGGGTAGACTGTACAGGTTACTTGGAAGGAGAGATCTAGGAGAGTGCCGTCGGCGGGCATACGATACCCTTGGTCTAGGACCGAGAAGATAGGCATTGTTTGCAGGCTTGTTGTTCCGGTACCGGAATATCCGAACGGTAAGTAAGAAGGTGCTTGCCACGTGGCCGCTAGCGGGGCGAAGAATTTCCTAAGAAACGCTACCAGGCGCGCTCGCGATGATACCTCGGGAATGCTCACTGTGTAACAATCTCCGTTGATAGTGCAAAGATACCAAGCGATGCAAGGGTTCCAATTCCAAAGCCGAGGGCTACCATAAAGGGAGCAGTTCCTGGCTTGTTCTTCGTCACCAGATCATATAATCTATCATTCTCAGCAGTCTTGAGGATCATCATTGCCTCGTGCTTGTCTTTCCAAGATGTCAGCTCTGTATCTTTATATGAAAGTAAAAGTTCATATTTTTCCTGCTGGATCTTTAATTCGTATTCAACTCGGAGGGAACACTCGGCTTCGGCGAACGTCTTGTCTGTGAGGATTTTTGCAGCGGCGTCGAGTGATAGCAAGACCCCCTCAAATGGCACTGTATCTCCAGCCTCAACGGGGAGGACGGTGTAGTCTGGGAACGTTTCGCTCTCCTCAGCGTGGGCTATCACAGGGGTGCTTAAAAATACTGCCAAATATATTGATAATAACTTCTTAACCATTTTCCATTCCAAACGCTTTAGCTAACTCTCTAGCAAGCTTCTCTGGGTCATTATAACTCTCATCGACGATTCTTTTAAGTTCTGCCTCTTTTTCTTTATCCATATCAATGCCGCGCTTTTTAAAATCCTCTTCTATTTCTGATCTTCGGCGCAGGTGCTCTTTCAGTCTCATATTCTTCTCTGCGATCTCTGTGTTGTGAATATGCGCTAGCGTTTCCATTTCTTGGTCGTGAGAGTCCCGCCGCGATTCCATGAGGTCCAGGAGTCCCGCAACATAG
>Ga0098047_10000797_pt1 | contig 12672 bp, 14 predicted proteins | sample 12_taG_FD_92585 | JGI IMG/M metagenome (GOLD analysis project Ga0098047, IMG submission 92585) | Marine viral communities from the Subarctic Pacific Ocean - 12_ETSP_OMZ_AT15267 metaG | ecosystem: Environmental > Aquatic > Marine > Oceanic | place: Subarctic Pacific Ocean | collected 2015-01-16 | reverse complement strand
TGTGAACTATTACTTCAATAAGAATGTCAAGTGGACAACCGATCTTGGTTATGCACTCAATTCTATTGATGCTGGTTGGAGGTTAGGTGATACTGGTTGGAACACAACCACTGAGGACGGAGAATATCTCCTTCGCACCCAACTCCAAGTTCAGTTCTGATAAGACGGGACTTGTCCCGACACTTCGCAACCCTCTCAGAGGAATCTGGGAGGGTTGTTTTATACTCTTATCCAACGCTCCCATAACCTTTTCCCATGCTCATCTAAACCTACCATCTGAAAAGCAAGTCTCTTTGGTTTTTTTGGTTTGGTCTTTAATTTCATTTTACATTCTTTAAGGAGTTTGTTTCCTTTTTTGATGTTACAACTCGGACAAGCAGTTACTAAATTGGTCCATTGTGTTCCTCCGCCCCTTGAGCGAGGATGTACATGATCGATTGTCAATTTCTTAGGATTATTTGATTGATAACCACAATATTGACAAGTGTGTTCGTCACGCCTGAACACATTTCTCCTAGTGCAAGACATTGAATCTTCTGAATACGGCATAAACACATATTTAACAAGGACGATTGCAGCGGGGAGTTTATATTCTCCACGAATCGTCCTTATAGAATAGGTCTTTTTGTAATTATATGGCTTCTTTGCCTTTCCTAATGTGAGTAATTTAACTGCCTTTTTCCAGTTGATGATTTTTAAAACTTCCTCACTCGAATTAAGTAAAAGGACATCTTTGTTCATATATTCTCCTTCTGGTCTTTAATTATTTAGAGATTTGATAATTTATAAAAAATTACACAAAAACATAATATATCACATATATATTTAATGGAATGCATAAGAGTATTTTATATTTCTTAGCAACTATATTATGTTTAACAGGGTGTAAAACCCAACCACCAGTTCCACATCAAAACATAAAAGAAACAACAACAAAAAAAATTAAACCAGAATTTCTGGATTGGTTTGAGGCTGTTAATAATAACGACCCATATCCATCAGTCTGTTCGTTGTCTGGTGTCATGGGGGATATCATTGGTAGCGGTGTTCTCATCGCCCCCGATGTAGTGTTGACGGCTGGGCACTGTATAGATGATATAGAAATATCATATGTTTCCTTTGGGGACACAATTATTTGTGTGTCAGAGACACTGATCCACCCGAACTATAATCTAAATATGCGTATTCCCCATGACATCGGACTTATTTTTCTTGACCAAGAGGCGTGCGAAATAACACCGGCAACCATGCACAGCGGACAGTTTATACACAGATTTACGGATATCACAACAGTTGGGTTTTCTTTTCATTTCAAGAAGTTCAGCAAACCCGGAACATTCCGGTACTACGGAATTGTGTTAGAATCTATTGGAGAAATTAAATTTCTACCAACAAAGACTTCCATATGGTATGGTGATTCGGGGGGTGCTGTATTCGTCGATTGGTGTGGGAAGAATATATTAATTGGAATTATATCTAACTTTATGATTTTAGATGGGAAAATAATAGAATGTTCTGCGACGAGAATTGAGATGTTTAAACCCTGGATAAAAGAGAGCATAAATACACATGAAAGAGTTTTGGAAAACACGATTGATGTTACTAGCGACCCCTGAAGGACTTATTGTTTCTTTCATAGGATTCATTATAGGAACCTTAATTGTACGAGGATTGTGATATGATTATTGCCGGAATTGATTACTCAATGAGAAGCCCTAGTATATGTGTATATGTTGGAACTCCCGATGAGTCCTTTGTCTTTGAACGTTGTAAATTATTTTACCTCACAGATACTAAAATATACGCTGATTTCTTTTTAACCAATATTTATGGTGAATCTTTTTCTAAATGGAATGAAGATTCTGAACGTTATAAAAGTATAAGTGATTGGGCAATTGAAAAGTTAGTTGGGTGTGAGCAAGTGGCAATAGAAGGTTATTCGTTTAATTCAAGCGGAAAGGTATTTCATATTGCCGAGAATACAGGAATATTGAAATATAAAATATACAACGTGGGCATTCCATTAGAAGTAGTCCCCCCTGCATCCATTAAGAAGTTTGCAACAGGAAAGGGAAATGCCGACAAAAAAATGATGCATAAATCATTCATGTCCGAAACAGGATTAAACCTTCAAAGAGAAATAACACCAAAAAAGAAAAAAATAGACAATCCTGTTTCAGACATTATTGATTCTTATTATGTTTGTAAATACCTCTACAACGAACTCAAATCTACTTCTTAAATCCATTTTTAATTTTAATCTCAGCGACTATCTTTTTAGTTAAATCGCTTGTTAGACGAGAAGCAAGGTTTCCCTTTCCGAATATTTCTTTTCTTTCTTTGGGGGTCAGTTTTTCTTTCATGGCTTCGATGAGTTCTACTATTTCCTTGATGGCGTTTTCGTTTCCTTTACCCTTTATGAGGATCCAAGCAACAATCCCAGCAGAAGAAACGAACCCAATTATAAGAATTATCAGTCCAATTGTTGCTATTTCTTCTAAATAATATTGGGAAGCGGAAGCAAACCCAACAGTCAAAAAACCTATCCCAAGAATAACTGTTCCAAGTTTTCCATTTATCCAAAATGCCACAAACGCCCCGGCAATTAGCATCCCAAATCCTATCACGAAAAATAGGGTTATAAAAGAATGGAGGTTTTCTAGTGCTTTTCGGCGTAACTCTCGATCCGATTCTTGAAATTCTTCTAGTTGTTGCTCTATATTTTCTATTAGATGAGCACCATGAAGAGCCCCGAGATTAGCCTGTTCTAAGTCTTCTATTGCTTCTGATATTCTTATTTGTTCTTGTTGGGCACTATCCACATCATCTTTGATTGATTCTGTGGATTTTTCTATTGAGTCTAAAACGGGATCTGGATCTGAAATTGCAATCATATTAAGAATATTTTCAGCCGTAATGTCAACAGAATCAAGATGACCTGAAATTTTATCCGATGCAATTTTAATTTCTTCTGTTTGTTCTATCTGTTCGTGTGTAGAATTATCAATAACACTAGAAGCATTTTGTCCACCCGGAGTATATCCAGGAATAGAAGCACACCCACCAACAATCAACGACAATAATATAAGGGTATTTTTCATTTATTTAATTCGATTGTGTTCAATTGTTCCCGAGCACTTTCTTTGGTGTTATGGGTTCCTAACACCTCTCCAGCCTTAGATATTACCAGCCATTTGTCTCCTCTTCTGACAACATCTTCGTTTATATTCATCGTTGGGGGAATTAAATATGACATTGTTCCATATTTTTCATCCATTATAACTAACGGTTTTCTTGGATTTCGGTGAGCATACTCACGAATTTCTTGATTGGCAAAATTCTCCATATCGAGTTTTCGATCCCACCGCTCATATTTTTTCCTACCATGGTTACAGTTCATAAATTCTTCTGTGGTGACCTCAAATACTTTATGACCAGCAAATTTCTTTCGTTTCTTTTTCTTTCGTTTCCGAACGGTGACATCCAGGGGATCTTTATTATAACCCATACCCATAATAGCACCCGAGGATGCAGTGTTGGCAATTTCTTCTGTAATTTGTTTATATGTTTTCATGATGATTTTCGTTTTGCATTTATTAGTTTTTGAATTTGGTCGGCAGTCATATTTGTTGCTTTTCCTTTATGGGGTATATTAAGCATGGATGCTCGTTCCTCTAATATATCTCTATGATAATTTTGTTCTTTGCGGGAGGTGCTACCTTTTTGTGGCATCCTAGAACTTTTTTGATTTTTATTTTTTCCACAACCACAACCACAACCCATAGTCATTCTCCCCCTTTAGTAAAAAATGAATTTTCAGTGTGCTTATACACAGGAACACCAAAAACAGAACCCAATTGATTTTTATGATGTTCGGAAACAGAATACAAAAACGCATCCTCCATCAATTCTTTTTCAACATCGATTCCCTTTTCAAATAATATTGTTTTAATGAAGTTTTCAATTTCTTGTCCGTCGCCCCCCATTGACCTAATGTCTTCTTTTATTAGATAAATGGCACTCGGAAGGGTTGTTAATAGTGCTCGAACGCGAGGATCTGGAACCATAGCAAATATTTTTTTAATATTGATAATCAAACGATTAAATATTGAAGATGCTTCTCTTTCTCGTGGAGTCTTCAGTTCGTCGAAACTTTTAAGAAATTTACCATTTCGGTCTATTATTCCCAGTCTATAGGCATCCATTTGTTCGAATGGCATTGTTATGGCCTTTATGAACTTATACACAGTGAAGGCATTTACAATTTTATTCAAATCTGCTGTATTTGGCGTGGGTTGCATTTTATAATCCTTCTAGTGTAGTTATGATGGTGTTGTCTGTTGGAATTTTGTCCAAGTCTGCCTCGGGAATATTTATGGGCAGATACTTTAAATATTCTAAAAAAGTTTTAAGATATGAATGATATACTTCTTCTATTTTAAAAAACAAAATCCTAGAACACCCAGAAGAACCGAAAACATTATTTAATATAATCATATGATTTAAAATCAAGCGTTCTTTTAATTCTCCTCGAACATCATATTTTTTAAACAATCTTTTTATATATTTGATACGATTCAGGTCCTCATAAAATTCATCAACGCTTTCGCATTGGGAGTTCCGATACTGCTTCATAGCAAATAATATAAAATTGTCACTGTTCAATGGTTTAAGGATCATAATATCATAAAAACTACTCGGCGTCAGAAGAATTAGTTGGTGATATTACTGGGAATATTTTATACATCCCAGATGGTAATTTTTCCGTATTGATGTTCAAATTGTATGAATTTTCTCCACTGGAAATGCCATCGGTCTTTTCGAAATCACCAAACGGGGTGTCTGTGTTTTTCCCGAAAGTACCACCATGGCGTGTTAGTGGGTATTCTTTGTTTCCTAAATGTGGTCCGTTTTGGACATCACAATCAAAATCATATCCAGCCATATTGAGTTTAGTTTTCATCTGAACAACAGCACCATTAGGATCTAAGAATTCCCTTTCTCCTATCGCACTCAAAAATGCATTTAAACGGGACAGTTGTTCTGGGTTGTCAATTCGATGCACACCATAATGACTAAATGCACTTCTGGCATCTCCGCCAAATGGAGTATCTTCTGGACCCATCTCAACTAACAATGATCGTAATTCTTTATAATTTTTCATAAAAATCTCCTATCTGTGTATATTTAGACAAATTAATAATCGGATCCGCCAACCACATCAGGAGACTGATTGTAATGTGACACTTTAAGTTTGGTATCTTTTATTTCTCCTGGCCTCAATGATCTTTTCGTTGCTGTTTGGGTTTGAAATGCCGCAACATCTTTGACACGGTCTATGAGGTTGTTATAATAATCCCTCTCTCCTCTCTGGTGTTTCATTGGATCCCAATAATCAATGTCAACATCGGCGGCGACGACGGGAGTCACCGGTACGTCTGGTACTGGTGGTAGTGGTGGTTTTGTTTTTGTGCCTGTTTTTGTGCCTGTTTTTGTGCCTGTTTTTGTGCCTGTTTTTGTGTCTGTTTTTGTGTCTGTTTCTGGTGTTTTAGGTTTGACCTGTGGGTCCATTGGGATAGCCTGGGGTTCTGCCGGTTGTTCTTTGGATTGTGGTTTTGGCCTAGCCTGTGGGTCCATTGGGATAGCCTGGGGTTCTTTTAGTTGTATTTTTGGTGTATCAACTTCTATTTTTGGCCTTGACAATCTATGGGCTGTATATAAAGTTGCTCCTGCGGCAACGGTAGCAAGCCCGGCCTCTACCGCTTGTTGTCGTTCCATATTTCTGGAAACGTGTCTGGGTCCAGTTGGTTGTGTTTTTTGTATTGGTTTTGGTTGTATTTGTATTCTTGGTGTATCAACTTCTATTTTGGGTGTATTATTATCAATTCCCCTTCTATGAGATGTGTTGTTGCTGGATGGTCGACTCCTGGATGGCAACCCACTTGGTGTGGTCGGTGTATCAACTTCTATATCTCCCCCTTTATGAGATGTGTTGTTGCTGAGTGATCCCCTCCTGTTATTAAATTTACCCACACCAATGGCTTCTCGGCTGGATCGGCGTGCTCCTCCGAGGCTGTTCACACCTCTTTTGATATTTTTACCTGCTTTTATAATTTTTAATGGTGCTCCCACCGGAGTGAAAGTTAACGCAAGATCAGCAATGGCTAGGGGATCTCCCGAAAGTATTGGATCGATGTATTGTTTCTTTGTCTCTGAGGCTACGGCCCCAGGAAGTTCCCCCAATACAGACGAAGGGTATTCTAATTCTGCTTGTTTCTTATTTTCTAACGATCTTAAATAATTTTTCTTCTGGCTACTCGTCATATTATCTTGTGGCCAACCTCCACTTGGGGCTTCAGGTACATCTGAATGTCCCCGTGTCGTGTCGGCTAATGTCATGTTGGATGGAATTGTCATGCCATCAACTACTTTTGTGCCCTCGGGTTTGTTTCTTTTGGTCTTCCTTACCCACGGGAGAAGGTCTCTATATTTAATTGATCCGTCTGCCATTATAGTAGGGTCTTTACCTTCTGGTGAACCAATCGTCAGGAGGGATCGTTCGGGTTCTTCGTTGATCATATCTTCAAATCCAGCATCTACAGATTCAAAATATCGTCTACGATTACCGCCCCCCGCGTTTTTCCGATTTCTTCGTCTCTGTTCACGTTCTAGTTCACTCTGTTCTTCTCGTTCATATGCTCTCTTGCGTTTGGCTTGCAAATCATCGTGGCGTTGTTTTGCTTCTGCTTCTCGATCTGCTCGGTTCGCAACGCCCGTCTCCCGCCAAGCCGTGCGTTGTGCTGCCCGAGATTCTCGACCAGCCTCGCGCTTCTCCTTCTCCTCTTCAGTAGGCGGCTTTCTAGACTGCGCTGACAGCGAACTGATTTGTGCCCGGGCTATCGCAGCGGGACCTACCGCTGGACGGGCCACCCATATCCCTTTATCGTTTAGAACTGCCGTTCCATTCTGAAGAGCAGACTTATCTATTCTTCTTTGGTATGCCGCCCGTTGAACAGATATTTCCCTTTCTTTGTTTCCCTCGGGTGTGTCTGGAAGAGTAAAGGTAATTTTGTTGTGGTCATCATATTCTTTTTTATTTTTTTTTATTAATTCTTCTGGAGTTTCATCCGTACCATAAAGTATTCGATTTACACGCCTTATGGAGGCGGCCTCGCGTTCCGCCATCTCTTTTGCAACTGCTGCTTCATTCTCGGCTTTGTTCCGGGCGTTGGCTGCGGCCACCGTGTCGATCTTGATGACATTGGGGCTGCTCAGGTAGTGGTTTCTGCTACTAGACCCTCCAATTGAACTAGAGAATGGATCTTTCTTCATGACAGATGGAGCACCCCCATTAGGACCACCTAAAGCACTAACACGCAATTCATTCAAATCCACCCGAATATCATTCAATCGTTCCTTCAGGCAAAAAACAGACTCAATTGTTATTTCTTGAGAATTCTCATATATGTCCTTGACCTCATTTCCACGATCAATGTCATCTAAAGACTCCATAGAAACTAAACACCGATTGGATGTGATTTCGTTCTTTTCAGTCACCAAATACCTGAATGTGCTGTTTTTAATAACAATATCACCTTCTTGTAAATTTTTAATCGTGGTTGTTTTCATAATACCTCCTTGGACAATTCCATATATCTATTTATCTTTTTTCTTTTTTCTGGTGGGATAATTGAACTTCTATGTGATTTCTGATCTGTATGGCCTCTTTTTGTGCTATTTCAACATCAATTTCGTCTGTTTTGTTCCAACTACACCACTGAGAGGTCAGAAATCCAATTAATATGTTTTGATTAACTATAGGAAGCACAAGGTATGCAACAACGTTAGAAGACTCCATGAACTGCTTTCCATATGTCTCATCATCTTCGCTGACAATATAAATAATAGGATCATCCAACATGATTTTATTCAATAAAGGAACAAATCTAGAAAGTAAGACATTTTGCTTCTTATCACCCTCCGACGAAATTCCTTTATTTAAAGATTCGTGAGTTAGGCTCATTTTCTTCATTGAAACCCCGTCCATAAAATAATCATTATTGTGGAATTGCACCAATTGAACCCGAGCACAGTCGTTCTTAATTCTTAATTCGGTCAAAGATTCATGTATTCCACTATGGATGTCCCAATACTCTTTATCTATTTTGGTGGAATTTTTCCACTTGGTGACATATCTTCTAAATGCGACATAAAAACCAACAAAGAATGCACACGCACCCACACCAATTTCAGACCAAAAGTAAAGATTAATTTCCCCGAGTATGTTCATCATCAAGTCTTCCTATTATTTCCGAAAACGGTGTATCTTTTAAGTATTTTCGTAGTAGTTCTTTTGTTCCAATTTCACCCGCACCATGTTCTTCGTCCATAACAGGCTCATATGAATCTTTTAATGCTCTATTTGTAGAAGCACTCATAACTTGTAAGTTTTCAGAACTATTGTTCTGTGGGTTTCCATCCTTGTGGTGAACATCTTTCCCGTCGTCTTTCTTTACTCTTCCTTCTCTTTCCAACTTTCTTCGAGCAGTAACTCGTTTGCTTCTGTTTTTTATTTGTTCTGGTTTTCCTTGGTATTCTCTATATTCTTTCTTATAGTCTCTCGCTTCTTTCATATGGGAAACCTGAACTTCATCGGCTTTGGGAAATTCTGCTTTTGCGGTATCGACGGGAGGATTGTCATAATTGGTAAAAAGCGATACTGGAATTTTAAATTCTTTTCCTTGTATTGTCATAAAGTTATAAATCACATTTGGGTCTTCTTTTTTCGACTTATTGAGATTAATTGAATAATTAAATATGAATTCATTTTCGGCTATGAGAGCAATAACGACCGGAAGATTTTGTTCAATCAATGTAAAAACTTTCTGTGCTTCTGAGTCAGTCTGTTCCAGCAATCCCAATTCGTTGATAATAAGAGATAATTGGTGTAAGTTTGGGTTGGATGATAATTTTCCATCTAAACTGTATCTCAAATTGCTGTTGTTTGTTTCTTTATTTTTTTTCTTTTTAAGTTTTACCTTCATTTCAAATGCCTTGTCTTTTAATAGACTTTTACAATATTCCATCGTGATAAAGTGTGTAGAATGTGGAGTTATTATAACATCAGATGATGCTAATGGACCGAACCTGTGGTTCTCTGTATATGAGAACTTTCCACTTAATAATTCATACAACACATTCAATTTAAACTCATCATTATTGAAAGACTTAAACATGGTTGTTATTATTTTGTCTTTTGATTTTTGATAACTTGATTTTCCGTTCAATATCGGTATTATTTTTTTATAAATGGACATGAGTTCTTTATTCTGTTCTCTCATATACATCGAAATCGCACTAACAATTGAATTAGATGTGCTGATACTTTTATCGTTTGATGATCTCATTACATTTTCGGTGTTTATTGATATTCCCAAGACACCGGGGATGTGTGAAAATTCATTCAGAGAATCTTGCTCATCGAGGTATAGGATGTTTTCAGTTTTTGCTTCTCTGAAGTCACCCAGCCCCATTTCAGACCAACTTGTCATTCCCGCAAGTCTTGTGGGGGTCCATCCTTCCTTTTTAATCAACCTAGAAACAATATTCTTAGTTTTTTCAAAAATCTCTGACGGAACCTGGGTGAGTTTAGGTGTGTTGTCAACTCGTGATTGGATATCATCATCGCCAAATCCAGCAACTTGGATTGATATCATTGTCAGAGCATGCCCATAATGAACATTCTCATCGATTTCTTTTGGAATTTCTCCAATTATATTAGGCTGAATAATAGCATCAATGTCTCTCGGTTGCAGGCTCATCCTGACTTCTTCTCGTCCTGCTGGGTCCAGAGATCTAGGAACCCCGTCTATAAAGAAGTTTTGCTCAAATTCCATTTGGGCAATTTCTTCTGGGCTATATTGTGCTTCTGGGGGGGGAGCGGGGTTGTTGGGGTCTTCATCTGGAGATTCTGATTTTACAGAAGGAGAATCACCTCTTTCGACTCTTTTTCTGGCCGCATCCTTATCTTTTGTGTTGTCTACCCCCGTTCCTTTTGCCATTTCCTTGTCCATTTTCATGGCTTTTGAAGACTTATCTTCAATAATGAAGGAGGAAAAACTATTTAAGCCGGTGATAGAAAATGGATTTTTGTTATAATAACGTGCAAAATCTCGGAATTCTTCTTCATTGACCCAGTTTGGTGTTGTTTTTTCTTCCATTCAATAATCCCTTTTGGACTTCCGTGTATAAAGATTTAGTGTCTTTATTATGTATGGTTTTTGGTAAACCTACACGGAAAGCCTCAAAGTTATTATCTTTTGCGTATTGTCTCATTTTTGAGGATGATATAGCAGAAACACCAGACCCACAGCAGTCACGAATTCCAGCAGATACAATCTGAAGAGAATTGATGTTGAATTCCCCACCCACATAATGGAGTAGTTTCTTTTCAAATACTTTCTTTCTGTCTGACCCGACGACCATTATTAGGTCATCATATCCATCTTTCTCTAGTGATTTGATTACATCAAATATGTTAACAATCTCTCTGGACTGTTCAATGTTTACTTGCAGAATCTTTTCCGCAAATAAAATCTTTTTCTCATATGAAAGGGGATTTCGCTTGTTATCTTTCTTTTGGGAAGTGAATATCTTATAAGAACACCCAAACTGATTTGATAATCTTTTGATTTCATCCACAACCAATAAATGTCCCTTTGTTGGTGGATTAAATTTACCAAAAGTAAACACGACCTTATTCATGAGAGGTATATCCGTCTGGCCAATTTGATCTTATATTTTTTGTTAAATTTTCCATCTCTTAGGTCGTTGGACGAAACCAATTCAACAAAACCAAAATCATTTCCATTTGTGAAGTCTTGGGAATATATGTACCTAATATTATCAATTTTGTCGTCAGTTATACTCGATGTGATATAGACGCCGTCCATGCCGAAATCCAGTGCTGGATTGTTTTTTATGGTATTTGCAACAAACGCTGTTTCATCTTGACTCATTATATACCAATCGTTATATCCAGACAAGTTTATTTTTCTAACATTACCAGACAACTTAGAACCCATTCCAAAGAATATGCCAGAATCTCCGTAAATATTATAATGCCCATCATAGAACGACGTACTATACACTGAATGGTTTGATACTAATTCCTTTTCGTTTGTTTCTAGGTTGGACGAATATAATATCAAAGCCCATTTCCGTATACTCGTCCCCGGAGAATTTCCTCGTGCTTTATATTCCTCTCCCTTTCCGGTTTTTGTGTTTCCTATTACCGAAGATCCATTCATATTAACATTTCCGCCTGGTTCGAACATACCAACATAAATTCCACCCTGATACACATCACCTATATTCAACCCCGCTATTGAATTTTCTAGTATGGTGTTTGGGTTATATTTTGTATTAACTCCATCCGTTGTTGAGTTTCTTGGTGAATCTGGACAAGGATTTTCATTACACTTAATTGGGAGACTGTCTAACGGAGCGTTCCATATTCCGCCTCTAGATTCACACCATTCTTGATTAACAGAATCAGAACACGAATATGTTGTTCCTTCCGAACTCAAGAAGCAACAAGAACTAATTGTATCATTTTCTTGTTTGGTGGGTGGTGGGGTTCCTCTCGGAACTCGGGAAATGTTCCGTGAAATATCCCTCGACATAAACCTTGTAACTTCCGAATCTTCTGTGTTGTCTCTGTTCTGTATAGCAGAAAGACATGGATTAGGAATACAAGACGTATTTGGATAAAAATCACCCCCAATAGGAGTGCAACCGGATTCAGTTGTAATACTGCACCTCGCGCCGGTAGATCCGTCAACTAATTCATTTATAATGTCATTTAAATCGTCGTCATCCTCGGCGGAAAAATACATGCCAGATGTATTATTTGCAAGGTATTCAAGTCTTATCTTAGCGGCATCGTCGACACCAAATCCAATTGTAAAATAGGTGCTCAACACCCCCCCGGCATTAATTAATTCCCATACTCGGTTCCAATCGTCAGGTTGAGGTACACCGTCAGATAAAAACAACACAGCGACGTCTCCATCATCTTCATGAAGTTCGTCGTTGTGGTATTTAATGGATGGTAAATAATTAGTACCGAGACTTGGATTATAGTTTTGATTAACGTAATCATAAATCGCATCGTAATCATCATATGGCTTTGGAAGTTGGAAGACACATACAACCCCCGGCGGCGCCCCGCCGCAGTCGCCAAGGTCCGGGCAGCCGCACGAATTCCACAAATCAACTCCTATTAGCGGGGCGTTGTCGGTATCGCCATATTTCTCTTTCATTAGTTCTATGAAGTCACCAACCCAATCAATTATTTTATCCCTATACCACCCCATCGAGCCGCTCATATCGAGCGATAGTTGCACTACGGTCGCATCCGCAAATGTATTTTTACAGCATGCACCATGACACCCAGATGGCGCTTGGGGATCACATATTATCCCCCCTCCCCCTATATCACACAGAACACCGCAACCATGCCAACAGATACTGTCATCTACGACGTCTGGTTGGTTTATAATTTCAAAGCACTGTGTAGATGAGAGTTCTTCGCACTTATTTAGAACGTCACCACCAATATCCTCTTGCCAGCAACACGCACCATAACACCCCTCGGACAAACCACAACCA
>Ga0098047_10000796_pt1 | contig 12678 bp, 20 predicted proteins | sample 12_taG_FD_92585 | JGI IMG/M metagenome (GOLD analysis project Ga0098047, IMG submission 92585) | Marine viral communities from the Subarctic Pacific Ocean - 12_ETSP_OMZ_AT15267 metaG | ecosystem: Environmental > Aquatic > Marine > Oceanic | place: Subarctic Pacific Ocean | collected 2015-01-16 | reverse complement strand
CGCCGAAACCAGAAAAGTCATGTTTTATTTTTAAAGACTCTGTAGCCATATTCGGCCCGCTATCCTGTTTAATAACCTCATGTATCGGTCCAAATATTAACCCCCACTTAATGACGCTTTCATCACTATAATAAAGAGCAAATTTACTAAGAGCAGATATGATTGCTTCGATTTCATCACTCATAGAACCAGATGTATCTAATATAAATAATACATCTGTGTCTTCCATATTGTCTTCTATCTCGCCATCGCAATTATCATCTAACCCATTACAAAGTTCTTCCGTCAAAGGCAAAACTTCTCCTAGGCACATATCATCAATAAAAAGTTCATCAAGAAAGTTCCCCCACTTACCCGCGTTACATATTAAAGCTCCGGGCTTACATATACCAATATTTAATGTTTCCGGAGGACCAGTGTAACACTGTTTGAAGAGATCTTCATCTATTTCCCCATCACAATCATCATCATGATTATTGCAAATCTCTGATATTATAATACCTTTATATTCATCACAAACAATATCTGGCGGAGGAGGGAAATAAAAACAAGATGCTTTACACTCTGTCATTCCAAACTCAGTGCACAATTGTCCTCCAACTGGAAGCACAGCGCATTCACAAGTTTTGTATCCTTGTCCACATAACAGCGGATTCTCCATACAAGGAATCAAAATACCAACATCTGCAGCGCTGCAAACACAATCCAAGCCCTCGTCAATGTGTCCATCGCAATCATCATCTTCAGCATTACAATATTCTTCAATTGGTTGTTGGGCTGTACAATTAGACCACATGCCACTAAGACATATTTCATAACCTTTTTCACAAACTGTTTCGCACTCTTGAAGTAAATTTTCGTCTAAGAAACCATTACAGTCGTTGTCAATCCCATCACACACTTCTTTTGGAAGCGGTCCACATTTGTCACAAGCATTTCTTTGATGTTCGTCGATTTCATCATCACAATCATCATCGAGATAATTACAAATCTCTTCTTCAGGTTCTTCAGCAGTACAAATTATTTTACCTTCAATGCAGTAAGCCGGCGCCACTTCACAAACCGTTGTGCATTCGTATGTTCCTTCGTCAACAACACCATCGCAATCGTTATCTTCTAAGTCACATATTTCAGCATCATCACATTTCCAGCAATCTGTTAAATCTACTTTTCCTTTGTCGCAAATTACATATTGTTGACCAGGAAAACCATCTTCAGTTTGGCATGTTTGCATGGCTATGATCGGATCTGTTGGATCGCATTCATGCATTAACCTACAATTGTCAATTATAACAATATTAAAATCATCACAAATATCTATAACTGCTTCTGCGATCCAATATTCTTCATATGGAGGACACCTTAACCAGACAGCCTCCCAACAATCTTCTTTATATTTTGCAGAGGCATCTGGATCTTTTTTTTGTATATCTTGAATCTGAAAAACGTCTGGAGGTGGAGAAATCTTTTGTTCAGTGGTATCGCCTTGTTCTATTATTGTCCAAACATCTTGTTTTGGGATCCCATCAACTATCCTAGGATTTGCTTTCCCACATGAAGCAAGCAAAAAAAACGATAATATTATTTTAAAATATTTAGACATATATTAATAATTATGTCACTAGCACAAGATTAAACCAAAAATATAGCATTAATATAAAATATACTATAAAGGCAGTCAATATTGAATAGCGCGCAATTCTCTTATCTTTATTCCTTTGGAGAATATAACACCCTCCAACAACAAGGAACAGTTTTATAAAAATAAAAAATATGGTTCCTTTTTCTAGAGCCTCGGTCATTAGAGGGTTGGCTTCTATTGCAAAATTGTTATTTATAAACCAAAGTGTCGCGTATATATCAACTAAGTTGAAAGAAATTATGTATGCTATTAGTACATCATACAGCATTGTGATTTAAGGACATCATCTCATCATATGCTTTTCTTCGAAAATCTAAGAGTTTTTTAATGTAATCATTATTTCTTAAAACCTTAAAAGCTATATTTTCTGTTGAATATATTCCTCTTTCCTCTAGTCCGCACCTTCTTAATCTTTTAAGCTTGTCTCTAATTAAATTTGAAACGTTTTGAACAGCTTCATAATTGTCTTCATTATAAAGATCTTCAACCCTATCAATTTGATCCATTATTGATAACGCTTTTGACTCTACAGCTTTAAAATCAATTTTAGGCTTTTCCCTATTTGGTTTCATTGTCCACTCATCCTCTAGAAGAGAATAAACTCCTGTAGATATATGAGGTTCGGTAATGTCTTGAACATAAATTTCTACTTCGTGACCTTTGATTATAATGTTGTGTATTTTGTTCCAGTCCGCTTTTTTTGCATTAAGAAACTTTCGAACTAATCCGGTATTCTCATCAACGTGTCTATAATCAATCAGAATATGAAGATCAATGTCAGAGAACTGTGTCCAATTATAATTTGCTAAAGAGCCGGTTACAATTATATCTGCAATTACTTCTTGATCAACATCTAAATTTTCCATAAAATCTAAAGCAATTTGAACCAAACGACTTGAAATTTCCGGTTTTATTCTGTCCGTCGATTGCCAAACATTCATGTTTAATTCATCTTTGATCTGAATGGATGGCAGATCTATTTCCTTATTCTCTGCTGCTTCTAATAAAAATTTGTTCCATTTATTATTCATCATCTTCTAAGTGTTTAATTTCTTTTTCAATAGCTTCTTCTAAAAACTCTTTCCAATAAGGACTTTTAGGTTCGCCCCCCGGTTCTTCTGGTCCAAGATATTCACCAGGCTGGGCTCCTTTCTTAAGTTCTTCTACTTTGTCGACCGCAAGAAGAACATCTCTATATATAAGTTGTGCTATATTAGGGTTTATAAACGACTGCGTCATCATATCGAATGATTCGTGATACGGGGTACCTGGATAAGTTGTTCGTAGTAATAATTGTTTCTCCACTTCCGAAAAACTCTCCCAATATTTCAGAGACCAGCCAGTTTCCTTAAGCTCAAGTGCTAATTCTATAAAATCGTCCATAGCAGTCACCGGATCGATTGAAATTTCCTGTGTTAAAGTATCGATAAACTTTCTAAAAGTTTCTATTGACATTCGTCCTGCGTTTTGCAGTTTTTTTACAATTTCAGGTTGTTCAAGAAAAACTTGAACTTCTTCAAGAATGATTTCTTTAATTCTCTTTTCTGTTAGTTTCATGTAAGTTCTTCCTCAGTTATTAGAGTGTATGTAAATTTGTTATTATATTTTTTTGCAGATAACTTAATTAGTGCCATGAACTCATTAAAATCTCTTGCAGCTTTAAAAACTTGACAACCAGCAGAGTACCCATTGACATGTTCCATTTCTCCAGTTGAAGCTGCTCTGTGAATGTTAATTCCAAAGTAGCCTTCTTGAATAGTTGAATCATCCATATCTAGCATTTTATCTCTATCATCATCTCTCCATACTTTCACTTTTCCATTCTTTTGACAAAGTGCTTCATACTTCCTACGGTGCTTAGCAACGCTGTAAACACCCCTATATTGGTCGGGAACAAGGATGGCACCCCCATCCTCGTTGATTGGTGTTTTAAGGTAACGAATGCCTATATCCGTGGTTATCTGATAGCTGTGCACGACCCAATCTTTTTCATCTTCGCGATATATCAAGAAAAGACAATCATCAAATTCATTTGCTTTAAGTTGATTACTTCGAACTCCAATTACATTAACGTTATATGATTTGTTATTGTCAAAGAAGGCATATTTCTTCTTTTTAAAAATAGACTTTAAATTCTCCACAATTAATTTTGCATGTAGTCCTTTTATTTTAGCCATTGTTCGAGTTCCCTTATTGTTTCATCTGCTGAAGTGTGCTTGATCGCGATGCCCCCAGCAGCCTCCCATGGGTCTGTAAACTTGTCCATATCGTCAATTAATATGTTTGGCTTTCCTGTTTCTGGGTTTCTCGCATATTTGTGTTTTTCGTGAGTTATAATTATTTTATCCTTTGAAGGTAATGGATCCAAATTTCCTGCTAGGCCACTGAGCCATAAAATTTTACCCTTTCTTGACTCTTCATCCCATGGCGCAGAAAGGATATAAGGTTCCGGACTCAATGAAGAAATAACGTTCCAAACGTGACTCCCGTCATACATAGCCGGCAAACTAGCCCAAAAATCAACGTCATTAGAAATAACTTTAAATATTTCTTTAGTTCCTAAACTAAGTTCTGGATATTCTTTGTCTTTTTTAATAAGATCTTGCCACATTTCTCCGGATTCAAGAGCTTGTATCGCAGCGGCGCGAATGTTTGGCTCTAAATCTTTAAACCCAATTGCTTCTGCTATTCCGTTTAATAAATCCACCAATACGCCATCCATGTCGCAATATATCTGATATGGGACGCTTCTTCCTTCTGTTAGGAATCGTCTCCATTTATTTGTTATTTCATCCATACATTAAATAGTTTGTGTTTCTTGTTATATTTAAAATATAATATCATGTTTTTGTTTTGTGTAGACATATGAACTCTAAAGTCGGTTTCTCCAACCCATTGTAATTTGTTAATTCTATAACCCATGGGATATATTTTTCTAGTAAAATGGGTTAGTGTAGTTAACTTTTCTTTTAGTTTTCTAGGACTAGCATGGACACTATAAGAAACAGTTTTCTTTTTCTTTCTATTGACGTTCACTACGCCCGAGACCAAATTTTCCGGACCTACAACAGAGGCTAAAAATTTTGTATTAAATTCGACTTGTCTGTGAAAAAAACTGTTAGAAATATTCTTCGGAACAATCTTAATTCCAAGGAACTGCCGAAGATATAGATCTGATAGCGGATCTCCAGTTGGAGACACAGCTGTCAACAAAGTTGTTAATAATAGTAAAGTCTTCATATTTTATACCTGAAAGGATTAATGTATATACAAGTAAGCACACGAATACGAAAAAAATTATGATATCAAACAAATCGATATTTCTTAATAGATTATATAATTTTGTAATTATTGAACGCATGATACTAGTGAGTAAATAACTAGCACCATTGACGCCATAACGCCTAAATCAAATCCATCAAACTCGAATATTCGAGCTATTTTTTTCATTCGTGATTATCCTCCTTGTATATGTTTTATATTGCCTTCTTCAATTTCTCCTTTAATGGATGTTTCCACCCATGGGAACAAATCTTCTCTTCCATTGTTCCAGAGTACTCTCCAAGCGCCAATTCCTAGAGAATCTACGCGCTCAATCAATATGGCATGGCTGCCATCTTTTTCTATTAATAAATCACCTGGATCAAGTTTTATCATTTTTCCTTTTAACGCTTGTCATCGGAATAACGTTTAGCATCGCATTAAAATGTTCTTGAATTTCCTCTTTAGAATATTCTTTCTTTTTGCGTTTGCCAAACATTGTTTCAAGTTGTAACCATCCGCGATTAACAATTGAGCGAATAACGTGATGAAGTTCATTTCTACTTAAATCATCTAATTTCAAATCAATTTCTTCAAGTTCCCTGAGTGTTTCTTCATAATAATCAAGCATTGTTTCTTCTCTCTCCTTTTTAGCATTTGCCACCTTCAAACATAGGATTTGAACGATAGCCTTCAAGTTGTCTAGCTAGTTCATAGGCACAAAACATTATGTCAATATGTTCAAGATCTTTAAACATTTTTTTAAGTTGTTCACGAATTACAACTTCTCTAAAAACTCTTGTCACTTGCTCGTTTGTGCCATACATCATTTTATTACAATAGGAATTCTTTATTAACATGCCCACACTTGTTGCATTGAAATAACTGCACTGGAGCCATCATTTCTTGACCGGAGGGAGAGAGCAATGCCGATACTCGTTTAATGATAATGGCAGGTGAAAAATAATTATTTTCACATTCTTCACATACTACATCTTCCGCATCTTGCAGGTTAACTCTCATTTTTTGTTGTTCATTTAAATCCATAATTTACTCCTTTAAAATAAGTAGGAAAGTAATCACATTATAACACGTAAATTATGTTTTGTCTACAAAAAAAAACAGCCCCCAAAAGAGGGGGCTGCTAAAATATAGGTTTTAATTTATTTTAATCAAACAACAGTATATTCAATAACAAATAATCCTCTGAAAGCAGTAATATCCAGATTCATTGACTCATTTGCGCAAAGATAAAGATTATTCTTCGCCTTGGCCACAAGAATATGCGGCGCCGTCCAATAGACCCCGGCGGAGTTTGTATTTATGTGATCAGATTCGGTTGCACTCGTCGCCGTGCCCAATCCCTCCGGCGAGAGCTGCGTTGCGCCAGCACCGTATATTTCAGTGGTGTTGGCGATATTGTCGCCGACCGCGAGGCCGGAATCAGAACTTAGGTCAACTCTAAGAGTTAACGTTTGCCCGCCGGCGGTAGTTACATTACAAATACACTTGGTAACAAGAATATGCGTCGTGGCTTGGGTTCCGGCGTAGAGGCTGCTGGTATCTAAAGCTCCAAGGCTAAAAACAATATCGGTATCCACAAACCCGGGGGTGGCGCTGAGACCAGCGCCGGTTAACACGAAGCTCTTTGCTCTCGTGGTCCCCATCATCTGCGCCGGGGCGCGCATTTCTACTGAGTCCATAAACTCCCATGGTGCTTGTTCTCTTCTCATATCTAATTTCTCCTATATTTTAAATTCAAATTAGTTTTTGCATGCATGAATGATTTCGCATTCGATATAAATAGTCTATCATATTAGAAAAAGCATTATTGAAGTCGACTGAAATATTTTATGTTTTACCTCTTGATATTTACTATATAATGCTTAAACTATTATTAGCAATATGCAATAATAGTTTGCAATCAGCTGGAGGAAAATAGCATGTCAAAAATTATTGGAATAGATTTAGGTACCACAAACTCGTGTGTTGCCGTTATGGAAGGCAAGAGTGCAAAAGTTCTTGCAAATCAAGAAGGAGACCGCACAACTCCTTCAATTGTTGCTTTTGACGATAAAGAGCAAGTTTTGGTTGGCAACCTAGCCAAGAGACAGGCGGTTATGAATCCGGAAAATACTGTGTTCTCTGCGAAACGACTTATTGGACGCCGCCATGATGAACTAAGCAACGTCACAGAAAATTTGCCATATGAAGTTGTTGCGGGTGAAGATGCTAGCGTCAACATTAATATTCGAGGTAAAAACTACAGTCCACCAGAAATTAGTGCGCATGTACTTAGAAAACTAAAACAAGCAGCCGAAGATTACTTGGGTTCTACTGTAACAGAAGCTGTTATCACTGTGCCGGCCTATTTTAATGACAGCCAAAGACAAGCAACAAAAGATGCTGGTAAGATTGCAGGACTTGAAGTAAGGCGTATTATTAACGAACCAACAGCAGCTGCGTTAGCTTATGGCTTAGATAAAAGCGATGATCAAGTTATTGCAGTATATGATTTGGGTGGTGGTACATTTGATGTTTCAGTCCTGGAAATTGGCGATGGCATTGTTGAAGTGTTAGCAACCAACGGAGATACCCAATTAGGCGGAGATAACGTTGATGAAGCACTCATTGACTATCTGGCAAAAGAATTTAAGAAAACAACCGGTGTCGATATCAAAAAAGATAATATGGCACTGCAGAGATTAAAAGAAGGCGCTGAAAGAGCGAAAATTGAACTCTCCAACAAAATGGAGACAGAAGTTAATATTCCTTTTATCACAGCAGATGCAACAGGGCCGAAACATATGCAGCAAACAATATCGAGAGCAAAGTTTGAAAGCCTAATTTCCAAACTGGTTGCAAAGACTTTTAAATCATGTTCACAAGCATTGAAAGATTGTGGCAAAGCAAATAGCGATATCGATGAAGTAATCCTTGTTGGAGGTTCAACTAGAATTCCATTGGTACAACAAAAGGTCCAAGAATTCTTTGATTGTGAACCTCACAAAGGTGTAAACCCTGATGAAGTAGTTGCTAATGGAGCAGCTATTCAAGGCGGAGTATTGTCAGGAGATGTTACAGACGTTCTTCTTTTAGACGTTACGCCGTTGTCATTGGGAATCGAAACTCTTGGAGGAGTAATGACAACTCTTGTCCCTCGCAACACAACAGTACCAGTTAGCAAGAAAGAGATATTCTCGACGGCGGAGAACAATCAATCAGCAGTGACAGTTCATGTTTTGCAAGGTGAACGTTCAGTTGCTAGTGGTAATCGCAGCTTGGCAACGTTTAATTTAGAAGGTGTCCCACCAGCGCCCCGGGGAGTGCCGCAGATTGAAGTTGTATTCGATATTGATGCTGATGGCATATTAAACGTTTCAGCTATCGACAAGGCCACAAACAAGCAACAAACAGTCAAAGTTGAAGCTTCAGGCGCATTATCAGATAGTGATGTTGAAAAAGCGGTTCAAGAAGCAGAAGAGTATGCGGATAAAGATAAAGAATATCAAGAAAAAGTTCAAACGAAAAATAATTTGGATCAACTAGTTTACCAAACCGAAAAACTTTTTGATGAACATGGCAGCAAATTAAGCGATGAAGACAAACAAGACATTGATAATGCATTAAAAGATGCAAAGGCAGCGTTGGAGTCTGACGATGTAGCGCAAATGGATTCAGCACAAGAAGCATTGCAATCAGTAGCGCATAAAATTTCAGAAGCTATGTACGCCGAACAACAAGCTGCGCAAGAACAACAGCCACCACAAGATGATCATGATGATGGCGAAATAATTGACGCAGAAGCAGTATAATGGCACCCTCTGTAGGATTCGAACCTACGACCTACAGATTAGAAGTCTGTTGCTCTATCCAGCTGAGCTAAGAGGGCATTATTAGCTAGCTCTTTTGAGCTTGCTGGTTTTAGTTTTTAATTTAGACATTATTCCAGCATAGCCATGTTTTTTATATATTCTACGCATCGCAGCTCGATAACTACGTGCTTTGGATACGCCGTCGATATATATGTCGCAAAGCATCCAATGCTTATCTTTAAATATAAAGACAAGTTCTGCCTCGAATTCAGATTCATTGGCTACACTAGAGACAATTGTCGTGACTTTCGCAAATTTTTTCCCGCGAAGGTTTCTATAATCAGTTGGCTCGGGAAAACTAACCGAAAATTTTTTATTTGGGTCAAAATATACCGCATAACGTCTAAGCATCATATGTTTAAGAAATTTGGTATATTCTTTTCGTTGTTTAACTCCCAATTCATCCCATTGTGAATGAAGCGTGGACTTCGCGAAGACATCCCAAGCAATATTCTTTTCTAGAAACTGCTTTGCTGCCCGGGGAAGCTTCTTTTTGTCATTTAAAATGCGATCTCTTGTTCTAGTAATTGCGCCCGGATTAAGTTGCTGAGCCAATACGTATGTTTTATATTGTTGTGAGAGAACAATTTGTGGATCTTGTGCAGTAAAAATATATGCACTAATAATACCAATAGCTAATATGCCTTTCATAATAAACCTCTTTTGTTAATAAGCATTAGGGGATCATGTTTTCAAGTATTTTCTTGAAATCATCCATTTCTGACTTCATTGGCTTGTTAACAAACAAAGTGTTAACAAGCCCACTGCTGCTCTGAATCTTTTTGCCGCCGAGATTCCAAATCATTTCAATATTTAATTCATTGCAGACACTGCCTTCCGGTGTATTTTTAGACGTTCTATCGCCGCCGTTGCCAAACATATCTGGCTTAAGGCGCTGTAATGCTTCACAAACAGTCCCATCGTCGTCGTCGACGGCAGACACTGCTGCAACACCTTTAAGCTGCTCTAAGAGGTATTTGCGTTCTTTGTAGGACATAAATACGTAGCCTTTTTTGCGTCTAAGCCATGCATCACTGTTTAGGACAACTGTTAATTCGCCTAATTCAGCAGCTGCTTGAATCATTTTGATATGACCAACGTGCACAGGGTCCATGCCGCCACTGATAACTATAGTTTTATTCTTCATAGCTTCCTTTGTGGGTCTCTTTCCATAATATATAACACTGGTAACAAAGATAAGTGTATATACCTATTATAACAGTTATTGAATAAATGTCAAACATTTATTTCCTTGGTTTCGACATTTTCCATATTATACCGGCTACTATAAACATATAGACGCCTACTAGTATTAAAATATTTAATTGCTCTGTTGTGTAGGCTTCCATCATTTTTTATTTTCTTTTTCTTTATGTTTATTTTTAAGCTTAATAATGTCTTCTAATCGTCTATTCGCCCATGGATCATAAGCATTTTGGTGTATGCATTCACCCAATACGCTATCTTGGCTAATATTGAACACGCATATGTAGTCATCCGGGCAATCAGATTCTGCTTGACAAGTATCTCTTGCTTCATCCGATACTCTCATCATTGCGGCGTTATAACAACTAATTGTGCCTAGTGTTATAAATCCTATTAAACCAATTTTGATTGGTCTTAAAAGCTTTAAAATAATATCTCTATATTCTTCGTATGATTTGCGATCATGATATATCATATTGTTGTTCTCCCTTGTACTAAATATTTAACCGAAAATTTTTTTTAAATAATAATTCTATTTTAATGGTTTCCACGTAGGATAAGGGTCATTATTAGCAATTTTAAACAATTTCTTAAATTTTGACGACCAAGATCGGTTTATATAAGCATCACGATAGCTTCTAGGAGGCAGATAAATTGCAGTATTTGTAGCTAAGCAGTTTTTAAGCAGCTTAACAACTAATTGGCTATCGGTATGCTTAGCAACGTTGACTTTCCATTTCTGATTATCAATCGGTTCTATATCGCTACATAAGCAATCCAACAAAGTGTCGACAGTTAAATCATCCGCGAGTTCCGTAAACTCCAACATGTCGACGTCAGTAGAGTAAGTAAAAGTTTTAGTTTTAAGTATGTCGCCGGCATCTACCTTTTCTTCGAGTCTAAATATCGATACTCCCCATTCTCCAGAATTAAGCATTCTCCCCCACACTAACGAAGCGCCACCTTGCACGTATGGTAAAACCGCGCCATGATTACCTATTGTTTCAAATCGATTAATAACAGTTGATGGCACAATACGAGAATCACCTAGCGCTATAACCAAATCAATACCTAGCGCTTCACAATCATCCTCAAAGATGCCCCAATCATTACTATTGTTATAGGTAATGTCATTATATTGACAGAATTCAACTAATGAAACAGCATTAACTTTATTTTTAATCATATCCTCTGGTAATCCAAAAACATATTTAATATCATAATGACAACATACACAAAGAGGATGAACTAATCTCTGTAATGATTTTAAAGTTAGCTTCGTGTTGCCAATGATAGCTATTTTCCGATTTCTGAAATCTTGTTCGCCCATCGTTTCGCAATCTCTTTATAACCTTCATGTTTAAAATGCACACCATCGCTTTGGTATTTTTCCAAATTATCCATAGGACATATAATCAAATTTAGATCTTCTGCCATTTTTTTAATTACTGTATTGTATACATCGATATATTCTTGGTTATGTAGATAAAAAGGAGAGAAACCGATCGCTGGAAGAGTAGCTATAACAACTGTCATTCCAAAAACCTTTGCTGATTGAATGATCTGCCTCAAATTATCTGCATATATATCTAATGGCGTCGGCTTTTTGATGTCATTTGTGCCTATCATTAAAAGCATAATTTTGCAATCTGAATTTCCTTTAATAATCCCCCAACTTCTTCGGAGCAAATCGGAGCTAGTTTCTCCATTAATGCCGTAATTATGACATATATAAAACTCTCCGGTTTTTTTTGTCATAATTTTTCCCAACTCTGCTGGATAGGATCGGCCATATTCGTCTCTGGCACCATATGTCAAAGAATCGCCCAAACAAAGTATCTGGTTCCATATCATATTTTGTTCTCCATGGTTAGTATTATTTTATCACAATGCATTGATTTTTTAAATTTGGGATTTTTTATTTTGCGATCTAACGCGTACTTAGTTGCCGTTTGAGCCCTTCCCCCCTTTAGGGACATACATTCCGGGGGAGGGGGGAGGGGGGGTACCCGTTATTCGGTTTCGTCGGCTTTGTCGGTTTCGTTGCTGTCAATGCCAACGCTGGAGAAGTCAAGGTTTCCAACGTCTCCGAATACGCCGAAGTCCATCACATCATCAAGGCTATCGACAAAGGCGTTTACGTCAAGGTAATCATTCATAGGTTATATCTCTCTCTTCTATAGGGAATACTGAATACTTTTTATATTCTTTTCTTTTATGATCTCGGCGTAATGCCGAGTCCGCAGGCTTTCAAGAATAGGGCGGGCTTGAAGTTGGGGTTTTCCTTCTGGAGTTCGATGCTGAGATCCAACGCGAAGTTGCGGAGGTGAATCGCGGAGGGCACCGAACGCGAAGCCTTGATCACGTCTGCAATCAGTTTGTAATCTTTGCGGGTCATTACGCGATCACCTGAAGGATACAAAGGGCGGAAGGGACAAAGCACGCGGCAAACTGTGCGACAACTGCCAGGATTCTAAAGTATTTCAAAGTCTCTCTCATCTCTAAAGGGTATAACTTATTATCTCATAAGGGGCGCGGGTTGTCAAGGAAAAAATATATTTTTCCTACCCTCGAAGCGGGCCACGTATGACGCGCCGCGCCCCCGTCCGGTTAGGACTTATACGAGAATGAGGCTTTATTGTCCTCGATGAAGGTTTCGATCTCTTCTTTGATGGAAAGCAACCGGGCCATTTG
>Ga0098047_10000792_pt1 | contig 12699 bp, 16 predicted proteins | sample 12_taG_FD_92585 | JGI IMG/M metagenome (GOLD analysis project Ga0098047, IMG submission 92585) | Marine viral communities from the Subarctic Pacific Ocean - 12_ETSP_OMZ_AT15267 metaG | ecosystem: Environmental > Aquatic > Marine > Oceanic | place: Subarctic Pacific Ocean | collected 2015-01-16 | reverse complement strand
GGATCCGGCCGGGATAGAATCTAGCGCCGTGTGGGTAAGAGGGTCTTTAAGCACGTCGTCCTCAGACGTAAATGCAGGGTACGACATCATACGTGCAAAGTCGCGCGGCGATTCTGGTAGCGGCAGAAGGGCATGCAACTCAGGTATTCGGGCTAATACTCGCACCGACGTTTTATCCTCAACCTTGATTGAGGGAAGCTGTGCCAATACGATGGCCGTGTACTTAGTCTGTGACTTTAATTTGTTGGGTTCAAAAGTGTCAATCATCGCCTTGCGAAGTTGATTTATCGAACCCTCCAGTTTGGGATCAAAAAGAATGCGCTCCGACTGGAATTTCGCTATATTGTTGTTCACCGTCTGATTATATATGCTTTCTAATTCCTTGGCCATTACTTCTTATCTCCCTGAATCATATCGAGAAGTTTTTCTTTATCGGTCTCGCCTAATGAAGCTGGTTCTGATCGATTTTTATTAATTATAGAGGTGAGCTTGACAAGCTGCTCGTTCGAGCGCTGAAGGGTCTCCACATATTTCGAGGCAATAAGCCCCAAGTTTTTGTGGGTTTCAATATCGTTATTTTTCTTTAGCTCTTGGAATAAATCCGTCAAGAGCGCGGAAGTAATTGCGCGGTCGTTGCGAATATTGGAAATCGCTTCACCCACATATTCTTCTAGATCTTTTATATCTCGTCCCATCCCTTTTTAAACTCTCTATACCTTTTTCTTATACGATTCAAAGAACTTACAACTTGTTTGGTATTCAAGCCGGTGATCTCGCGTATGTATAGATAAATAGCCTTTTTATTGAAAATTTCTATTTTTTCAGCGTCATCAAAAAGCACTTGAATTGCCTGTACTGTTTTCTTTTCATTGGGCTTTAGGGGAAGCGTGTGCCATGAGTCGATTTCTTTCTTTAGATTCAAAAAAAATTCTAATTTAATGCTGTCTTCAATGATTGTATTTTGGTCGATTAGCGCGCTATCAGTCTTCTCATCGCCCGATCTTTTATCAATATAAAAGTCTTCAAGCAATATTTCTTTGCGCGCTTTTTTGCTTGTCTTTTTAACCTGGGCGATAAACCAGTTTTTCGTAACCACGCTAAAATATGTAAAAGCTTTGGAACCCTTGTTGGGGTCATATTTATTTAAAATTGTAATGAGCCAGTTTTTACAGTCATCTCGCAGGGCGTCACAATTGGGTAAAGTGTTGAACTTATAAGTGAAAACAATTTTATCTACCATCTCGTCAAAGACGGGGCCTATAAACTCTTTATATAGGTCATTTCTAATTTTCGAATCTTCAGTGTTACAGTATCCCACAATCGCGTCTTCATGATCTTGTGTGAAATAATAATTTTTGCGGTTACTCGCCATAATTTGTTTCTTCCTCTGGTTCTTCTTCTTGAATCTCATCGGTTTCAGTCAAATAAAACTCCTTGAAGCTGTCGCATTCGGCGGCGATACCCTTAGAATGCTCTAAAAGATTTCCGAGTGTGGGATCTCCCAAAAAGTTCTCCATATTATATACGATATCAACATGCTCAGCGTATTCTTGGATTTTATCCATAAAGCCATCTAGCTGGTCTTGGAAATGAAGGAAGCGCTTGAGAAGTTGTATAATGTACCACATAAGTACAAAATTCAACAGTCCCGACACGACAAGCAATATTGCAGTAACATCTATAATCATCTTTTTTCCTTAAGCTCCTCGATTTGAGTCTTCAAATCATCTTTGGAGTTCTCAATGAACTCTTTGGTTACGTCCCCTACCTTTGCTGCGGCATGCTTTTGTTTTGAAAGATTGGTGAAGGTGGAGACCTTTCTCTCTATGGTATTCGAACCGCATAAAGTGCAACATTCACAGGTTTCGGACATGCCATGTCGCACTTTGAAGACTTCTTCACAAGTAGCGCACTCATAGAGATAAATAGGCATTTAAGCGCTCTCAGATGTTGCATTCTGTTGTGTCGATTCCCCTTCTTCCGTCTCATCCTCAAAATCCACTACTTCCTCATTATATTTAACCAAAGATGGGTTTTGAACCACCAATCCTTCGTCCGAAAGTTTAACTCTAAAGCCCTCAAAAACTGGTACAATGTCTGTTTGTTCCATTAGGCTCTTTTGTAGTGCCATCATGATGGCCCCAATCGCTTGTTTTGATAAATTCATTTCACTCATTTTAATCTCCTTTTATAATTCTATAGCTATCCGAATCAAAATGTTGAGTAGAAAATTCGAATAACTCAGTGTCTTCTAGTGCGACCATTTGGTGGCGTAAACCGCGGTAAACATGGAAACTGTCGCCTTTTTCCAATATAAGCTCATTAGCTTCTGCAAGGTCATCATCGTCGGAATATTTAACTACAAGCTTTCCAGACTGAATGTAAAATACCTCGTCTTTGAGCTTGTGGTGATGCCACGAGCATCGTCGACCCTTCACAAAATATAGCAGCTTTCCGCAATATTCTTCACAGTTGACGATCCACTTTTCAAAGCCCCAGCCCTTGGGAACTAACTTAGTTTCTAAAGAAGTCTTCATGGTTTATTCCCTTGTCGTCGATGTAATGATCTCCGGCTGGTTTGCCTAGGATCAATCGGTGGTGTTTGATGCCCCATGAGTCGATCTGTTGCAAGGTCATATCAAAAAACATGCGAATGGCTTCTTTGGATTGATTGGCTGTGCGCCCCATTCCGCGAGCAGTAAATAGTATTATTGTATGACCTTCATCATATAAGCGATTAACTTTTTTTATGCGCGCTTTATGTGGCGACGCGTTTTCATAATTTCCGTCTGTTAAAGAGCACAAAGTTCCATCAATATCAAAAACATAGGTTTCACCGGTGCCTTCGAACTTTGAGGGGCTTCTTTTTTGATTTTCTAAAATAGAGGTGGTGGAAAACCCCGTGATATAGTTGAAGATTTGCACATCCGCGATGTCATTTCCAACCACTTCGTGGGGCTTATAATCGCCGCCTTTGACAATTAAGTCGGGCTGCAGTTCTTTAATCAAGGCGTATGGTGTATCTTCGGAAAACACAATCACGTCATCAACGTATTTGCAAGATCGAAGCATGTATTCTCTATCCTCTTGAGGGAAGAAGGGGCGGTTTTTTCCTTTTAGCTTGCGCACGCTGCTGTCACTATTAAGCCCTACGACGACTCGGCCGAGTGACTTGCAATGTCTTAAAAGTTCAACATGGCCTCGATGAAGAATGTCAAAGCACCCATTAGTAAAAATTGTTTTCATAGAGTGTTGACGCCTCTTCGCTGAACCACATTTGTGGCACAACTATTTGCAAAGGTGATTGCTTTCTCTATATCTGTGGTCTGAAGGTATTCTACTGCTAGGCCGGCGATGAAGGTGTCGCCCGCCCCTGAGACATCCTTAATTTCTACTGATTTAACGGGATAAACTTTTTCCAAGTGTCTGCAACCTTTTTCTCCCAATGTAACGATTAATTTCGAGCGGATGGCATCTGTTAAGTAATCTTCGGATCTTTGGTGTTCTCCATTGTTTATTTTAATATAGGTAACGGTATCGCACCAGGGTCCCAACTGTTTTTTAGTGTCCAAGAATACACAATCATGATTGGCACCGATCCAGCGAATGTCCTTCTCAGTTAAGAAGCCTTTGCAATAGTCGGAAACAATTATCATATCGTATTTCTTTAAGGGCAAATCTTTTACATCACATCTTTCTATAGTATCATCATTTTCATCAATTCTTAAGAACATTTGATTAGTGTTTTTATGAATATAGCGCGTTTTAACAATCTCTTCCCAGTTATCATTTGTGACGATATCACACTCACAATCTAGAGAGAGGATGTTCTTCTGAACGTTCATTGCCATACCTGGGTTTGTAATGGTACTCAGAGGAACGAATACCGGTGCGGGTGCCTCTGGGGCGAGGCGTTCACTCTTCCCATAACAAAAAACGTCTTTACATGTTTCACCGATTACTAAAATTTTCATATACTATTTAACTTGACACAAGTCATCGAGACATAAAATGATTTTCGTTTTCTACCCTTTTTCTCCAATAGTTTAACAAATCAATCATAGTCTTTTCAAAAGAGATCTGCGGTTCCCATCCTGTATGATGTTTAAACTTAGACGTATCTGGTACCTGCAAGTCAGCATCTATCGGTCTCAGGCGAGACGGATCCACTTCTACTTTTATTTCCTCAATATTGGCTTGGGAAATAAGAAAATTTAACATATCTCGTACCGAGCACGTATATTGACCTCCGATATTATAATACTCACCCGCTGTGGGGTTAATTGTAACAAGCATATAATATGCTCTTACGGCGTCCCGGACATCTGCCCAAGTTCGCAAAGAATCTAAATTTCCTACCTTTATAACTGGGGGCAAAAGACCTTCCTCTATCATTGCAATTTGTTTAGCAAAACTAGATTCAGCAAATACGTCGCCGCGGCGTGGGCCAGTGTGGGTAAACATTCTAGTTGTAATTACTTTTATATTATAGGCTTCGCCATAGTATCTGCCCAATAAGTCAGCTCCTACTTTTGAAATAGCGTAGGGAGAGGCAGGATGAAATGTGCAATCTTCTTTAATGGGCAGCTTATCTTGAGACACTCTCCCAAAAACCTCTGAAGATGCGCAAACGTGCATAATAGGGTCAATTTCAAGTGTCTTCACTGTTTCTAAAAGGTTTGCAGTTCCAATTATGTTTGTTTGTAAAGTTTCTAGAGGCGCAGTAAAACTAGTCTGAGGATAACTCTGAGCCGCCAGGTGAAAAATATAATCAGGTTGCGTCTTCTGAATTGATGTAAACAAAGACGCATAATCGTTCAAATCCCCATACAAAATATGAACTCTATCGTTGTTATTAATTCTACTAAACAAATGACTTATATTTTCGAAATTATCATTCCATCTGCAGAAACCATATATTTCCCAATCCGTATTTTCGAGTAGATAATCCGAAAGGTGTGAGCCCACCATTCCCGCTATTCCCGTTATAAACGCCTTTTTCATCCTTTTTCCTATCTTAATGCGATATCTTTACGCTTCGCGTTGGCTCCGACCAGATAATCCGCTCCTTTGGTAATGTAACACGATGAATGCCATGGTCTAGATTTGTTCGAGTTATTCGGGTAAGAGCCGTGAATACAATAGCCATTCAAAAATACAACAGAGTTTGCAGGGATTTCAACATCTACCTTGTTTCCGGCAAAAGGCTCGGGAATTTCGCATTCACTGCCCGGGCTTGTGTCAGAATCTTCTCTGAAGCTTTTGCGGGGTACCGCGTCTAGAAGACCTGCCGTGTGGGAGCCGGGGTACACATAGATCGTTCCGTTTTCCACCGTGGCCTCTCTTAAAAACCAGTTAGCTGTGATATAGTCACCACTTTTTGCACGTGGGTACCACCCGTCTTGATGGGGGAGCCAGGCTTGAGTGCAATAAGGGCTGTGAGCTTCTTTAAAGATAAACTGACTGCTTAGCCCTACAAGCTCTTTCTCGTGAAGCGCTTCGAGCATTTCAACAATAGTGGGGCTTTTCATTGCATATTCTGCAAATTCTGCGGTTTGTTTGATCTCCTCCAGCGTGATGTCCGACTTAGGTCGCTCATCTTGATCGTACAGGGCTTCGAAGCGATCTGGGTTTACGATGGCCGCAAAATCTTTATTTGCGTGTCGTCGGATATACCCTAAAAACGTTTGCGCCTCCTCATTGCTGAAAACGCCTTCTACCACTAAGTATCCGTTTTCTTTGTAAAAAATAATTTGTTCTTGTGTTAACATGTTTTGTTCTCCTTGTACCAAGATAATGTATTTTTAATACCACTATCTAAAGAAATTTGAGGCCGCCATTCCAAAACCTCTTTTACTTTTGTGATATCCACTGCTAATTTAGTTTTAATAGTTGGTTTCGTTTCATCATATTTTATTTGCAAATCTTTCCCCGATGCTGTCACAATCGACTGAACTAGGTTTGAAACAGAAATCGACTCTCCTAGGCCAACATTTACTAACTCATAGCGGGCTTCTTGTTTTTCCAGAGCGGCCTCCACACACGCCACCAAATCACTAACGTGCAGCAGATCCCGCTCTTCCTCGCCTGTACCCCATACAACTATTTCGTTCTCCGCCTCCATCACCTTTACCACCGTGGCGCCGAAAACATGGCCCTTTTTTAAATCATATTTGTCATAAGGTCCATATATGTTGGATTGTCGGAGAACCGTGTGTTTGGCTCTGCCAAGGCCGGCAAAAAATTCGCACATTTTTTCTAAGTACACCTTAGTATTGCCGGCTCCAAAATACCTCGGCAAAATCCCATCGGATTCATTAAAATCAGTTTCTTTAACCGGCATATCGCTCGATTGGTACATAAGCGTGCAACTAGGCATTACAAAGTGCTCTATGCCCTGTTCGAACGCTTCGCGCAATAATAATGAAGTCATAACAGCATTATCTGTAACGTGTATATATGGTTTCGATACAATATCTGCTATGCCCGTTGTAGTAGCAGCATAGTGTAACACAATATCAACATCTTTTAAAACGTTTTTTACGTCCTCTGGTCTTCTCAAATCAGCGCAGACCCACTCAATATCGTTACCTTTGTCTAAAAGGTGCCGCGGCGAAGCGGGATGCGGCGCATCAATGTCGACTGCTCTAATGTTATATTTTCCAGTAAAATAATTTAATAAATTTTTTCCAATAAACCCACTAGCACCACAAATTAACATCCTTTTCATTTTAATCTCCCATAAAGTTTAAAATTGTTTTTACGCTTTATATTTTTCCTGCGGCCTAAATTCTTCTGGCCGGCCATCAATTATCAATTCATCTAATCCATTCGGATTATAGAATTCTTTGTAAATTAAATCCGCAACTAATTCCGGATCAAGCCCATATGTGTATTCTTCAACAGTTCTAATTCTGGTTGGATAAACATTCATGACTCTCATATCGGCGTCTTTTGCTTCAATTCGAAGACTTTTAGAAAACCCCCTTAAACCCCATTTGGCAGCAGAGTGGATACTTCTATTTCTTTTTGGTTCAAGGCCTATAATTGAATTAATATTTATTACTCCACCATAATCATTTTTGGCAAGATCGGAATATAATCTATGCGTCAAAGTAATGGGCGAAATCAAATTTGTAATCAAACTATTAGATATTTGATCTGTTGACATCTGGCTTAACGGTAAACCATAACAAGGGATAGCAGCATTATTAACTAATATAGAAATATTATGCTTTATAGCGCATTCATGTATAGATCTAACTGTTGTTTCTTCTCTTAGGTCGCCCTGAATAACGTCAATTATATTCTTAAGGCCACGTGTAGCATTACGAATTTTTTTTATATCTCGTCCGTGTAATACTACCCCGTGATTATTGTTTGAAAATTTTTGGGCTATAGCAAGCCCCAAGCCTTTGCTTGAAGCGGTTATTATCACATTACTATTGATATCTTGCATCATTACCAAACGGCTCCCTTTTAATTTTTTGGACTTCTGAGCCGGCATCGTCATCTCCAGAAGTACAATTATAAAGATATGCGCCTTTTTTGTTGCCCCACCATACAACTTTTTCACACCACTCTTCCCAAGAATTCCATATTTCGCTAGTTCTGTCGATGACGTGCTCAAACTTTCCAGTCAAAAAAGGTGTATCTTTTCCTTTCATTACAGAATCATAAATATCCCAAATGTTATGATCAAGTGTGATATTACAATCATCTTCTTGATTTGGTAGTTTTATTAAACTTTTATTTAACTCAACGGCCTGGGAAATTACGTTTTCATATTCTTTTACGCCAGCAACACTTAGAATCCCGCATAGCACATTTTTAGCATCTTCATAAAATTCATCTATTTGGCCACTAGTGACAACTTCTATAAAAGCTAGCTCATCGGGCGGCCACCAAATATTTAGCCACTCTTTCGATGATATAAATTCAGGACCGCCTGACTGCATATTTCTGGCGTGTTGGAAAAATTGTTGTGTAATCTTAGATAATGCCGTTTTTGAATCAGGCTTGTCTTCTAAGAAGGCATTAAACAACACTTCATAGTCAACATTAAAAATAGAGTTTGCAATTATAAGCGGGATTTGAAATATTTTATTAAAATACAAAAAGCCCACCATATACCCAAAATACCTGGCTTTGACCCAATCTTCACCGCGCATACTTTTTGTCCCAACCACCATCTGCTGTTTTTCAGTAACTTCTTCCGTTCCCAATGTGCCGTGAATGTTTATTATATTTGACTCAACTATTTCTAAACCATATTTTTTTATGTACTCCGGGTCTGCCATCTCAGTGTTTGGAAGAATAGTCAAATTATTAAATTGAATTCTATTGTGCTGCCCCATTTTAATTAAACTTGTAATTCCTGATATGAAACTTTCACAAGTTTCTTCGGGCATGCCCAATATCAAATCTGAAAATGTTTTTATTCCATCGTGTGTAAACTTTCTTTGAAGATCATAAAAATGACTTAACTTTATATTGTGCCGCTTAATCGCTTTTAGAGTTGGGTTGTTAACAGATTCAAACGCAATAAGAACCCCCTTAGATAGTCCGGAAACTGCTAATAATTTTTGTACTTCATATGACGATTCAGAATTGTTCTTTGTGTTTTGAACAGATAAGGCGTGAGGATAGCCGTACTTTTCTTTATTGTCCGCAAACCTTTTAGCAATTGAATAATCTCTATCTTTGTACATACCAAAATTAGCATCGCAACAAAATATAAACTCTATTTTGTTGTGTGAAAACCAATCTGCTTCAAGAAAAAGCCTATCTTCAAGATTATACTTTTGCACCTTTTTCTTGAAGCCGACTCCCCAATCACAATAAGCACATGAAAACGGACAGCCTCTATTGGTTTCCCACAATCCTATCCATTTTTCTTGGGGGTTTTTTGCAATCAAATTATCAAAATACCCCTCTAAGAACGGAGAGGGAATCTCATTCATATCTTTAATTCTTTCACATTGCGGCTGCGTGGCTATTTTACCATCATTTTTCCTGTAGGTTATTGAAGAAACCAGATCCCATCGTTTCGTAGAAAAATTTGTTAATAATTCAGCAAAAACCCTTTCTCCTTCGCCAGTTGCTGCTATATCTATAAAATCATATTTCTGAAGGTATTCATCTGTTTTTTTGTCGGGGACATGGCAACCGCCAAAAACAATCAAGCACTTCGGATTGGCTTTTTTAAGTTCTTTAGCGATTGCTAAAGATAGATTGTGATTCCACACATACACACTAAAAGCTGCAATATCAGCATGCTTAAGGTGTTCGACGGCATCTTGAACTTTGATACGCTTATAAATTGGATCCAAAAATTCCAGCTTGTCAAACTCCGGAACATGATTAGAGGCATAAGAATATAAAAATCCCAAGGAAAGAGGCAAATAATTTTGACCAGAAAAACTATTGTTAATCTGTACCATACCAATTTTCATTTTCTATCTCTTTTCCGTTGCGCGCTGTCCGCGTTATTCCTGGTGTACCAGCCTACCAAATCACCGATGCCTTCTTCCAAAGAAATGGCCGGTTTAAATCCTAATGCCATGGCACGAGTTGTATCCAAAACCCTAATTTTATCACCGGTGATTCTATTTGTATCCCACACAATCTTAGGCTTTTTTTCAACATATCTTAAAATAACGTTGACTAGCTCCTTAATCGTATAGCCCATACCGCTGCCTAAATTGACTGGTTGGCAAGGGCCAGGAGATTTTTTTATAACCAACATCATCCCGCGGGCCACGTCTTTACTGTGGATAAAGTCTCTTATATTTGACCCGTCGCCCCACACCACGATCTCTTCATGCCCGGACAAAATTCGCTTAATCAAAGAAGGCACTACCATCGATCCATCAGAATCAAAATCGTCATAAGGTCCATAAGTGTTAGCTGGTCGTACTATTGAAATGTGATCCCAATTATATTGTATTTTGTAAGCCTCTGCTTGTAATTCCCCCATTCTTTTAGCCCAGCCGGCAAATCTATCATTCGCGGAAGGAAATGTTTTCCAAACATCATCTTCAAAAAAAAGATCAGCAGGGGCATAAACGCCCAAAGTGCTAGCGTACAAATATTTTTCAACATTGCATGCTTTAGCCGCTCTTAATAAATTTGTGTTAAAGAGAACCATTGGGTCAAAATGGCTTGCTGGTCTTTCTTTCATAGCCTTTGGTGATCCTTTAGCACAAAGTAAATTAAAAACATAATCCATGTCGCGACACGCTTCTAAACAATTATCGTAAATGGTTAAATCGAGATGCGCTTGATGTACATTGTCTATATTTATTTTTTTCAAGTCTACCACCGATACATTAGCGCCTTCATTTAATAGAAGGCTAATTAATTGCCTCCCTATTAATCCTGCTCCGCCTGCTACTAACACATTTTTATTTTCAAACATCGTTTAAACCTCTGCAAAGCGCAACTATTTGCTCTTTGCTTAATTCTGTGTGATTACCAATATATAGACTATTCTCGTGTATATAGTCTGCGTTGGCTAGGTCGTCGGCCTGTCTAAAAGAATACTTTTTCAAATAAGGCTGGCGCGCCTGGTTTCCTCCGCCGGCGGTACCTAATCTATATTCTACACCTTCTGTCTCCAAAAAGTTGCATATGTTAGAAAGAGCCATTGCGTCTGGTTTTGCTAAAATCAAAGGGAGGGCGAAATTGCTATTCCCCTTTGTGTCGAAAGCCGTAAAATACTTTTCACTATCCAGATTGTCGAGCCAAACAGCCAGATTTTCTTTTCTACAATCGATATTAAAATCAAGCCTGTGCATTTGCTGGAGTCCCAATACTGCATTTAACTCCGTGCTTCTCATATTATAGCCGGGAACGCCGAAAGTAAACATAGGGTTGAGGCCTTCTTCATAATAATGGTCATGGGTTTCTTGCGACACTTCACGCGTCATACCATGAGAGCGGAAAAGCTTGGCGAGTTGGTATATCTCGTAATTATCTGTGCATACCATTCCACCTTCGATGGTGGTTATGTGGTGCCCAAAATAAAAGGAGAAGCAAGACATGTCTCCCCAGCTACCCACGCGGTCTTCCTTGAAGATAGCGCCATGGGACTCACAGCAATCTTCTATAAGCAATAAATTATGAGTTAGCGCAAGCTGAATTATTTTTTCATTTAACCCATTAAAACCCAAACAATGAACCAGCACGATAGCTTTGGTTTCTTCGGTAATGGCATTTTTAATATTTTCATACGCAATGGACATATTGCTTTTGTCTACGTCCACGAAAACCGGTGTCAACCCTGTATTGATGACGGACGCTACATCGGATACCCACCCGATGGGGGGTACAATAACTTCCCCCTGTTGTCCTTTTAGTTCGCGAGTGATGGCCATTGTTATATAATTTGCGGAGGCACCAGAATTAACAAAGACGCTATGCTTAACGCCCAACCATTCAGACCATTTTTTTTCAAATTCTCGAACTCTTTCTCCTTGTGTAAGACGAACATTCGGAATCTTTAAAAAATCAATTAAGGCATTTTTATCTTCGGCTGTAATGTTATCATTTATTAAAGGCCACTTAAATGCCATATCATTTATCTCTTTTCTGTAGGGTTGGGTTGTCTGTTGGCCAGTCAATGTTTAAATTCTCATCATTCCATTTTAAAGTAAACTGGTCTTCAACATCCGGGTATGATCCTTCGTACGACCACTTATAATAAAAAACAGCATCATCGCTCATGACATAAAAACCGTTTCCATATCCCGGTGGAACCAACACCATTTTTCTGTTTTTTGATGTCAGCATTGTCCAATCCCAGTGATTGTATGTGGATGAATTTTTTCTATTGTCAACAACTACAAAATATATTTCTCCATGGAGGCATGTCACTAACTTTGTAGACTTAAAGTCGCCGTGAATTCCTCGAAGAACATGCTTTCTAGAAGTCGAAACTTTATCATGGTTAAAATTTATTTCTTTGAAAACTTTTCCCTTCTCCCACAGAGTCCACAAGTCTCCCCTATAGTCAGAATAACAATCTGGTGACAGAATTTTAACCTCAGAAAATTTCATGCTTTGTATAACATTGCTGGAATTCATTAGCCGTTTTCCTCGTCACTATAACCTACCGGGCCGTATCCATGACTCTTAACAAGATCTTGAAGCTTTAAATAGTTGTTGATGATTACTTCACTTTTTTCTCCCTTTCCCCAGGGAGTATTTTCATCATATTCAAAGGTCAGTGTGGGTAGCTCTTCTTCGTATCTACTATACATGTGCATCGTGTTTTCCCATGATGTTTTAACCTCTTTGATTCCGAATTTTTTTGGATTATCATAAACAGGAGTGCCCGGGCGGACCGTAAAAAGTGATAAATAAACAGCATCCGGACCGGTCTCTTGTATAAAATCCCAAGTTTTATCAACAATGTCAGTAGGTTCTCCAGGTAGGCCCAGAATCATATAAATTCGTGTTTCAATTCCAGCTTTTTTAAGAAGTTTTATACTTTTCCTTGCTCTCTCAACTTTGATTTTTTTATTAATAATGTCCAGCGATTGCTGAGAAACACTCTCAACACCCATGCACATTATAATACAGCCGGCGTCTTTAGACAGGCTGGCTATCTCTGGCGTGACCGAATCAACACGACACTGTGCCTTCCAGACCACCCCGGTACTTCCTATCGCCTCTAAGTGAGGTATGGCTTTGCTT